>Ga0307379_10009500_pt1 | contig 12972 bp, 9 predicted proteins | sample UN2MG_FD_202237 | JGI IMG/M metagenome (GOLD analysis project Ga0307379, IMG submission 202237) | Soil microbial communities from Risofladan, Vaasa, Finland - UN-2 | ecosystem: Environmental > Terrestrial > Soil > Coastal area > Acid sulfate soil | place: Finland: Risofladan, Vaasa | collected... | reverse complement strand
ATGATAGCCTCATGTATTGGGCGTGAATTGGGTACCAGCGAGAACTAAACATCTCTTAGAGTCTTATTTAGCTTGATAAATAAAAAGGGATAATAACCCGGCTGGTTATTCGTGTATTGGATAGCAAGCTGGGTTATTTTATTTTTAAAAATAATTGAGACAATATTTGCTTATTTGCAGGTAGTAGGTTGGGGCAAACCTTGTGTTCGTCCGAAATAACATAAAATAATATTGAAAAATTTAAAAGATTTAAATAATAGCATGTTATTTATGTACTTGTTTATTTTGTAAGATTAGCAGGGGGTAAATAAGATGAAAGATGAAGATAAGACAAAGGCAGAATTAATAAAAGCATTAAAAACTTTACGGAAAGAACGAGGGGAAAGTGTAATAAATAATATAATCGAGCGCAAGCAGGCAGAAGAAAAATTGGAGGATACAGAAGAGTATTTAAAGATATTATTTGATCGTGCGCCTGATGCCTATTACGTAAATGATTTAAAAGGTAATTTTGTTGATGGAAATCTGGCAGCAGAAAGAATCACTGGCTATAAAAGAGAAGAATTAATCGGAAAGAGTTTCTTAAAATTAAAATTACTTTCTCTTGCTGATATACCCAAAGCAGTTAAACTATTAGCTAAAAATCTTAGAGGACAACCAACAGGACCGGATGAGTTTGTATTAAATCGAAAAGATAACAGTAAGGTGGTAGTTGAGATTTCCACTTATCCGGTAAAGATTAAGAGAAAAACTTTAGTTTTAGGTATAGCAAGAGACATCACCGAGCGCAAACAAGCGGAGAAGGCCCTGGCAGAATCAGAAGAAAAATACCGCACTGTATTCGAAAACACCGGTACTGCAACTGCGATAATTGAGGAAGATATGACTATCTCTATGGTAAACACGCAACTTGAAACACTGAGCGGATATTCTAAAAGGGAAATTGAAAATAAGATGAAATGGACAGATTTTGTTATTCCGGAAGATTTAGAAAGGATGAAAAAATATCATATTGCCAGGAGAGAAGCCGGAGAAAAGCCACCAACAAAGTATGAATTTCGTATGATAGATAAAAAAGGCAATTTAAAAGATATACTCTTAAAAATAGGAATGATTTCTAATACCAAAAAGAGTGTAGCTTCTTTAACGGACATCACCGAACGCAAGCAGACAGAAGAAAGAATTAAACACCTTAATCTTGTTCTTCGTGCCATTCGTAAAGTTAACCAACTGATCGTCAAAGAAAAGGACCGTGAAAAATTGCTAAAGGGTGCTTGCAATAATCTTATCAAAACACGTGGTTATTATCACAGTCGGATAGTGCTACTGGAAGAAGAGGGGAAGATTGACACCTACACTGAAGCCGGTTTGGGAAAAGACTTCTTGCCTTTGGTTAAATTATTAAAGAAAGGTGAGATGACTCCTTGCGGTCGGTTAGCCTTAAAGAAAAGGGATGTTGTAATAATCAAAGACCCGGTATCTGCCTGTCTCGATTGTCCGCTGTTACAGGAATGTTCCGCCCGAGGAAGCGTAATGACCATCCGGTTAGAACATGGTGGAAAAATCTACGGGATAATGTCTGTCTCTATCCCTGCTTCTTTTATTACTGATAAGGAAGAACGTGCCTTGTTTAAAGAGCTTGCCGGAGACGTTGCTTTCGGTTTACACAGCATTAAATTGGGGAAAAAACTGGATAAGCAAACCCATGAACTTCAACAAAGTTACCAAAAAACAAAAAGGGCTATGAACACAACCATTGAGACCATGTCCAAAATAGTAGAGACCAAAGACCCCTATACTGCCGGTCACCAGCGGAGGGTTTCTCAACTGGCCACAGCCATAGCTAAAGAGCTACACCTTTCTCAAGATAAGATTGAAGGGATAAGGATTGCCTCTCTAATCCACGATATTGGGAAGATCGGCCTGCCCACTGAAATCTTAAGTAAACCCGCCAAGTTAAGTGATATAGAATTTAGTCTAATCAAAGAACATCCCCAAATAGGAGATAATATCTTAAAATCCATAGACTTTTCCTATCCTGTAGCACAAATTGTCCTTCAACATCATGAAAGACTAAATGGTTCAGGATATCCTAATCATTTAAAAGGTGATAAGATTCTCTTGGAAGCCAGAATTATAGGAGTAACTGATGTAGTAGAGGCGATGTCTTCTCACCGTCCCTACCGCCCGGCCCTGGGTATCGATAAAGCCCTGGAAGAAATCTCTCAAAACAAAGGTATTCTCTATGACCCGAAAGTAGTAGATACATGCTTAAGGGTCTTTAAAGAAAAAGAATTTAAATTTGAATAGATGAAGGTGCCTCAAATTAATACTTGAATATATTTTAAAAAATAAGATAAAAATTATTTCTTTTTAGTGTTATAATTATAAATATAAAAAGATTTAACCTACATTTTCCTTAGGCTAAGGGCATGATATTATGTTTTTATTGTGTAAAAACTAAATCACCAATTACTCTTATATGAGATTAATTTAACATTAATTTCTATGGAGGTGCAAATTCAAAAGATGAAGAATATAGAGGAGAAAAAAGACCAACTTGTTGAAGAGTTACAAGAAATGCATGAAAAGGTTACCGAATTAGAAAAAATAGTAGTTAGGAATAACCGGCTGGAGAAAGAATTTCAGCAGAGTTATGGAAAGTTACAAAAATTTATAGAAAGCATTGCCTATATTATTACGGAAATAGTTGAAATAAGAGACCCCTACCTCAGAGGACACCACCAAAGGGTCTCCAAACTTGCTACTGCGATAGCCCAAGAAATGAAACTTCCTCAGGGTAAAATTGAAGGAGTAAAAATTGCCTCTCTGGTTCATGATGTGGGGAAGGTTAATCTACCTACTGAAATTGTCAGTAAGCCAAGTTCATTAGTTGAAGTAGAATTTAATTTACTCAAAAATCATCCCAGAACAGGTTATGAAATCTTAAAAAAAGTAGATTTTCCCTGGCCCATTGCTGAAATTGTCTTTCAGCATCAGGAAAAGATAGATGGTTCAGGATTTCCGAGAGGGTTAAAGGGTGCCGAAATTCTTATCGAGGCAAAAATATTAGGGGTGGCAAATGTGGTTGAAGCAATGTCTTCTTATAAATCTTACCGACCTGCCCTTAGTATTGATGAAGCTTTAACGGAAATTTCAAAGTATGAAAATATTCTTTTTGATCCTGAAGTGGTAGATGCCTGTTTAAAGCTCTTTAAGGAAAAGGGATTTAAATTTGAATAGATGAAGGTGCCTCAAATAAATATTTGAATGTTTTAAGAAATAGGATGAAATTTATTGAAATTTTATCCCAATTTATCTTTTTTTAGTGTTATAATTATAAATGCAAAAGGGAGTGCGATTTGCCAAAATTACGCTCCCTTTTTTATGGCTATACCGAAAGACTTAACCCACATTTCCCTTCCGATTTTTTATTTTATTATTTTTATTTTTGGGTTACTTCCTTTCCATCTTTAATTACATGACACGGTGCTTCATGGTTAGTGAGAGCTTCCCATATATTTTCTGCATCCAGTACAACCAAATTAGCTTTATTTCCTTCTTTTAGTTCAAAATCTTTTATTGACATTGCCTGAGCTGCTTTTGTGGTGATAAGGTCATATAAAATTTCCATTTCCTCAAAGGTAGTCATCCATAACAGATGAGCTGTCAGGAAGGCAACCTCTAACATATTGTTTCTTCCAAAAGGATAATAAGCATCAGCTATATCATCCTGTCCTAAAGCTATGCCCACTCCCTCATCATAGAGATCTCTTACCCGGGCATGGAGAGGACCGGTCTGAGGGTCACTTACTACGCCAATTTTTGCTCTTTTGAGCAGGGCTACCATCTTTCGGAAGTAAGGTTCGGGATAGAGCTGCATAGCCCGGGCATGATGGACCATGACTCTTCCTTCCCATCCTTCCTTAATTGTTTTTACTGCCAGCATTTCTAAAGTTCTGAGACCAGGGTCACCCGCATCGTCGATTAGCATGGAAACATCCTTATTATATTTTTTAGCCAGATTAAACATCAGATCAATATGTTTCTGGGAATCCTCATCAGTATATTCGATCCAGGGAATACCCCCAACTACATCAGCGCCCAACTCCATAGCTTCTCTTATATAATTTTCTGCCCCAGGGTCTCGAACTACACCATCTTGCGGGAAAGCTACAACTTGAATTTCTACGGCATCTTTAAACTCTTCTCTTGCTTTAATTAAAGCTTTCACGCCTTCTAATTTAGCCTTTGTATCAGTATCCGCAAAAGCTCGAATATGTGTATTCCCATACTTGATAGCCAGTTTAATAGCTTTTCGAACATTTTCAATTATCCAACTTTCATCATACTGTTCCTTGACTTTAGAAGCCAACTCAATAGCGGTCATAGCTTTACCCATAGAGCCACTCTGATAAGAAGTAAGCGCTTTCTCTCCCACCTTAGTTAAAGTGTAAACCTTGCAAAGGTGTAGATGACCATTTACAAAAGATTCAGTAACTAATTTTCCAGCAGCATCTATTATCAACTGACTCCTTATCCCATCTATATTTTCTCCAATTTTAACGATTCTTCTTTCTTTGATTCCGATGTCCAAGAGTTTTTCTTTTGAAAATCTAGTCCTTGCGTTTTTTATTAAAATATCAAAGTTCATTTTAACCTCCTATTTAAAAATAATATTCTATATCACTAATAAAAGCCATAACTGTAGAAACAGTTTAATTTTAAGTGTTGTCTTAAAAATAAGAATAGCACAGAAAAATAAATTAAGTCAAGAATGCTGGCTGAATTCAGCCTTAAAGAAAAATTATATCAATATAGATTCTACTTACATTAAAGAAGAGAAAAGAAGAGGTGAATATCTCGAAGAGTGCAGATAGTACCAGGGTGTATATATTGTGTCATTTATTGCTGGTTATCTGTTTCGCACCCATTTGTAAAATATTATCTTTTTCACATTTCAATAATCTTATTTGCTTCTTGAATTTTATCTTTGTAAAATCAATCTCTTTAATGTTCTCAGGAGTTAAAAAATATCGTACTAATTTTACCCAGTCTATATTCCTGATTGTTGCTATCTCGTCTAAATAAAAGCTAACCCAGACATCACCAATCTTAGAATTGGGTAATTCTTTAGAGAGTTTGTTTTTTGTAATATTTACATATATCTCGTCAATATCAATGCCAATAAATCTTCTACCTAATCTTTTTGCCGCAATAACCGTTGTTCCAGTTCCTACAAATGGATCTAATACAATATCTTTTTCATCTGTACTCATTAAAATTATTCGTTCTAACAAATGTATTGGTAACTGACATGGATGTTCATCTCTATATTTATTGTGTTTTATACGATGGATATCTGTCCAAACATCAGAAACTAATGGGCCAAATGGGTGTAAGCTCGCTTTTTTCCCACCATAATCTTTTAGAAGATAACCACATTTTCTGCACCGTTTATGTGGATAACGAATCTCGCAAAACTTTCTTTCCTTTATATCCTTTACATAATACAAAATACCATAATGAGAAGGTTGTAAAGTTTTTCCCATTGGGGCAGAAGGCGCATCCCAGGTAATCCAATGTTTAAAGTATGCTATTTCATTTAAAAAATTTGAATAATAAGTTAGCCATTTAGGAATATTGTGAACAAATATAGAGCCAGTAGGCTTTGTAATTCTAACCATCTCGTGTATCCACTGTTTACACCAAGCCAAATATGTGTTAAATTCTTTATTATCTTTATATCCGTTATATTTCTTTTTTAAATTAAAGGGAGGATCCGCAAATGTTACGTCTACTGAATTATCTGGAATATTTTTTATAACTTCCAAGCAGTCCCCCAGAATTATTCTATTAATATATTCATTAATCATTAATAAGTATCTCCTTTAGTAATTCCTTAAATCGTTCTAACTCTTCTTCATGAAATGTAAAAACATCCTCGTAAGCTTTTACCATTCTTTTTAGGTCATTCTTTCTTACATACCAACCAATTCCATCAACGAAACCAAAAAAGTGAGCATCAGGATGATGTTTTTTAATTAAGGAATCAATTGAAATTTCTGTTTTTGATTTATCCCCTTGGCCTGAAGATGTTGTAACTAGATATGAGCACTCAATAATTATTTTTGGGTTCATTTTGTTAGGAATGATGAAGTCCATTCTTCGTTTTTCATCTGGAGCATTGCTTATTAATTCTCCTAAATCTCCCCCCTCAAATCCGATTCCCATTTCATCCAAAATATTTTCAATAATTACTTCCGGGTTATTCTCTTTCTTGCCTGAATAGGAACCTTTTTCTTTATAACGAACCAATGTATCAATCAACGCATCTATTTCGAAATTTAGCTTTGAAATACTCAATTTCTTAAGTTCAAACAGGGGCAGCGCCTTAGAAAAAATAGGGATTGTAGAACCTTCAAAAAATATATTCACCAAACCTTTTCTAAAAAACCCACTTTCGCGTATCTTCTTTTGAATTTTACTATCGGACCATTCCTTAATATTCTCTCTATCTCTTGTTTCTGCATCCGTTATCCATTTATCTTTATTAATAAGAACATTTAATTCAGGGTCATCAACTATTCTCATAAAAGTTATAAGTCTTTTAAGGCTTTCGTTTGAAAAACCTATTAATGCAAGTAAAGCTCTTAATCCATTTTCCTTTTTATAAATTAAGTCTTCAAACAATTCTTTCTTCAAACCCGTATTTTGAATTTGGTTCTTTAAGACAAGTAAAGTTTCCTTAATTGAATTAACATATCCTTCATAAGCCTCTTCAAATTCTTTATTATAAAAATAAAAGGTGTTTTTTGTAATAACAGTGTTGAACTTTTTTTTAATTGAATGCCTTAAATTATTCTTCATGGTATTCATTCTCCTCTTATTTCAGGTAAGAAATCTTTTAATGGGTCCTTTTTATTTCTTGCACTATCCCTTTCCACTGCGCTCTGAATTTCATTATAAAGAAGTTCGATATTATTAAAATTTAGAAGAAAATGATAAAGATTACTTTCTTTTGTTAAATGTTCGCTATATTTTAAAATATAAATAATATAGTCAAAAATTCTTTCAATCCTTCTTTCTAATCTATTATTTAATAACTTATTAGCTATTTTCTGAGAATATACTCTATAGTGTTTACGAATCAATCTACCGATAAAATACAAAATTACGAGGTTAGAATATATCAAGAATTCTTTTTTTAGAATATCTTCTTTCTCATCTTTAGTAAATGAATTAGGTTCTTTCTTTAATCTGTTTAATTGATTTCTCCTATATTTAGTTATTTTGCTATTTATAGCTTTCTGAATCCTCCAAGGTAAAATAATCTCTTCTTTAGAAATGTCTTTTCTGAAAATTTCATTGTATTTTTCTGAAAATAGTCTGCTTTTCCATCTGCGAGCAAATACTGGATCATTATTAAATGAATAAATAGCTTGGGCAATATTTGCTAATTCTATTTTACCTTTATACTTTTTCTTCTCCTCCTTAGGAACTAATTGCCAATCACCTTCTTTTATAGAATAAAAATATGGCGGTGAGGATTTACGGATTTCTTCTTGTAACCTTTTCTGTAAAGGATCATTTGATTTTAATTGTAATGGATTAACAGGATTTTGCGAATTTGTATATAAAGTAATTAAATCTACATCTTCTGTGGGAGCTTTAATAAAACGAACAATCACTTGAACATCTTCTGGAATACTCTTCCATTTTTCTTCCCGCTCTTTTGCTTGAGATAAGCAAACCGTTGTCTGACAACCATTAATGACCTGAAAACCCTGTACTTCCAATTTAGGTGTAACAGTATTGCCCTTAACCTTGAAATTCCGGCATACGAAACTTATCCCATTATTGTAATACCAAAAATTTTTACGTTCATTGTCATCTAATATTGTATCAATAATTTTTGCGTTAATACTTTCTTTTCTTACCCCGCGAAAGTATCTTATATTTCTTTCAAAGAGATCCTCACCATATTCCTCGTATAACTTTAAAAGGTCTCTTCCTTTAACTGTCGCTACAATTGAAGGTATTTCCTTTTCTTTCGTAAAATATTCACCTTGTATTAATTCAAATTCATATTTCTTATCAACAAGAGGGTTCTGATCTTGTAGTTTTGATTTGTAAAGTTTCAGGATATCATCTATATCATGAAAATGCATCTGTACCCTTTCTCTAAGATCTGAATTATTAAAGACTATCCGCTCATGTTTTGCTTCGTTTGAGAATTTACCAAAAGCAAAAAAATGAAGTTGAACCTCTATTCCTTCGTTCCATCTCTCAGAGAATATTGAAGCAAGATTATAAAAACGTGGTAAATTCAGTTTTTTAGTTTCTTCGGGTTTTCTTAACCAATCAAGACAGCCTTTAAATAAGACAATCTCATTCCCTCCAACTCTCTTTTCTATATCATTAAAGAACTTACACTGTATTATTTTAATATTTTCCTCTTCTTCTACAAATGCATCAACTCGTTTGTCATTTGGGGATTCAATAATATTAGTAGCAACAGTCTCCTCATCTAATTCGAAATAATTTTTAAGTACCCAAAAATCAAAAGCTTTTCCAATCTTGTTGTAATTCTCAGTTTCATTTATTTGCTCTATATTTTGTTTAACTGTTTTGATAAGCTCGCGATTTGAAATCGATCTTCTTTTGGTAATTTTATCCATAGTTACCACCTCTTTTGAAAGAATAATATATATTCATCCTTCATTGTATTTCTCATACCCTTTATGGGCTTCAAAATACTTTTAACCAATATTAACTCATATTTTTTACATGATTCTATTATTTTATTCTCCAACCTGATACCCCCGGTCTGGTTTGTATTAGACCCTATAATCATTACAAAATATTTATCTTCCCTTAACACCCTTGAGATTTCCGAACATACCCGGTCCATATCTTCAAAATAATTTTTTAGTCGTTCATCTTTATTTTTACCAACTAATCCAATCATTTTACCTCTGATACCATCAATATTATGCCCTAAAAATTTTAATTGAGCTTCATCATTTTTTACGTAATCAATCGCGAATGAATATGGTGGTGATGTGATTACTCCATCAATTGAATGATCTTCTAATGGTATTTTCATAGCAGTGGCATTTTCTAGAATATTAACAGTTCCTAAACTACTTATGTATTTTGCATTATTTAATATAAAATTAACAATCGTGTCCTCATATCTTCTGAGAACTTTTGTAAAAAGCTGTCTATGGCTGGAACTAACTACCCTTTTAGAATATCCCAGAGAATCTAAGAAAGCAAGTAGCGCTAATTCATAAATCTTTAATTTCTCATTATCAGTAATTTTTTTTAATTGCATTTTTACATCATTAACATTAAAAAAATTAAATAACTGTTCTGATTTATTAGAAACTCCCTTTAATAATTTAATATTTATTGATAAACTTTCATGCTTTACTTTCGTCATAAATTGACAAAAAGGACTTAAATCAATTGCATAAGAGTTTATACCCATTAATGCGGATTCAATATTTGCAGTTCCGCTACCACACATTGGGTCCAAAATAGTTTCTCCTTTTTTTACTCCAATGATATTTATCAAAGCCTTAATTAATTGAGGATGAAACTTCCCACGATAAGGAAATAATCCATGTGTTGCATAACCAGTAGAAAATAATCCATTTTCAAAGTAAGCTTTTGTGCTTACTGATCGATTATCTGTAAGCGCTTTAGTAGTATGGTTATACATTAAAAAATGTTTTGTAAGTTTACCATCAATAGATTCAAAATAGGCTAATCTTTCCAACAAATCGCTTTTTGGCACACAATTATATTCTAAATAAGCTAACTCAAGCTCAAATAATTCATTTACTGAGGGTAATAATTCTACTTTGCTATCAAATAAATTTTGTGTGGGTGATGATAATTTATGAAATTCTTTATTTTCAATCATCTCTTTTCTCCAAAGTGTGAAAAGTAAATTTTGCCTAATTAGTTATCATAAAAATTGCTTTCTTTATAATAGAATTAACCCTGGCATTTTGCGAAATTTATTATAATTGACTGTATATAGTATAACATCTTAATAGAATTATACGAAATATTTATTTTAATTTAAATATTTAATATTTGATGATAGGAATTAATTTTTTAACTAATTTATTAGGTTTTAGAATTTTATGAAAGCATCTTCCCCCTTTTTAGTTAGTAGTTAAGTGATATCGCTCGATAAAATCCTTCACTTGAGAATCTGTAAACTTTTTATGGATCTGAACCATAATCTAAAACCTCCAATCCTTTTTGATTTTAGATTATGGTTCATGGTGTGCGCTTTTAATTTTTAAATGACAAGACTCAAACATATCCCCTAATGCCTCACATAAAAATATAAAGGAAAGCTGATACGATGCCTCAAGTAGAAATGTACTTGAACCTACTTAGAGGTTTTGCACTTTTATCTAGATTTTCTCTTACCTCTTGCTTTAGAGTATTTAATTTAAGTAGCCTATTTTGTAATTTATTTATCTTTCTTTTCAGCTCTGCTGGATTTAGCATATCATATTGGTTTTTCAATTTCATCTTTATCTCATCTTCAATATCAGGGGAGGCCAGAACTCTTCGGTAAGGGGTCTTAGCCTGATCATATTTTTTGATAACCTTACTTCCTATTCTCTCCTTTTTGATCAGTTTCCTAACCGGTTGAAAGAAGTTAACATAAAGTCTAAGATAACCATACAGTTCATTTAAAATGCTAAGTTCCTTATCGGTATCATATCGGCCATAGCCTACCGCCCTTCTGATGACCGACCAGTTCTTCTGTTCTACAAAACAGGAATCATTCTTGCGATACGGTCTACTTCGGGTAAAGGTAATCTTATGCTCTTCACAATAACGAATGAGATGGGCATTGATGAATTCACTGCCATTATCCGAATCTAACCCCAATATAGAGAAGGGTAACCTCTCTTTTATACCCTTTATCCCGGCAAAGACCCATACCTGAGCCTTATTCTTTACGGCAATCATCTCCTCCCAACCGGTAGCAATATCGGTAAAGTTTAGACTCTGGATAAAATCTCCCCTTACTGCTCCACCATCATGAGAGACTAGATCTACTTCAAAAAAGCCAGGCACTTTCTCATCCCAATCGGCAAAGGTTCTGATGGGGATACTCTTTTTTAATAAACTCCCTGGTCTGGTGGTAGACCTTCCTTTTATTCTATATCTCTTCCTGGTATCAGATAAAAGCCTATCGATGGTAGCCGCACTGATTTTCAAGAGCTTTTCTCTTACCTTAGCATCCAGTTTTATTTCCCCCCATTTTTCTAATACCGGGATAACCTCGGATAAGTATGGGGCTAGTCTTTTGGAACAGATATAATCAGCTATTTTCCAAATCTCCTTTAAGGCGGTAAGCACCTCTTGATCATAGATCTTTTTCTTCTTCCTCTTGTTTTTCCTCTTATCCGTTACATATTTTATTCTTTTGCCGGCTATATTTAGATACCCTAATACTTTTTCTTTTTTTACCTTTAGAGCTTGACAGGCATAACAACGGTTATATCCGGTAAGTTGGATAAACCCATTTAAGATCATGGTCTTTTCTTTTTTAGATGACTTTCTGTATCGATCTCTTAATTCTTTGGTTACGGCCTTTTTCTGCCTCATAGTTAACATCCCTTTTTACCTCCTCATATATTAAAAAAGAGATAATTTCTTCTCTTTAAATATAGAGGAGATTAGGTTATAATTAAAATGTTTCATTTAGATTTTTATATGAGGCATCGATACTTTTTCATTTAGATTTTTGATGAGGCAATTCGTATCCTTGACTCATAATAATTTTTGCAATATAATTTAAAAAATAACCGTAGTATAAAAAATAATGTTAGGTGAAAATAAATAATAAATTTTATAATCCCCAATAAACAACCATCAGAGAGGTTCCATCTTAAAAAAAATCTATATCGTTTATTGATTGCCAGATCTGATATCACAGCTGCGCTCAATGCCTGCAATTTTATTTTAGATAATATTTCAACCTTAAAAGATGAACGGCTATACCCACTAACAACAGCAGTTGTTGTTTGCTATGCGAGGCCATTTACGGAAAACAAACCACATGGTTCTTTGCCTAAAAAATATTTAAAATTTAACAAACCAAGGCATAAAGCTATCCACGACCAACTAATCCAAGCTCGACATGAAATGTTTGCACATAGCGATATGAATGTCCGTAAGGCTCAAATTGTTCCACCAAATGTTGTTTTTGCAAAGGATGAAAACGGAAAAGAACTGAAAAGCAAAGGTGTCAGCGTACAGGTTAGTTACTATTTGTGGGGTCCTAATTTTTTTCAGGATGTTCGTGAAACTATACTTGATTTAGGAAGTAGACTACATGTTGAAATTGAAGAACTTAAAGAAAATTTATATTCGGGCATGGAATTGCCCAATGCGCCTTTTACCATTAAGATTGATAATGGGTTATGAAAGTAATAAAATTATGATAAATGTAAACTCTTAGCATATCGTTACATCTTAAACAAAAGATTTCTGAATATAATTGAAAAGGAGTTAAAACTAGTAGATTAAATTTACCTCCGCAGTATGTCGTATGCCCCCACTCCCCACTTCGTTGTTCTAGTTCACCCAAATTCTCTCCACTTCACTCCGAGAACTTCGGCTAATCGTAATTAAAAGATTTATTGACAAAGAGACCTTTATGCATTTATGATACTTAAAGTAAAGAGTAAAAAATTTACAATTATTCTTTTGGGAATTATTATGCTGTTCGCAAAGTCTGTAGCTTCTGATTTAATTGATACTCTTACCTCCAAAACAGTTGATGGAATTGTTCATTCGGTATTTGATCATACTTGTAATATTCAATTGGATAAAAATAGATTAGTTGCCCTTATTTCTCCAAAGCTTCCTAATTACCCATCTGCGATTAAATTAGATATTGCAGAAGACCAAAAACTATGCTCTATT
>Ga0307379_10009499_pt1 | contig 12973 bp, 17 predicted proteins | sample UN2MG_FD_202237 | JGI IMG/M metagenome (GOLD analysis project Ga0307379, IMG submission 202237) | Soil microbial communities from Risofladan, Vaasa, Finland - UN-2 | ecosystem: Environmental > Terrestrial > Soil > Coastal area > Acid sulfate soil | place: Finland: Risofladan, Vaasa | collected... | reverse complement strand
AAGCGGTGTGCCGCGCGCGACAAAAAATAGATATGGTTTGATGGGAGAAAAAAGAGATGCGACTTTTCATCCGCGGGTCTTACGCTGATGCTTCAGACTGCGCGGTATTCCCAGTCGCAGTTAATAATATTTTTTTCCTAGGTTACCATCGCATTGGGGAACAAAGTTTTTCCCAGGTTCATAAGATATGAGCGAACCTTTGTCATCATCTTGGAATATATTAGGTATATCGGGAAAAGGTTCAGGTTGAATCATTTTTTCTTCCTTCTACTAATGTAAGGTTTCCAACCTGGGTGTGTTTTTGTCATGTGTAAATTAAGTCCTTTTTTTAACATAAAATATTTATTACAAACTTTACATCTTACCATGACCTACTCCCCTAATTATGATTTCTTATCAATTATTTCTTTAAAAACATACCCTTAGAAACTTATGTTTTGTGCTAATACTTAACAGAAAAAATAGAAATTGTTAAAGAAAAAAATAAAAAATAATGATATACCACGGATTATTTTAAAAAAAAAAGGAGTTTTATTTTTGTCCAACTCCACCCCATTTTGAGATATATACAATTCCGAGCACAGATACAACGGTTATAATCACCGCTACGACTATTGCAATGCCCGCATCGCCCCATGTTGTTGGTCCAGTCGCTTGCCAAAGCCCTGCGAGCGTCATTATACCAATTATGATATCTTTCCAGATTAAAGCTATAATGAAACCAAATGCTGCGGCTATTGCGACTGCTATTGTGCTCTTTATTTCCTTTATGGTTACCATTTTTCACCTCCCCTAAGTTTTAACTGGGATGTTAATATCCTAAACTATTTAATCATTTCGAAAAAAAGTAACGTTTTCAGGATTATTCTAGGGGGATAAGGGTTTTTCCAAACAAAAGTCGTAAACAGAGAAGTGGCCACAGAATCAAGAATATTGTCAATAAAAAGGTTGGGAAAACACCGATATGATCGACGAGATAACTCAATAGAACAAACGGAATTAATAGAAGGGCAAACCCTTCATGGACCCCTTCATATCGAAGCATGAGGTCACGTTCCTTAAGTGACGTTGTTAGAATCCCTCTTGTAGTAAAAAGCAAAACAAAACCTAGAATGAAAAAAACAAGGAGGGGAAGAGGATACCCAAACAGCAGAATTGAGGTATATCCTAATAAGAATGGGAGCAACGCTACGAACAGATGAACTCCTTTTGCTGTGTAGGTGTACATGATAAATCGTACTGGTTTTATCAATCGATCTCCTTCAACATGTACACCCAAGAGAACCGGTGTCGTTCGAATGCCAAGCTTCGTGTCAAATTCCACATCCTTTAAATTGGCAGATACGCCTACGCTAAATATCCACTGTAGGAACGCGACAATGGAAATGATTATGGCAAACAGAGAAACTTCATCAGAGACGGTTAACGCTCCGAACATCCCATACGAAAAGACCGCTGCACCTAGCACATATTCCATACCAGGAACCCGCTTACTGTATCGATTGTACAAAGTCATCAGTAAAAACGATAGCAATAACACACCGAACGAACGAAAGGAAAAGAAAAAGACGATGGCTAGAACCATCGATATGAAAAAAGAGCTTAGAAAAAGAATTCGTGCTTGCCTTCTGGATATAACACCCTTTGTAAGAGGTCGTTGAACCACGTATTTCGACTGCTGATCAATCTCCATATCATAATAGTCATTTTGGACGAAGACAAAGATGTGTCCAAGTAGCCCTATGATCAACAATAAAGAAAGATGAAATATATCAAACTGTCCGTTACACAACGCCCCAAAAACCGGGGTAAACCCAATAAAAAGGATACCATAGGGTCGAATAAGTTTTATGTACTCTCGTACGACTCGCATCGTTCTAAACCATTCATACAAGGTGCATTACCTTCTTTTCAAAAGAGGATCTCTACCCACTTCCCCTGCCCTTCCCACAACCGTAATGAAGACAAAGGTAATTTCTCTTTTAACTGCGCAGAAATCCATTCAAGAATATGTTCAGCGGTGGGATTCTGAAAAAGCTCATTTAACGCCTTATGATCTAGTTTTTCAATCACCGAGGATTCAACGATTTCTTTCATTTTCGCAAAATCTACGACCATCCCATCTTTGTTCACATCGCCTTCAATGACAATTTCTAATTTATAGGTATGGCCATGCAGGTCCTCACATTTCCCTTTATAATTCGGTATATAATGTGCAGCATCAAAATAGAATTCTCGACAGAGCCTCATAGATGATTCTCCTTTTTTAGTCTGAGAATGGAGACGAGGAATATAAACGTCATCTATTTATAGAAAATCACTTTCTCAGCCCATTGATGGCTTGTATACATCTCTTTAATTGATTTTTTTAATACAGGATGGATAAAATGTGGATTGAGGTCCATCAAGGGCTGTAGAACAAAAAGCCGTTCTTGTATCAACGGATGAGGAATAACAAGATTTTTTGTTTTTACTATCTGGTCTTCGTAAAACAGGATGTCGATGTCGATACTCCGTGGCCCATTTTTTACTCTTTTTGTTCTCCCCAGTTTTCGTTCAATGGATTTAAAGGCAGATAATAATTTTTTTGGATAAAAATCGGTTTTGATTTCGACGACACAATTCAGAAACCACTCTTGTTTGATATTTCCAACTGGTTCTGTGAGGTACAGGGGAGATGTTTTTTTTACTTCACCTACCTCGGAAATAAGGTCTATTGCTTTGTTGATATACTCTTCTTTGTCACCGATATTTGATCCAAGGCCAAGAAGCACAATCGGCATTATGCACCCCGAATCGCATCAACGAGTTGTATTGCTCGTTTACATTCTTTTACGTCATGGACGCGCACCATGTTTGCCCCGTTCATGACAGCCACGGAGATTGCAGCTATGGTTCCCTCAAGACGTTCGTGTACAGGTAATCCTGTGATCACCCCAATGAAAGATTTCCGCGAAGGTGCAACAAGAATTGGACAACCAAGTGACTTGAATACTTCAAGGTGTTTTAGTATCTGGAGGTTATGCTCTACTGTTTTTCCAAAACCAATTCCCGGATCAATGATGATCTGTTCTATACCTGTTTTCCGTGCCGTTATAATTTTTTCTTGAAAGAATGCTTTGATTTCTCCAACTACATCCTGGTAGACCGGGTTCTGCTGCATGGTTTTCGGTGTTCCTTTCATATGCATCAGCACAACCGGGGCGTTGTAGTTTGCTATGACCGTTCTCATTTCCGGGTTTGTTAACCCCGTGATATCATTAATGAGATGTGCACCTGCTTTTAGACACACGTCTGCAACCTGTGGTTTATAGGTATCAATGGAAATAGGAACAGAAACCTCATCTACAAGTCTCCTGACTACAGGGAGGATGCGTTTTAGTTCATCTTTTTCAGATAATGGCATGGAACCGGGTCGTGAGCTTTCTCCACCTATGTCAATAAGGTCAGCACCATCTGAAACCATTTTTTTCCCATATGAGACCGCTGTATCAATATCATCAAACAACCCACCATCTGAGAACGAATCCGGGGTCATATTAAGAACTCCCATGATGAGGGTTTTTTCAAAAAGTAATGAATAATCCTTGCAGATAATCGGTGGAAGTTTGACCATTATTCATCCGAAATGAGCACGACCTATTAAAAACCAATGTTAATTACCGGGGTTCCTTAGGAGGGGGGAATGGAACCACATTCGATACAGAACAAGGGAAATCATTTAGACAAGATAACAGAAAAAAAAGGTCAACTTGTTTATTACTCTATTTATATATAATAATATTATATAAATTGATACCATTTGTACAACAAGACTTTATAAGGAGCAAACCAACCCCTTTATTGCATGATGGTAATTGGGCTTTTATCAACAGAAGAAGAAGCACAGGAAATCCAATTCATCGCAAAAATATGCACCGTTGAAAACCGTATCCGTTATATCGTTCATGTACAAAGAATTAAACAACTCGTCAGTGAACAAAACAGATTGTGACGCAAATTACAAAAACATCCTTATTATTCCACGCAGTACATGAGAGCCCTGATTATATCTTCAACGGAGGACATTGCAAGTACGAATATAAAAAACAATCTTCTAGAACAAGCATCTTGGGAGGAGCTCGAAACTTTTTACAACAACCCCGTCTTCAGAAACTCTTCGATGAAGAACGTGGTTATCGTAACCATCCCTGATAAAAAAATACGACATGAAAACATCGACACTGAAGTAAAAGAACAACTCCATATTGATCCAAAAATTGCTATCTTTCTTTCAAGACATCGCAGTAAAATGGAAGAACCAACGCTCACCGTACATCCTATTGGAAATTACGGTAAAGCAGAGTTTGGTGGACAAACAAAAACGTTAGTACCCGCAGCCCCACAAATGATGACCTCCCTTCTCCGACGCATTAAAAAAAACCTTCAGTTAACAGATCTGCAATATCAAGTCTGCTATGAAGTCACCCATCACGGGCCTCTTCTCAAGATTCCCACGATGTTCGTTGAGGTAGGCAGCACAGAAATACAATGGAAAAAAAAAGAACCTGCAGCAATTATTGCAACATCACTGCTTGAACTACTAACGACACATCATTACGAAGAAGAGTGCCAAAATGATAACCCTGTTCTCATCGGGATCGGCGGGGGACATTACGCGCCACGATTTACTGAAATAGCATTTCAGAAAAAAGTTGCCTTTGGCCATATGATACCAACATATCAGATAGAGGCAGGAAACATAGACGACGAAATCCTTGAAAAAACGATACAGGCAACCCCACATATGAACGGAGTATATCTGCATAAAAAATCCCTAAAAAAATCACAAGTAACCGAGTATAAAAAATGGTTTGAGAAGAAAGGAATATCCGTAATTTCAAGTAAAGAACTACCAGATTTATGATTTCTTTTTCTTCAGGGGATACTCTGTTTTAAAATCATTAAAAAATACTTGTGTAAAATTAATGATTTTCCCATCTTTTACTTCAATACCATCATTTTTCAATCTTCGTATCTTGTCATTTATTCCAAGACCAAATCCACCGAGGCTTCCATCTGATCTAACAATCTTAAAACAGGGCATAGTATCTGCATCTGGGTTTTTATTCATATATTTACCAACAGCCCTTGCGTATCTTTTATTTCCAAGTGCTTTTGCCACGGCACCATATGTTGAAACACGCCCGGCAGGTATTTGTCTGACAAGATAATACGTATAATCGGAAAGATTCATATTTGGGAATACCCTATGACCTCCAAATAGTTTTCTTTGCAATACAGGGAGAAGATGAACAAAATAAAATTCTTAGGAACGGCTGGTGCACGGTTCGTTGTCATGAAGCAGCTCAGAGCATCGGGTGGAATTTGGTTGACACTTGATGATACAAACGTTATGATTGACCCAGGACCAGGTTCACTTGTTCGTTGCATATCAAGCAAACCAAAGCTCAACCCATTGGATCTAGACGGTATAATACTGACACATCGACATATTGATCATTCAAACGACATCAACATAATGATAGAAGCCATGACAAACGGGGGATTCAAGAAAAAAGGAATCGTATTTGCTCCAAGAGACGCGCTGGAAAGTGACCCAGTGGTTCTAAAATACGCCCAAAACCAAGTTGAACACATCGAAATTCTCAAAGAAAAAGGGAAGTACCACGTAGGAAACATCCTTTTTGAGACACCGATACGATTGAAACATGGGGTTGAAACGTATGGCATCAACTTCAGAGGAAAAACCATCTCGATTTCTCTGATCACCGATACCGATTATTTTACAGACCTTGCATCATATTTTATCGGGGACATCCTTATCGTCAATGTCGTGATGTTGCAGGATAAAAGCATCATTGAACACCTCTGTTTAGAAGAAGCAGAGAAGATTATCAAAGCAAACAATCCACAACTTGCTATCCTGACGCATTTTGGTATGGGGCTGGTGAAAGCAAAACCATGGGTGATAGCAGACAAACTTACGGAGAAGCTTGGAGTCAAGGTAATCGCAGCCCGAGATGGTATGCAAGTCGATATTGACCAGTACATAAAATAGTTATGAATTCTCTTCAACGATATCAAAAAAAAATTATGATGACACAGGCGCTCCTCCCAAAATACCATCACATTCTTGATGAACAAGGGACCGCACAGTATCTTGATTGTAAATTAATCCCTGTTACGTTTGCGCTCACTGAATCTACCAACAATCTCTGGTGCACCCATGATAAAGCCCTTCAGATGATGAATGTACAGAACACCCCACCGAAACAATCGCTTCTTGATCTAAAAATTGAACTAGCAAATCGTCTTTTTCAATCATGTAGTTTCTGTGAACACAGATGCAAAGTAAATAGAAGAATAACTTCTGGGAAATGTGGTGTCAAAGAATCACACATCGCCTCTGAGTTTTTACACTTCGGGGAAGAAACCGTGCTGGTTCCATCATACACGATCTTTTTTTCAGGATGTACTTTCCATTGTGTGTTTTGTCAGAACTGGGATATCAGCCAGATTCCCTGTGGAATAACTGTAGAACCCCACCGACTTGCCACTGCTATTGAACAACGAAAAAAACAAGGTGCCCGAAACGTGAATTGGGTCGGTGGAGATCCAACGTCAAATCTCCTATATATTCTAGAGGTTTTAGAGCGCTTGGACTGCAACATCGCACAGGTATGGAACTCAAATATGTACTGTTCGGAAGAAACAATGAAATTGTTGCATGGAGTTATCGACGTCTATCTGACAGATTTCAAATACGGGAATGACTCCTGTGCAAAACGCCTCTCCAATATCGATGGATATACCACTGTTGTAAAACGAAATCACATTCTTGCGTATCAGCACAGAGAAGTAATCGTCCGGCATTTAGTACTGCCGAACCACAGAGAATGCTGTGCAAAACCAATCATAAAATATATCGCGGAAAATCTCCCCAATACAATTGTTAACATAATGGCTCAATATAGACCGGAATACAAGGCGAACGAATACATCGACATATCAAGACCAATATCACATGAAGAAGTCTTACAGGTCGAAGAATATGCAGAGAGCCTAGGAATCCACACACTATGAATCAGTTATACTTCGATTTCTCTTTCTTGTGCGATTCTAGCTTTTCCTCCGACCGTAACAACATCATTGTGTATCTCTACAAACACCCGCCCCGGTCTGCCGATGATGTCTCCTTGTTCACATATTATACTTTTATCTTTGATTATTTTATGTTTTACCAAATAACTAGAGACAGCACCGTTTGCAGTACCAGTGACGGGATCTTCGTTTATACCATATACCGGAGCGAAATTTCGTGCATGATACATTGAATTTGGTTCGATGGTTTCAAAGGTGAACACATGGAAACTACCAATCCCTATCAACTGGCACATCTTTTTGACGTTCTCAAAATCGGGTTGAATGCTTTTTAGATCATCATATGTTTTGATACAGATAGGTAACGTAAACAGTCCAGTCGATACAATTTGTTCTGGCATCGAATCATCGATAGCTTTTACGTCTACGTTGAGTGAATCAGCAATCTGAGATATATTAATATGTATATTTTTGTATATTGGTTTCTTCTGAGTCATCATAATTCTATCAACTTTTGCATCATCGTCATAAAATATTGTAATCGGCAAGATACCTGCTTTCGTTTCCTGAGTGACTAGGTTTTTTTTATTAGGTAAAACCTTTCCTTGTGATGCCATTGTAAAAAACGTAGCAATGGTCGCATGCCCACAGAGATCAACTTCAACTATCGGTGAAAAAAACCGAACCTTGAAATCAGCGACAGTGCTTGGAAACACAAAGGCGGTCTCAGATACAACTAACTCCTTTGATATCTGTTTCATCTGTTCATCACGTAGGTAAGGCGCATCGAATACCACACCCGCAGGATTTCCACCCTGGAGCGATTCGGTAAATGCGTTGACTTTCAAGACCGTCACGTTCATCGCATCTCATCTTCTATAATTCCAATCCTTTATAGAGAAGCATTCTTTTTCAAATTTTTTTGCCAATGCCATCTCCTCTTTACTCAATTTTCCTTCAATTAACTCAATACGAAACTCTCGCTCAAAACCCATCTTCATTGCTTCAGCGACTTCCTTAAAACGTATCTCTTTTCCTAAAATATTCCTTATCGATGTCACCCGTTGTTTTACATCAGCGATGAGTTTATCCTTTATCTTTTCATTTGGTACCTTTAGTAAAGAGAACATTTTATCAACATCAACATCCATGAGAACCGTGCCATGCTGCAACACTGTTTCTACTTTTCTTGTCTGAGCATTTCCAGAAATCTTCTGCCCATTTGAAATAATGTCATTGATGGGAGCATATTCACTCTCAACACCTAACTGGCGCAATCCTTTCATAACCGCTCCACATATTCTTGCATAGCTCTTTAGAATGTTTTTTGGAACTTCTGGATGAGATTCTGGAACTACAATACTATAGGTTAACTCATTCTCATGAAAAACAGCACCCCCACCAGTGATTCGCCGTACGTAATTGACACCTAACCTTTCGCATGCGCCTATATCGACTTCATCAACCAAACTCTGGAAATACCCAATAGAAATAGCAGGGGGAGCCCACCCATAAAATCGTACGGTTGGAGGGACCTTACCTTGGCTATTTACCACCAAGACTGCTTGGTCCACCGCCATATTTGTAAAAGCAGTACCAGAACCTGTTTGAAGTAATCTCCATTGTTCTTTCATGGTTTACACATCAAGATTCCTTGGGTCAAACCTTCGGCATTTAAACCAATAAATTGAATATGATATTGAGTAATGATAGACGATATCGTCTCCTGCAATCGTTCTTTTTCCATCACGGTGTTTCTAAGTTTTTTTTCCATTAGTTCAATGGCTTCTTCAGGATAAGCAAAAAAATCCCCCGTGATTCGAATGTCTCTGATAACATTATTTTTTTCATCAAATTCTATAGAGATTTTCAGCAGCTTGCCTTGTGGCACCTTATACGTAGATTGAAATCGCATAATCAGCACGCGTATTCCATTAGCTTCTTATAAACTCCCTCTTCGAAAACCATCTACCGAAAGGCGTCCTGTGCATGATAGGAACTTCGAACAAGCGGCCCTGATTCAACATGTATAAAACCAAATCGAAGAGCGGCATTTTTCAGTCCTTCAAACTCTTTGGGCGTATAATATTTATCCACCTCTGCATGGTTCCGCGTCGGTTGTAAATATTGTCCGATTGTTAGGAAATCAACATCTGCAGCCTTCAGATCACGCATTGTTGTATAAATCTGCTCTATTGTTTCTCCTAACCCTACCATGAAACCGGATTTTGTTGGAATTCCTTTTTCCATTGTTTTTATTGTTTTCAACACGTTCAAACTTCGCCGATAGTCACCTTGAGGTCGGATTATGGGAAATAAGTCTTCAACCACTTCAATATTATGGTTAATCACATCAGGACCAGCATCAACCACTTTCTGTATCGCGAATGTATTTCCTCTGAAATCGGGGATTAACACCTCGATTTTACAGGCATCATTTAAACGTCTGATCTCTTGTATTGTCTCATAAAAAACACTTGCGCCACCATCCTTTACATCATCCCTGGTGACCGATGTTACCACCACATACTTCAAACCAAGGGCCTTTACGCTTTCTGCAATGTCTTGCACTTCATCCAGGTTTATCGATTTTGGCACTCCATGCTTCACATTACAGTATCTGCAATCTCGAGTACAGACATCTCCCAAAATTAAAAAAACAGCGGTACCACTTCCAAAACATTCTGCAATATTTGGGCATTTTGCCTCTTCACAAATAGTATGTAACTTCGCAGAACGCAGGAGTGTTTTAACTTTGGAATAATTTTCTCCTCCGCCAATTCGTACTTTCAACCAATCTGGATGTCGTCTCATTATCTCTGTGGAAAAAACAATGGTGTTTATAATTCTGTTGTCTTTCCTTTTAAGGTCAAAAAGACAGTTTTACACGCCCATAGTGACCCGTAACAGATCCCGTAATCCCGGAGACACACCAAGGATGAAGATGCCGATTTTAAGGAGGTTCACTAACCGCGAATACTTCTCAAGTTCATTTTTGTAGATAACGTCAAAGATATAAATCACCACAATAATCAAAAGGAATTTGACAAGGGGAAATAACGGTGGCCACAACTCCATAAGACTATTTGAAGCAGGGTGTTTCTCAACATAGGACGGTAGCCCTATACGAAGGGGGTCGTAGATACTTATGTAACTTGTGATCCCATCAATCAGATGGCCTGCAAGCATCGAAAGATTTAATGGTTTTTTATATACCGCAATAGTCTCGTGTTTTCGATAGATCCATGCGAATAGATATACAGCCGTTATGATAAGAGCAACAAGTCCGATGATAAGGACTAATACATTGATATACGTACCGTGAGAACCACTCCATTGATCTCCTATGATCCATCGTCCAATAAGAAAGAAACATGGCAGGACAATAAGTAATCCTCCGGAGAAAATAACGGTATTCACCGTCATTATCTGTTTTTTGATAAAACGGTATAATAGAGGTAGGAACGCAAGAATGGAAAGAACAAAGAAGAAAATAGGCTCAATACCAGATACACCAAAACGGATACCAAGAACCCAAAGAATTGTATAAACCCCGTCAATGAGGATAAACACAAAAAGGAAAAGAAGCAGTGTTTTTTTTAGGGGGAATACTTTTTTTTGGAGATAAAACCCTAGTAAGAGAAAGATTAACACATAGAGGGTCGTCTGAATGTAAATAAGCGGTGAGATGAACCAATACACCAACGGATCAGTAAAATAGTTCGTATCTTCTAAGACCCGGGTCACAGGACCAAATAAAATATAAGGGAATAACGCAAGGCAGAAATACCAATCAATGTTGATATCAAGTTTCTTTAAAAGCTTATAGAGTCCATAGAGGGCGGCGACAAGGATGATTCCATAGGTAATCTCTGAAAAAAGTGTATATCCTTCTTGAGCGGTGACACCATGGAAAGAGACTGAATGTCCTGCTGCATCAGCAATCACAGGCCCCCAATAGTACTTCCAGATCCATTGATCATAAATCAGAGTTGGTGCAAGGAGATATCCGATGATAACTGCTACAATGATACCAAGAAAGATACCAAGGATGAGAGGTATTTTCTGTTGTACTATAAGCCTTCGAAGGTTCATTTGCTCAGGGCTAAGAAAATGAGTATTTATTAATTTACCTTCCGCATGAATTCGTATGACAATTATTATAAAGGAAAAATATTATGTATTATGTAAAGGAAATAATATGAAGAAAAAAATTACAATTCTCTGCATAGTTTTGATGCTTCTCCCAATTATCTCGGTAAGTACTCTACAAACCAGTACTGCCCAAGAAATGCTCACCTTACCGTCATCGTTCAGCTGGCAGGATATCAATGGAACCGATTATACGACCCCTATTAAAGATCAGTCACCTGCACCCACCTGCGAAGCGTATGGCCTCTGTGCAGCTCTAGAAACAAATATGCAATACCAGCTTAAGGAACTCTACGACCCAGAGCTTTCAGAAAATCATTTATATTTCTACGCTGGAGGAAGCATCGAAAAAGGATATGTCAATATCATTGATGCGGCAAACTATCTCAAACAATTCGGTGTCCCAGATGAAGGATGTTTCCCTGACCCACATCGAGCATTTGATTATCCCTTTGAAAGTCTCCCCGGATGGGAAAACAGAACCGTGAAGATAACCGAGTGGGGCTGGGTTGACCATACCATCAGTGCCATGAAACAAGCATTGATAGACCATGGGCCTCTGGTTATCTGTATCCATTTTTGGAACGATTTCTTTTACTATTTTGGAGGGGTGTACAAAAACCATGCGGGAAAATATGCGGGGGGACATGTTGTTACCATCGTAGGATATAACGATAGTCAGAACTGCTGGATTGTGAAAAACAGCTGGGGGACAAAATGGGGAGAACAGGGCTGGTTCCGGATGTCCTATGATGCCGATATGATAGCAGAATGGTACGGGAACGGTACCGGGGTGATGTACATTGATGGCGTCTACGGAAACCTTAAGCCGGATGTTCCAAAAGTGTATATCGAAACACCTCTTTACTATCACACCTATATCTTCGGCAGAGAACTTCCAACACTTTTGAAAAAACTCCCGCTTCAGAAAGCAGCTGCACGAATCCTCGGGCCGCTCGCGATACAAGTCACAGCTGAAAATACCAATTCAGTGGAATTCTTCATCGATGATGTGCTGCAATCCACCGATTCAGAAGCACCGTTTACCTGGGACATGCAAGTATCCCGTGGACTGCACACCCTTATGGTGAAAGCCACAAATGAGGACAATAATTCCTCCCTTGATATCGAAGATATTTATAGGCTTCTCTAGCCAAAGTATTTGTACAATTATTACAACAAAATACTTTTTTATATTTATCATTCTACGATAACAAAATATTTATAAACAAAATCAATTACATACACTATTGGTGCACTAGGAGAAAAATTTGTGGATGCGGATTTCAATAAATTAGAAGAGGTTGATCTCTTTCTTAAAGATAAAGAGTTCAAAAAGGAAAAATGGATTCGTACTGGGATATCAGGATTTGATGATCTTATAAAAAATGGTATTCCTGAAGGGTCTAATATCATTGTCGCTGGTGGACCAGGGTGTGGAAAAACAATATTTTGTTTACAAACTCTGTATAATTTAGCATGTCAAGGGCATGATTGTGTTTTTCTTTCTATGGAAGAACGACCGGATCGACTGAAATCACATATGATATCATTTGGTTTTGATGTCAAAGAAATAAAAAACGAACCAAAGAGCCTGTCTGAGTAATACCTAAATCACAATAAAATATCGCTATCTATATCAGGAGACAACAGATACACATCTCTTAGATGAAGAGATGAGTAAAACATATCGTTTTTATGACCCTGAACAAATACT
>Ga0307379_10009498_pt1 | contig 12973 bp, 9 predicted proteins | sample UN2MG_FD_202237 | JGI IMG/M metagenome (GOLD analysis project Ga0307379, IMG submission 202237) | Soil microbial communities from Risofladan, Vaasa, Finland - UN-2 | ecosystem: Environmental > Terrestrial > Soil > Coastal area > Acid sulfate soil | place: Finland: Risofladan, Vaasa | collected... | reverse complement strand
GCACTTTTACCAGCACTTCATCATCATTGGCGATAGGCTTTTCTATTTCTTTTAGTTCAAGAACATCGGGTGAACCATATCTATAATAGACCATTGCTTTCATCTTATTTTCCTTTGTAATACATCTTGTATCAAAATTGCTTTATTTATCTCAAGGATAGTTTGCGTATAAAAAATTAAATATCTTGTTATATGTAAGCTATATTCTACATTTATTTTAAATAATCCTTCTTTCTCTGGAAAATAATTCATAAAAACAAAAAAGCCCTTCAGCAAAAGCCAAAGGGCTGAGAAAAGTCTTGGCTCCCCAGACAGAACGAGTTTCGCAACTCTTGTATAAGTGATGGAACTGAAACAGTGTATCTGGAATTAGAAGAAGTAATTAATACCTGATATTTTTATGATTATTAAACTCCTTACAAAGCGTTAGAAAAAGTTACCGAAATATTAAATCGGTACCCCTTCCCTATTTGCCGAATTTAAAAGTAAAATATTTATTATCTAGGAAAATGGGATATGTCTCAATTTATTTTTATTATACATCACCTATCGCTAGCCATCTTCGACTCATTTTTTCTATTCTAATAATAGCTCTAGTTCTATCTCATCCCTTAAAGGTATTCCATCAATTCCTGTAAACGGGATCTCTGGTTTTAGCTTTCTTGATTGTTCTAAGGCGTTTCTATAAATAGCCACCAGCGAATAACCTTTTAGTTGATAAAAACGTATAGCAGCTAAATTGTCATTTGTTGTTATTAGCCAAAGACGTTTACATCCTTTATATACCGCAATTTCCTTTAGATGCCCAATTAAAATTGACCCAATACCTTTCTTTTTAATAAAACTTTCCAGAAGAACAACTTCACATTGATTATTTTCAATGTTGTATAGTATAATTCCAGCAGGTTTATTTTTTTGCTCTGCAATAAACCCTGGAAGCTCTACAGCATTATGGATTCTATTTCTGCTTACAATTTTGTCTGAACCCCAATTCTCCTTAAGATATGAGGCAATCCATTTTATATCTTCACTCGTTTTTTCCCTAACATGAAGCTCCAAAACATTCAACTCACTTTCAAAAAAACTTGATCACTATAGCAAAACGATGCCGCTCTAGACCCAAACTTGCGAAGGATTCCATCTATCGTATACATTCCAGTCATAATAAAAATAAGTACACATCCTATTTTCCTTATGGCTTAACTTTCCATTTTACGAGGTCTTCCTTTAGAACGTCTATCTATTATAGTAATACCTAAAGCCTCAACCATCCGGTTAAAAAACTACTCAGATCCTATAAACTTTCAGCTAAAGCTACCGAATTATTGACCTGACATATCTTTCCTATTTATTCCAAGGATCGGGTTCCGTAATTTCCGAATTGTTGAGCTAGTACAATATCCCCTGCCCCATTGATTTCAAGCGTAGGTAAAAGGCAAGTCAAATGTTGAGACCTGACCCCTTTTTCTCTAGTTTATATAATTCAAAAGTAAAATATTAATTGTATAAGAAAGTGGATTTGTCTCTAATTATCTACCAGGGTATTATCAAACAAAGAACCGTCCCCTGTTTTATTCGTTTCTTGCTGTAAATTCCTGCTTAAAATTTCTTATCGACTTAAGTGAGGCAAGGTCCAATTTCATCACTTTGATATTCGGATTCTTGCTTTCTCTTTGAATTATTTCACATACAGGCTCTGCTTTTTCCAGATGACGGCAGGCCATAATGATAGTAGCACCTTTTTTAGCCAAAGCCCTGGTTGTTTCTTTGCCAATACCTCTATTTGCTCCGGTTATCAGGACTATCTTATCTTTCATCATGGCCTCCAAATATCATTCAGATTTAACTGGTTTTTAAAACAACTTCCGGGAATAAAATCTTTATTCTTAACAAATAAATTTCATTCTTGTAAATAAATCTTTCAAGTTAATATTATTAAAAATCTTCTCCCTTAATATTTTTCTTCCCACACTAACAGTACTACAATCAAGCTCTTTTTTAAAAGTTAGAAAAAGTTACCGAATTATTGAGCTAGTAAAACCTTCCCTATCATCTTATAGAAGTGATGTCCATAGAAATCTAAAATCTGATAAAAGTTTCCTCAATTTTAGCAAAGTATCATCTTTTTTCCTAAAGGGGATTCTCGGGGTCAGGTCTCCACATTGAACATTACAGTCTTCTATGTCAAATGTGGAGACCTGACCCCTTTTTCTTTCTAAATTTGTATTCATAGCAAAATTCACTTAAATAAGTTTGTCAAAAGACCGTCCCTCTGTTTTTATATAATATTAATTATAGCAAATAAAAATATTTTTAAAATGCTCCAAATATTTATAGGACAGGGACAATTCTTTGTTACGCTTTAATCCTCGATACTATAATACTATATCTCAGTTAATATCCTAAAACCTCAACCACTACTCTTTATTTTTCTTTTTCTCTTCATACATCCTCTGGTCGGCAATACGAATCAATTCATCTACTGTTTCCAGTTTATCGGAAAGATTTTCAGAAAATCCCATACTGAATTTTATACTATAATTCTTTTTTATGGTCTTGTTTAACTGAGACAAATTTTTTTGCAGACGGTTTCTTATTAAAGAAACTTCTTTCAGAGAGCTATCCGGGAAGATTAACAAAAATTCATCCCCTCCCATTCGGCAAATGATATCGACTTCCCTTAGAGAGTATTTGAATAAATCGGCAGTTTTTTTTAAAATTTTATCTCCTTCGTCGTGGCCAAAATTATCATTTATTGCTTTGAAGCCATCTATATCTAGAAAAGCCAGTAATAGAGGAGTTTTGCTACGATGGGATAATTTAAACTGCCTATCGAGTAGCTCCAGACCATATCTTCGGTTATAACAACTGGTCAATTTATCAATACGAGCCAGTTTTTTTAGTTGTTCTTCCATCTGTTTTTTTTCGCTAATATCAATATAAATTCCTATCGCTCCTTCTCTCTTCCCATCGATTACAATATGAGAAATAGATAAATAGACCGGAAATAAAGTGCCGTCTTTTTTCTTTCTGATAGTCTCAAAATAAGGAGGACGATTTAATGATCCTTTTGTTAACATTTTCCCTTCCCCTATTTTATCCGCAGGGTGAATTTTACCTTCATCAATATTGCTGCCTTCTATCTCCTTTGAAGTATATCCAAAAAGTTGGCTAAAACGAGGATTTATTTTTAATATAGTGCCTTTCTCATCTATATAGACCATTGCCTCGGGACTGTTTTTAAATAAAATGGCAAATTCCTGCTGACTCTTCTGTATATCCTCTTCATATTGTTTATGTATGGTAATATCTTTTTTAAGTTGCTTGTTCGCCTTTTTTAATTGCAAGGTACGTTCTTTTACTAATTCTTTAAGATGCTCTTGATATATTCTTATCTTCTTTTGCATCTGTTTGCGCTCGGTGATATCCCTTGCTATACCTAATGCTAAAGTTCTTCCCTTAATTTTCACCGGATAAGTGAAGACCTCAACTGTCACCTTACTATTATCTTTTCGATTCAATACAAACTCATCCGGTCCCGTTGGTTGTCCTGCTATACTCTTTGCTAACGCTTTAGTTGCTTTAGGTATATCAGCAAGAGAAAGTAATTTTAATTTTAAGAAATTATTTCCGATTATTTCTTCTTTTTTATAGCCAATCATCCTTTCCGCTGCCTTATTCCCATCAATAAACTTACCTTTTATATCATTTATATAATAAGCATCAGGAGCATACTCAAATAATATCTTTAAACGCTCTTCTGAATCTCTTAATTTTCCCTCTATCTGCTTACTTTGCAACATTATCGCAGACTGTTTGATAAAAGTATTTATAAACTCTCGATTGTTCAATTCAACCTTTTTGGGCAAAATAATTAATGTGTCTCCAAATAGCTCCTTTCCTTTAGCAAAACCGCTAAAATATACTTCGCCTACATTTAAGAATTTCTCTAAAACATGACAAATACTCTTTGGTATTTGTCCAAAAGCTAGTTCATAAAGACCTCCAGGTATTCTTAATAATTCACCACTAATAAGTGTGTTTCTCGCTTCTTCATTGTTTATAGGAAAGGACATAGTAAAAAGATTTTTACCTATGATCTTTAAAATATTTTTTATCTTTTCTCTGGCACCTTCCAGAGCACGGACATGAAAACTATCAGAGGCTTTATTATAGGAGTTGACTAAAACAATAGAATCCCCAACGATTTTATTTAGTTTTCTTCCAATGAATCGATAGATATCTTCTTTAGGGTCTAATTGAATAAAATCAAGGGCAGTTTTATATAAGAAATCCATTTCAGTTACAGGTTGATCTTCTTTTCTCTCTACTTGCTTTCTTTCAGTGATGTTATTTAATGCACTTTTTCCTCGTTCTTTCCTTAAAGTTTTAAATTCTTTTATTAATTCTACTTTTGTCTTATCCTCGTCTTTCATTCTATTGCCCTCCTGTTAATCTTATAAGATAAACAAGTACATAAATAGTGTTTCTATTATTTAAATCTTATAATTTTTCAATATTTTTCTTTATTTATTTTTTCATCCTTCAACTTTTTCTAATTTTTCCAATTTACCTGCGTATTCCGGAGTATCCGGACGGCAATTCCGAAGGCATCCGGACACTAAACCGGTAACATCCGGACACCTTATCGATTCAATTTTTATTAACATTATTCTTAATCAATAACTATCATTTAGTTCATATTAAATTAAAAGACCTGAAAGAATTTAATCTAAAGGCTTTACTCTTTTTTACAATAAGGTTTTATATTATTGTATACTCATAGTGACTGTTCAGCAATACCTTTTTAACCTATCACTTATTAGATTGCTTGAATAATCTTTTTTGCCATCACCTCCCGCATAGATTTTTTTGAATCCAGCGGCAGAATATAGGCATTGTGGATTATCCTATCCATTATGGCATCTGCTGTGGCAGGATCAGGGAACAAGTCATGCCAATGCGTATGGGGAATCTGCCCGGAAAGTATGGTGGATGATCTGTTATATCTGCTTTCTGCAATCTCCAGAATATCCCTGCTTTCCTCCAGGGTATATGACTTAAGTCCTAGGTCATCTAATATCAGAAGCCTTATTTTTTTCAACTTATCCATAAATTGAATATAGCAATTATCGTTTTTTGCGGACTGAATTTCAAGTAGAAGTTCAGGTATCCTGTAGTATCTGACAGTATAACCATAACGACAGGCATTGTTCCCGAATGCACAGGCCAAAAAGGATTTACCGCATCCTGTTTTACCGGAAATAATGATATTAAGTTTCTGTTCGATAAAGATACAGCTGGAAAGTGTCCGGATGGTCTTTTTATCTATCTTTCTGTTTTGAGTATAGTCAATATCCTCGATACAGGCATTTATGGCCAGAGAGGCCTTATACAGGAGTCGCTTAATCCTGGTATTTTTTCGGTGCAACCACTCCTTTTCCACCATAATAGCCAGTCTTTCCTCAAAGGAGAGATCTCTTAAAGCAGGGTCAACAAGCACCTGAGCCATGACCTTAAGTTTCATACCTCTAAGTTTTTCTACAGTAGGATTATTAAGCATAGATACCACCTCCTGCATAAGCCCTGCTTCCCCTAACATTTTTATGCTCTATGATTTTACCATCCTCTCTCTTTTGTAATCTGGAAACAACCTGTTTTAAGATGAGGTTAAAATACTTGTAAGAGCAGATATTTTTATCCAGAGCTTCTCGACTGGTAGTTTCCATTATTTCAACTGGATAATCTTTACCCAAGCGCATGATACCCATGCAGGCCCTATAGTTCTGGACCGGGTATTCCCGACTCTTAAGGATCTTTTTTATGAATTCCCGGGTGTTCGGGCCGGTTTTTGCTGCCCATAAGAGAAAGCGGTCAGAGCTCCACCCGTAAACAGCCTTGTGTTCATCAGGCATATGTTCTTCCAGGGTTTCATACCTTTTAGAGGTGTTGTAGTTTCTGGGATATGCGGCTACCCGCTTGTGATCTACATAGACCTCTATGGTCTTAGAGGTTGCCCGTATCGAACATGGGCGGTTGACATAGGAATAATGGACACTGTAAAAGAAATTGTCATAATCCACATGGTAATTAAAGGCAACTTTTGTCTCCTTCCATTGGGCGTATTCATATTTGGTTAAAGGTAAGGGCTGTAAGCAGGGTTTGTCGATCTTTTCAAAGGCAGTCTTTCTATTGCCTTCCATCTTTTGAAAAGGCCGATGAATAAATTTCTCAAGTTCTTCAGATATCGCCTGGTTGATTTCATAGAGGCTAAAAAATTGCCGGTTTCTTAAGGCAGCAATAATCCTCCGGGAAACATTCCCTACCATGTTTTCATCAGCTGCTTTATCTTTGGGCTTGCCCGCCCTGGCAGGTATGATGGTAGTCCTATAATACCTGGCCATCTCCTGATAGCTCTTGTTTAAGACCGGGTCTACCAGGTCGGATTTGATAACCGCAGTTTTGGTGTTGTCAGGGATGGTAATCCTGGGGACTCCTCCAAAATAGGTATAAGCTCGCACATGAGCATCTATCCAGTTTGGCATTTTCATATTATCATAAGCATATACAAAAGGATATGCGCTCGCTGGTAGGACAGCGACAAACAGGGATGCTGCTATGACTTCACCCGTATGGAAATGGTAAACTAAAATGCACCTGAGGTGGAAAATAAAAATACACCTTTTCCCCTGTAGATATTTGAGGCCAGATCTCAACATTTAACATACGTAATCTCATAAAATATGATAAAAGTACAATAAATGACTGTCTCATGCCATATTCTAATTATTTAAAAAGATATTGGGAGCCTAGACTTATCAGACCCCTTACGAAAATTTAGAAAAAGTTTCTGGATTATTGGAATAGCACAATCGTCTGCTATCATATTTTACAGTGCTTCCATGCACTTTTCTATTGTTCGATGCATTTCTGGAAATTTTTTCTTGGTATAGACTTTCAAAGCTTCTTGGTAAGATTGTGTGGCCAGATTACAATTTTTATTCTTATCCTTGACCTTGGAAAGGATATGATAGGCAACTCCCAAATTGTACTGGTTTACAGCAAATTCTACAGGGAAGTCCTCTAGGGTTCTGACTTTCAAAGCCTTCTTAAAGGCTTGAATAGCTTTTTCGTAATTGACAGCCTTATCCCTGATCTCGGCAAGGTTGCAATAAGCACCTCCCAGGTTGGATTGGGCCATTGCATATTTAATAGCGAAATCCTTTAGAGTGCTTATTTTTAAAGACTCCTTAAAGGCTTGAATAGCTTTTTCGTAATTGATAGCCTTATCCCTGATCTCGGCAAGGTTGCGATAGGCAACTCCCAAGTTAATCTGGGCCATAGTAAAGCGCATAGGGAAATCATTAGAAGTATAAACCTTTAGGGCCTCTAGGCAAGCCTGTATGGCTTTCTCACTGTTGGCAGTATTTTTCTTAAACTCATCAAGGCTAAGATATACAACTCCCAGATTGTATTGGGCATGTGCATAGTCCATAGGGGAATCATTAAAGTTATAGACTTTTAAGGCCTCTAGGCAAGCCTGTATGGCTTTCTTGTAATTAATAGCACTATTCTTGAATTTAGCAAGCTGGCAATAATCTTCCCCGAGATTGGCTTGGGTGCTTGCATGTTCCATAGGGAACTCATTAAAGCTATAGACCTTTAGGGCCTCTAGATAAGCCTGTATGGCCAGATTGCAATTTTTAATTTCATCCTTAAACTCGGATAGAATATGATAGGTATTCCCCAGGTTATTCTGAGTCCCAGCATAGTCTATAGGGGAATCCTTTAGAGTTCTGATTTTCAAAGCTTCTAGGTAAGCCTGTATGGCCAGATTGCAATTTTTAATCTCATCCTTAACCTCGGATAGTTTAAGATAGGCATTCCCCAAGTTGTATTGAGTCTCGGAATAGTCTTTAGGGAAATTCTCTAGGGTGCTGATTTCTAAAGCTTCCTTATAGACTTGAATAGCTTTTTCGCAGTTGGTTACCTTGTCCTTTACTTCGGCTAATTCAAGATAGGTATTTCCTAAGTTGAACTTGATTGTTGCATAGTATATAGGGAAATCTTCTAGAGTGATGAGTTTCAAAGCTTCCTTATAGACTTGAATAGCTTTTTCGCAATTGGTTACCTTGTCCTTTACTTCGGCTAGAATACCATAGATAGTACCTATATTCATTTGGGTCATTACATAGTCCGCAGGTAGTTTATCCAAAGTATAGACTTTTAGGGCCTCCTGGCAAGCTAGTAGGGCCAGATTGCAATTTTTAGACTTATCCTTAAACCTGGCTAGGGTTTGATAGGCATTCCCCAGGTTGTTCTGGATCATAGCATGGTCCACAGGGAAATCATCAAGGGTAAAGATTTTTAAAGCTTCGTAGAAGGACAAGATGGCCTTCTCGCAATTGACAACCTTATCCTTAACCCTGGCTAGGTTTTGATAGGTAATCCCCAGGTTGTTCTGGATCATAGCATGGTATATAGGGGAATTTTCTGGTAGGTATAACTTCAAAGCCTCTTGATAGGACTGGATATTCTGATAAAGTTTTTCAATAGCTATTTTTGGTTTATTTAATTGGAAGTATATATCAGAAATACTAGAAAGCGTGTTTGTTTTCCGTAAACCATCATCTAGTTTAATAGATTCTTTTAAGGAATATTCCAAATATTTTAGAGCGTTTCTCCACTGCCCTGATTTTTTATAGACACAGCCAATATGATAGAAAGTTATCATATTTCCATTTGATTTATCTTTTTTTTCTTTCAATTTTTTAATTACATCTAGGGCATTTTGAAATTTTTGCATAGCTTTTTCTAAATTATCCAAGTTAAAATAGCAAGAACCAATTAAATTGTATGCCGAAACTTTGTCTACATCATTAGAGAGACGATATTTAAAAATTTCTTCATAACATTCAATAGCTTTTTCAAAATTACCTATTCTTTCATATACTTGACCCGCTATATAAGTTTGATTAAATAAAGGATTTTCCCCAAGACTTTCAACATAGCTCTCAGGTAAGCCTTTGCTAATTAGACGTGTTTTTTGTCTTTCATAATTCGAATCAATTTTATATTGTGTATACTCCTCTTCCTTAGATTTATCAATTATTATATTGTAAACACCAAATATTAATATTAATATTCCGATTAGAAGAATTAATTTATTTCTTATTCCAGGTTTATGAAAATTTATAATTCCTAAAATTAATGAAATAAACCCAAGCACGCAAACAATAATATTAATATACATAGAATTAAAATCTCCATATTAATTTGGTCAGTTTTAAATTACAAATAGACTCTTTATTTTTAATGATTTTTAATAATATTTAAAAAATAAGAGAACTCTGTATCATAATACTAAGTTTATATAAAAGCTGGTTTTCTTAATTTAAATAGGAACGCATCCTATTTTTTCTATGGTTTAGTTTCCCTTTTACAAGATATTCCTTTAGGACGTCTATCTATAACAATATCTAAAGTCGCAACCATCTAGTTAAGAAACTCCTCATGTTCTATAGGTTTCCCACTAAAAGTTACCGAATTATTGATTTGGTACCCCTTCCCTATTTATTTAATTTAAAAGTAAAATATTAATTGTCTGAGAAAATGGGATGTGTCTCTATTTATTCAAGAAAATTTTTAACTTCATTATAACCAACCTTTAACTCGGGGAAAATCTTTCGGTAATTTGTAAGAAAGATTTTTTATGTTCTCGCGACTATTCGGCTCTAAATCTAAGAAATTTAAGACATCTTTTCGTTCTATAGTCTTTTTGCAATTTCCTTCTCCTAATATTTCTTCTTGAATAAAATAAAGATAATGTAAAAACCACAATATGGTTTTTCGCACGAAATCTCGACATAATCTAAGATGCCCAATATAAATTTCTTTCTCAAAATGAGAGCCGTGTACTAATTCACATCGGAAATTATATAATTCTTTAAACTGCTTTTTAATTTTTTTCTTCTCATTTTGAGTAGTCCCCAATATTATAGAGATTCGCCTGGCTAAACTTTCAGCTAAATCATTGTTTTTTTCACCTAATAGTGCCTCTAAAGTAGTAATGTTCCATAATAACTGTTCTACTCCTCTTTCAAAGCTATCAGTAAAAAATGCTTTGACAAAATAACCCAATGCTATATCTAAAAATTTCCATTTGTTTTTATTCATATCTATACAATTAATAATCTTAGTTGTTTCTTTGGTAAAAACTTTGAATGAATTAGTTTCTTCTTCGTTAAGGTGAATATACATTGTCGGACCTTCTCCTATTGTATTACCTTTTACATCATATATAGGTTCGGTTAATAGTTTACTTTTGAAATAAGGGTTATGATTCGGAGCAACAATCAAGCATTTATTTATTTTAAAAAAAACCGGAATCTTAAATCCAAACCAACCTACTTCTTTTTCTGTTTGTTCTTGGATAGTATCTTTTTTCCACCAATCTGCTTGCCAATGATATAGGGAAAGGATACGTAGTCTTTGTTCGAGGGCTTGAGGAAAATTAGTGTATTCCGATTTTACTTTTTCTAAAGAATCAAAATCTAAATATAAATTAATATACCCTATTTTAGTAATAGCTTCTTCTTGTGTGAAATATATATACCAATAATTTTGTAAAAGATCTAAATCAATAACTGCCCACGGATAGAATATTTCATTGATCTGATTTTGAAAAATTATTTCTAATTCATTTTTAGAAAATTTACGAATTTGAAAAGTTCCAAAATCCATAACTAAGTTATCAGGTTTAAAATCTACAAATTCCATCGGAGCTAAATATATAACTTCCGTCTTACGTTGTTTAAAAGATTCGCAATATTTTTTAAACAAGATATCGATATTTATATTATTACCATCAAAAAAATTATAATAATATCCTGAACGGCGGAAAAAATATTTCACCGCCTGCTCCCATGAAGATTTGTCTTTACTATGATAATCTTCAGAATATAGATTTAAAGTTTCTTCTACCAATAGATCAAATTCTGAACTTTTTTCTAACCCTTTAACAGTAAAAGTAAAAATATCTTCACTTATATCATTTGAAAAAGTATCTAATTTTTTAAACATATTATCTTTTTTATGGTATTCTAAAAACGTTTTTTGTGACAAAGAAATAAAATCATGAAATTTTTCTTCAATATTATTTATCATCTTAAAATATAAATTTCCTTTTATTTAATTTTAAGCATATTAAATATTTTCTAAAATTCATTTATTAAATAAATACACATTCTATTTTTTCTATGGTATAGTTTTCCATTTTACGAGGTCTTTCTTGAGAACGTCTATCTATAATAATACCTAAAGCCTCAACCATCTGGCTAAGAAGCTTCCTCAGACCCCATAGGTTTTTACTAAAAGCTATCGAATTATTGTCTTGGCATACCTACCCTCTGTTCCTTTTCGACGATTGGTTACAAATAATCTACTTATTTTAATCGCTATTACTTGTACACAAATCATTATTAACATCCCAACCACTATTACGCAATGCTTCTTCTTGTCCTGAAATATTGTCGCAATGAACCGCGACGCAAAGGAGATGAGATGGACGGGACATTCCCACAAATGCCATTTTAAGATTTTGTTTTATCTTTTTTTGTGTTGGTTCAGTGTATTGGCCCTTCATATAATCCATTATTTTCTTTATATCATATTTATAACAGAAAGTTTCAAGGTAGCATGTTGCGGTATGTGTTTCACCTTTTACACCATGAATAGTTGAAACTTCTATTTCAATCTCGGTTGTTTCAAATGAACATTTGTATATATTATTGTTTTTCAGTGCTTCTTGTCTATTATCCAATTCCAAATCGGAAGAATTTATAAAATTTGTAAGTTCATCACTTATCTGGTAATCAAAAAAAATCTTAAACTCGTTCGTCAGAAAATTTCTTATCTCGTCAAAGACTTCTTCTTTTCTGTGAATCCGCAAACACCAAGCAGCTAATCTAGTTCGAAAGTATTTGTAAAAATTTGGGTCATTTTCTAAAAGGCATCTATACAGTTTTTTGTCTGTGAATGTTCTATCATGGTCAGTAATTTCGGCTATCCTTAGACATTTTAAAAAAGCCTCAACCAATCTCCTCCTGTAGAAATTAGCTCCTTTAGAAATAATCAAACTATCAGGTTGTGGGATTAAATAGCTTTTTAAATTATTGAACTCAGTTCTTTTAACTTTTATTTCCTTGGAGTAGCCCTTCCAGTAGCTAGGTATGGTTCTTTTGCTGTCATGCGGTTTACCTCGCCAACCAACTGCTTTAAATGTCCTATTTTTATGTTGATGTAGGTTATTTTTTATAATTATTTCAGCGAATTGATTTAGAACTTGTTGAACAGTATTATCATTATAAACAATAATCACGGGAGCAATTTCATTTTGTCTGGTAACTCCTGTTATGTTCTGTGGAAAAACACAAAAATATCCAACTTTACTTGCTATAGAAGTTGAAAACCTCTTACTGCCTGTAATAAACATAGTTCTGTCATTATTTATTTTCCATCCGCATTCCAAATCAGCGTCATAGTCAAATATTGCTTGATTCAAATCACCTATTCTTTGGGTAATAACATTTTCATTGAAGAGATCATCAAGAAGTTCTGTTTGCGTTGTATTTGTATCCTGCATCTCATCAATAAAAACATAGGCAAATCTTCTTGAAATTATATCTTTCCAAGTAGGATATCTTTTAACATAGTTTGCTGCCAAGAAATATGCATCATCATAGCTCAGTACTCCATCCATAAGTATTTTCTTTTTTAACCACTTCAGCTTCTCATATATAGATTTTTGCGTTATATCGTTCAAGCTTAGATTAAGTTGCTGACAAGTATTATCATCATCTAGTGCGAAATTATTGAATCTAAGCGAATAAGGATAATTTTTTCGGCCACTTCTATAGCAGAAAGCATTTGTTTTCCTACCTAAATATTTTCTTAATTTTTCTACTTTATCAAA
>Ga0307379_10009496_pt1 | contig 12976 bp, 15 predicted proteins | sample UN2MG_FD_202237 | JGI IMG/M metagenome (GOLD analysis project Ga0307379, IMG submission 202237) | Soil microbial communities from Risofladan, Vaasa, Finland - UN-2 | ecosystem: Environmental > Terrestrial > Soil > Coastal area > Acid sulfate soil | place: Finland: Risofladan, Vaasa | collected... | reverse complement strand
GGACGTTGCCAGCCCTGCCCTTTGCTGCCTGCTCAGGAGGCCACAGACGCTCTTGTAGCTCTCGGAGCCAGTCCAGGTCACTCATCCTCGTCCTCGATGTCTAGGGGCTCTCTGAGGCGCTCCCAGCGGCTCATGGGCTCTGTGTAGCGGTCCTTGGGCAACGACATGAGGGTCGCAACGAATCGTTGGCGGCCCGCAGCGGTCTTGAAAGCATCCTGGGCTATCGGCGGGAGGTCGTACTGGAAGCGAGTGGGCAACAGGAAAGAGGCCCACGTCTCAGGCTCCTCGGAGCGGTCTCGACAAGCGATGTAGCCCCAGCACCGAAGCATCGGGGAGTCAGCGGATAGGATCCGCCAGCCCAGTCGACGGCGTGCCAGAGCGAGATCGTCGAGCCACACCTGAGCGGCCGTGTAGTCCAACCGTAGTTCGCCGGACCATCGGGGCTTGTCTGCGATGAGGTGGTACGCAAGCAGACTCACCTGAGAAACCATACACCAGTTAGCGTCCCCGGCGGGAGTTGAACCCACAATCTACGACTTAGGAGGTCGTCGCCTTATCCATTGGGCTACAGGGACTTGAGGATGAGTAGAGTGGACAGGGCGGACAGGACAGCCACAAGGATCCAGGGGACCCGCGTGTTCAGCCGGAAGTAGAACCACCACCACCATCGACCATACTTGGCCCGGTGGAGCTTCTCCCGTGCCCGTTGAAGCTGAGGAGAGGGTTTCATGCCCTAGCCTGCTCATAGAAAGGTTTGGGGTGACGTACGGGAATCGAACCCGCCTTAGTCGGTTCACAGCCGACTGCCTTCACCAGGTAGGTCTAACGCCACCAAACCAGTGTTCCTTCTCTCGTCGAGCTTCACCTTTTTGCGGTGAGACGCCTCTCAGCGACGACGCCTAACGCCGGGATCCAGGCACTGGATCCGATGGGGAGCACTGGCGGAAGACGGAGGACTCGAACCCCACACCCTTGCAGGTGCCCACTGGTTAGCAACCAGGTCTCGGGCCATCCCGAGGTCATCTTCCAAGCGGCCCCGTAGAGGGGCCTGGAACTAGTCTTGTTGTGCTACCCGCCGCTGTTCCTTCTCGGAGATGCGGGCGAGGTACTCTTGCTTCGTCTGTGCCCCCAAGGTGCCCTTCACCCCGTTGGCCTTGTGCCCCTTGCACATGAGGCAGCCTGAACGTGCGTTCTTACGCTTCTTCCGCTTGTGGTGTGCCATGAAATCCTCCTGCCGGCGTTACCGGCTTGGTTCGGATCTCGTGGCCCTTGGAACAGAAGCGAGGAGGTAGGCCATTGAAGTGGATGAGGACCTCACAGGTGTCGCACCGGGTCACGTTGATCAGCCCGATGCTGAGGATTTCCCAGGTCTCAAATCCGATGGTCTTGGGCATTACAGGTTCCTCGACAGCTCGTACTGCTCAGCTCGGAAGACTTTCAGCCGCTCAGCCGTTTCTTCGCACTGGTGCTTCTCGACATAACGCTCATGGAGGCGGATGATCCGCTTGAGCCTGACGGCCCTCTCCTTGATTGCGTCAACGGGGTTGGACCCCTGAAGGGGATCCCCAAAGACGTGTTGGAGCTGACACAAGCCGCACATGGGTGCAGCATACCAGCGGAAGAAGGAGGAGTCGAACCCCTGCCGCCGAAACGACAACCAGCTTTCGAGACTGGCGGCCCACCACTGAGCCTTCATCTTCCAAGGATGTTCAATAGGACTGAACTTTCGTGCGGAAACGAGAGGAGTCGAACCCCCGACCCTTACGGGCCGACCCGAGTTCCAGTCGGGCGTGATGACCACCATCACTATCGCTTCCAAGGTTCATTTCAAGTGAGCCCGCGACGTATGGCAAACATGAAAGTTTGCCGCTACACCGCCCTCCCCTCGGATCACACCGCTGCAAAGGTCGGCCGCACCAAGGGTGCCGAAATCGGACGCAACGAGGTCTGGGTCTACGAGAACCAGTGTGGCTGGTTCTGGCGTAGCCAGTTCCGCGGTGGAGGCCGGTTCGCCGACTCCAAGACCGCCACCGCTTCCGCTCAGAGTGTCCTCGGCGAGGGAGTCACCCTGCGGGTTGGGTCGGGCTGAGTGGATTCGAACCACCGCTCTCGTGCTCCCGAAGCACGCGCTTTACCAGACTAAGCTACAGCCCGAAGTGGTCCCATAGGCTGGGACCGAGCCTTGTTGCGAGAGGTTGGATTTGAACCAACGACCTTCAGCTTATGAGGCTGACGAGCTACCTGACTGCTCCACTCCGCAGTGCCAAGAGAGGGAGTCGAACCCTCACGCCCCTTAGAGGACACTGGTTTCTGAAACCAGGGCGTCTACCGTTCCGCCACCTTGGCAGGTGAACCCAGGGGAGCTGGCCAGCCCTCCTGGACCTCGATGTCTCGTCTGGGAATTGAACCCTCTGAGCGCTCTCAACCCCAACCAGGGGTACGACAAGCCATCGGTCGGGCTGGCCAGGATCGAACTGGCGACCCCTTGTCCCCCAGACAAGTGCGCTACCACTGCGCTACAGCCCGATGATAGTGCGGTCGAGAGGAATCGAACCTCCACGGGGTTGCCCCCGCCAGCCCCTCAAGCTGGTGCGTCTACCGTTCCGCCACGACCGCATGTCCTCGTCTCTCCGAGGGGTCACGCCTGGTCAGAGCCGACGTTCGCTCAGAAAAGTTGAGTACCCGAGTTCCAAGCCAGGAAAGCGTGTGCTTGTGCCAAATACAAGTGCGTCTACCAATTCCGCCATTGGGCCGTAAGAGTGACCCAACCAGGACTCGAACCTGGAGTTCTCTTTCGAGATGCGTGTGTGACTTGTTGGTGCGGGGTACTCAGCTGGCCGTTTGGGAGTCGAACCCATGCTTGTGAGAATCGGTGTTTTGCGGTCACCCCGAAGAGTGACGAGTGCTGATCCTGGAGAGAGCTTTCGCTCCCGCTTTGGAAAGCGGGTGGGGCACCGAGCCCCTGTAACGGCCACATGCTCCTTTTGAGCCTGAGCAAGGCTTCGCGGGTCGTCCTGGAGTCGAACCAGGAGGCGTGTAAGAATCGTCTGAGCGGCCAACCCAAGAGTTGGCGAGGCGAGATCCTGGAGAGCTTGTTAGCTCCTCGATTTCAGCGAGGTGGGGAACCGATCCCCTGTGACGACCCAAAGGATTGAAGGCGTTCGAGTTGAGGTGCTGATTGGATGCAAGGACGGGATTCGAAGCCCGTTACCTCTGGTTATCAAGACCAGCGCTCTACCGAATGAGCTACTTTGCGTGTAAGCACGATCTGTGCGGAACGCCTTCAGAGCCGCTCCAGGGAGTCGAACCCTGAAGTCCCAGATCGAGAGGAGGCACCGGGCCTCCGCCGAGCGGCAAGTTTCATCTGTGTCCGAGTAGCTGGCCTGGTAGCTTAACTAGCGTGGAAAGCTAGCGTCCTATCCAGTTAGACGACTCCCGCATAAGAGAGCGGGAGGCAGGATTCGAACCTGCATACAATGCGTGTGAGACCCTGCTTGCGGGACACAGATGGCGGAAGGCCACGGAGTTGAACCGTGCGATCAGCCCCTCACCAGAGGGACCTTCCAAAGAGAATCAGGGGGGAATTTAGGATTCGAACCTAAAAAGCGTGTATGAACCGCAGTGCGGCCAACCCAAGGGTCGGCGAGTCGCTAGTCCAGGAAGTGCATTTGCACCTGAGTTTGAATCAGGCGGGCAACCATTGCCCAATATTCCCCGAATGTGAGCTTGTGAGGAGGGGTGCTCAACTGACCCCCTGAACTTAGTCAGGTATCCCCAAGGATGAGATGATACTCACGCCAGAATCGAAGTCAAGTCCTGATCACACCATTTGGTGAGATTGAGAACCCATGCTTCTTTCCTTCCGTGAGAAAGACCTGAGCGGTACGGGCGACGACGCCCGACACCACCCCAATGAACGGCAAGTTCTCGCCGTCCTCGCATGTTGCAGCTCCGGCGCCGTCCTCGTCATCGATGACGAAGGACTCGTCCCAGATGGCTCGGCCAAAGGATCCATCGGCGTCGACAGCCCCATGCAGGCACGGGATGCTGTGTTCACGGACGTAGCCCTGGACGAGCCGCCTGGATGCTCCGTTGTCGAAACATTCGACGACCAAGTCGGCTCCACTGAGGAGCTTGTCGATGTTGTCCTCGACGAGCTTGTGAGGGATCGCGTCGACCTTGGTCCCAAAGAGGAACTGCATGGTCTGGCCCAGAGACTGGACCTTGCTCTTCCCTACACCGGTGCGGCTGTGAAACTGCGACGCCACGTTCTTCCGCTCGATGCGGTCGAAGTCCACCACACGGATGGTGGCGTCACAGTTCCTCAGGAGCTGCACAACGTGGGACCCGAGGGCACCCACGCCCAAGACAACAATGAGGGCTGGCATGGCTAACCCCCGAAGGCCGTCTTCGGCCGGACCTGAATCAGGTTGTACGGCCGTGCATCGTTGGCGGGATACTTCTCGACGATGTGGTTCGTCAGGTCGATGCCAGCATCCGCGGGGATACCGGGAACGCTGCCACCTCGAATGGCCTCAGCCACCCACCCTCGTACATCGCCGTCACCTGCGTCGTAACGGACCGGATCGGGGAGGTCCCCGTTCTGTCCTGCCCAGGTGATGTTCACTCGTGCTTCGTGCGCCTCGATCATGATGCGCCTCCTTTCATTCACATTTTTGGAGCTTGTGAGATTGCGTATGAGAGCCTGCGTAGCTCGTCTACCCAGGGCGGCTGAACCGTCTGGACAAGCGATGCGTAGCTCAACCTGTCTGGCCCCACCCAACGGGCGATGACCAAGCTGTCCTGACTGGTGATCCACCAGTCGAGGCGCTGACCCAGCGACCCCTCGATGGGGGCGAAGGTCGTCACGTCCTCGTAGGACGGTCCGGGGAGCCCGGCGCCAGGGTGACTGTGTGCCACCCCCTGAACGATATCCCTGTTTGACCAGAGGACATCCCAGAGGGACCTGGTGTCGGGGATCCTGACGGCGGTCCGCCCCGCTGGCAGATGCCAGTGAATCGGTTCACCGTTCTTGGCGATGACGACGGCGACTTCCATCATGACTTCCCCTTCGTCTTGGCCTTGAGCCAGTGGTAGGCAGACTCGCCTACTGGATGCTGCAACCGAGCCCAAGCCCTGAGACTGAGCCCGCCGCCTTCTTCTCTCCAGCGGCGCTTCATCCGACGGCACTCGGTCTTACCCAAGCCGTGGAAGGTCTCGTTTTCGGTTTGCATAGTTTCTAGTCGATGTGTCGGAAGACGACGAGCCGTCCGATGTCCATCGCCTCCTTGATAACGGCGGGCAACGACTCCAGCGTGAGCAGGTTGTCGTCCCTCCGGCCTGTTGCGTGGTCGATCAAGCAGATGCCTGAATCGATGATGCGAAGGGTGTTCCTCTCGCACGTACACTCGAACCGACGCCGCTCCAGTCGAAACTGGATCACCATCTCGCCCTTGTTGTACGACGCCCGGTGGTCGAGAAGTGTGGCCCCTCCGACAGCAAGTGCTGCCCTAGCTGCCTCCTCGAAGTCGAGCTGAGCCATCTCTCGACGGCCGGCCCCATCCCCGAGCTTTTCGACGAGCAGCTGACGACGCTCTTCACGAGCCAGCCTCTCCTCTTCTTCCCGTCGCTTGCGTTCCGCCTCCAGGCGAGCCTTGATGGCTTCCTTTCGGTGCCAGGCCTCGATGCGGAAAGCCGCGTCGAGAGCCGGAATGACCCCAGCGATCTTGTCTACGTTCTTGGCCTCATCGAGGAATGCCGCCTGGACCTCCTCTTCGGGCCCCAGAGGCATTTCCTGTCCCTGGTAGATGAGCGGGCCCCCTTCGCAGAAGCGGCCGGCTGTGACCCGCACGAAGCGGCCCAGGCCGGGTTCTACCAGGTGGACTGGCTCGAAGTCGGTGATGAGCTTGGCGATGTCTGGAGCAACCCGAGTCCCCTCAGGGACGAACCGGTCGCCCACCAAGAACCCCCGCTCGACCTCCTTGAGGACGCCGAAGGGGGCCTCGGTTGACTCGCCGAGCAAAGCCTTGCGGCCCGTCAGCTTGAACGTGAACCAGCCGAACTCCTGAGGGAGCTTGCCGGTGATGGCCCACGTTCGCTCGTAGGTCTGGAGAGACCTACCACCGACCCAGGGAGAGACGAGGCTCTCGTCTGCTGGCTGTAGAAGGTCTCTCCATCCCATTGTGTTCTCCTAGGCTGCCCAAACGGGCTTCTGGAGCAGTTCCGTCCCGAGAATGACATCCACGATCGACTGACGGATCGGGGCGGCCCGACCTGCCTGAGCCTTGCCCACCGGCGTCGCAGCCACGAGCCCTCGGATGATCCGGGGGACCGCGTACACGTCGTCGAAGGTCTGCTCATCGATCATGAAGCAGGGGATACCGAGATTCGTTGCCGTGTCCCGGACCGCAGAGCACTGGCTGTTGCGGACCCGGACGAATCCAAAGGCCATCGGGTTGAGACCCGACTGCTGGACCTGAGCATCGAATGGACCGTACTGCTCCTCATCACCTACGAAGACGAACAACACGTCCTCACCTGGCTTTGGCTGACGGTGACGGAGTGCGAGCACGCCAGCTCCGTGGTCCGTTCCGCCGCCAGCTCGCTTGCCGCGGAATGCCTGCTGGACACCCGCTGCGGAACGGTGCTGAATCGTGATCTCGCGACCGGCCGTGTTGAAGATAGCAACGTGAAGCTGGTCCAGAGGAATGGCGTGCATGAACTTTTCGATGTACGCCTTGGCCTGCTCGATGGCGTTGTCCATCGAGGCCGACACATCCACGAAGAAGTAGACACGCAGGCCGCGGACGACCTCCTCGACTGCCTTCTGGACAGCCGCGTCTGCTCCCTCCTGGAGCTTGTCCTTCGCATCCTGGCTCTTGACGTTCTTGGCGATGTTCGCAGCCCGCTGGTCCTCAGCCGCCTTGACGGCCGCCTCCCAGCGCTCACGGACATCCTGGACCTTGAGCAGGCCCAGCTCCTCCAACGTCGGAGTCTGAATGACGAGGTCCTTGCTGGACAAGCACCCTGCCTCGATGGCACAGGCCATGATGGCCCTGGTCACTCCGACCTCCTTGGGCAGGCGGCCGACGACTCGCTTCCAGCTGGGCTTCTCGGCGACAATCTTCTCGCAGATCGCCTCCTCGCTCAGCCCAACCCAGGTCTCCGCCTTGGCCACTTCGGTGCCGATGGCGACGTTGCGGTGACCGGCGTCAGCCTGTCCCTGCTTCCACCGCAGAGCCTCCACGAAGAAGGGCGTCTGCGGCTGGTACCGAGCCTGTCGAGCCATGGCTCGCACCGTCTTGGTGTAACCAGCCCCAACGAGCGAATCGAGAACCTTTGGGTTGTTCTCACGGTACGAGAGCCACTTGGAGACTGCGGACTCCCATCGACCCAGGAAGGCTCGACGGGCACTGTTGCCGAAGCCCAGCTCACGGTTGATCCCCGCGATACCAGGCAGCCGGAGCAGGTCATGAACCCGCATGATCAGCTTGGGATCGAAGTGTCGCTTGTCCTTGCGGAACCCGAGGATCATCGCCTCGCCGACAGCTCGGTAGTCGTCGTCGAGGAATGCCACTTCTCCGCCGTCCTTGACCGGGTCACCCTTTCGGGACTGAACCAGCATGAAGGCTGCGAGAACCACCTTGAGGTCCTTGTTCTCCTGAGCGAAAGCCCAAGAGGCCCACTTGGCTGCGAACTCGTTGTCGAGCTGCCAGACCGCGGCGACCTGCTGGTACATCCAGAGGGCCACCTCAGGGAAGAGCCCTGGGTTACGGTACTCGCCGACCTTGTGGCGGCCTTCGTCTCGGATGGTGTTGTCCTTCCAGATTTCACCGACCCGAATCTTCTGACCCTTCTTGCCCTTGCCGACGACCTTGTAGGCGATCTTCTTGCCGTCCTCTTCCTTGTGAGTAGCAAACTCCCACTTGACCCCGATGGTCGAGCCAGGAGCCGGCGTCACAACACCAGGACGGTTGTGGTACATGTGGTCGGTGTAGGTCGTGATCTGGTTGATGATGTGCTCTGCGGCACCACGGTTCTCGTTCTGCATCTTCATGTCTCCTGGCACGGCGAGGCCATCTCGGTATTGGATACACCGGGGCGACCTGAGTGTGCTGTTTGGGTTGACGAAAAATTGGTGGGCGAGGAGGGAATCGAACCCACGGCCTTCCCCGCGTCAGGGGGATGCTCTACCTCTAAGCTACTCGCCCAGCTTCTCGGCCCTAGCGAAGTGATTCAAGCTCGCGGAGAAGCCTTCGAAGCTCCTCCGCCTGCCAGCGTGCATCCCTAAGACGCTGCTGGGTCTCGGTTCTGACACCGAGCCGCTCGAACATCGCATCGGCCGAATGACCCATCGTGTCAAGGGCGACCACAGTCTTCTCCAGATTTCGGAGAGCCTGCTCAAGCGCTTGACGCTGCCGTCTCGCCTCGTAGTTGGGTACGGGGCATGAGGCGGGTTGGCTTGGGGGAGCACAGCCCGTGAGGACTGCGACCACCAAGAACAACATCAACTGGCGAGCCACCTTTTAAGGATGGCACCCCCAAGTCGACTGGGCCATTTACTTGTCGGGATGAGAGGACTCGAACCTCCGATCTGAGCGCCCCAAACGCCCCGCCTTACCACTAGGCCACATCCCGGTTGCGGAAGAGGGATTTGAACCCTCGATCTCAAGGTTATGAGCCTTGCGGGGACGACCGGACTCCCCTATTCCGCGGTGGTCTGGGTCGGAATCGAACCGACACCTTCCGGGCTTCAGCCGGACGCTATTCGTACCAAGTCAGCTTCCAGACCAATAGTGCCCAGGGGCTGAGTTGAACAGCCGACAACCTAGGCGTTTGCACTCCCACGGGGATTCGAACCCCGGTCTCCGGCTTGAAAGGCCAGAAATCCTAAACCGCTAGACGATAGGAGCAAGTTGGAGCCATCGACTGGAGTCGAACCAGCTTCGACTTGATTACGAAACAAGTACCCCGCCACTAGGGTCCCGATGGCAAGTTGGTAGCGTCCGAGTTGAAGAGCAAGTTGTCTGCTAGAGACGGGTTAATAGCCCGTTGCCTTTACCATTTGGCTACTTCGGCAGAAAAGGACCCAAGGGTCCAGTGCCGAAGGTTGGATTCGAACCAACATATGCGTGTGTGCTCGGTCGGTGCGGGACGCTACCGGTTGGGGAAGGAGGATTCGAACCTCCATGCCTGGTGTCAGAGACCAGTGATCTGCCATTGATCTATTCCCCAATGATGTGGAGACCCAGAGGTCTCAGCGAGCTACCCAGGAATCGAACCTGGCCTCATCCGCTTAACAGGCGGGCGCTGCACCAGCCAGCTAGTAGCCCAAATGGGAAGGGAGTTGAACCCCTCATCCTACATCTCGACAAGCGGACCCGAGGGATCAGCTCTTCGCTCCCTGTGGGAAGGAGACTCATCGAGACCACATGATAGGACACAACCCGTCCTCGCTCCAGGAGCTGGATTCGAACCAGCGGTAGGTTGGTTAACAGCCAACTGCCTTTCCTCTTGGCTATCCTGGAAAAAATGTGGTGTGGCAGAACCCTCGCAGAGGCGAGCCTCGTTGAGGGTTCCACCACCCCACGGACAAATCAGGAGAGCATTCGTTCAACTGCTACCGTGTTGGCACACGGCACTGGCCCTAAGGCGGGACCACCCATGCCGTGTCGACTCCATTGCCGGCGTGCATGAGTGCGCTTTTCCGACCCCGAAGGGACGGTGTTGAGCGGACGCAAAGTCCTGTCGAGTTGTCAATGAACTGCCCAAGACCAGTGTCTTGGTGGTGCCCCTGGAAGGAGTCGAACCTTCAACCAACTGGTTAAGAGCCAGCTGCTCTGCCGTTGAGCCACAGAGGCGTGGTGTGTTGTTTTGGGTGGTGGGGGCGGAGGGGATCGAACCCCCGCGCCTCGGGTTAAAAGCCCGCTGCTCTACCGCTGAGCTACGCCCCCGTGAGGGTTGAGCGCAGCATCTGTTTCAGTCTCCTGTTCATCTTGGGGGTCACTTTTTTGACGCAACTATCCTGTCGCACCCTTGGGTCGCAAGGGTGCAGTGGAGCCTGGTGGAATCGAACCACACAGCCAAAAGACACCTGGGTTACAGCCAGGGGAGGGTCCCAGCCCCCTATTCAGACTCCGTAAATTCTTGTGGTCTTGGCTTTTTTCGAGCCCTGAAACGACCGAAGGCCGCGTCCTTTCGGAGGCGGCCTTCGTGATCCCTTCTGGGGTGATCGAAAGGCCGCCTACGTACCCACCTCCGGGTTGGCGACGAACAGAATGGAGGTGGGAAGCTGGGCGAAATAGGCGGTATCCAAGCGATTTTCCGCTCCCTGATGCTTGACGCACCACGAGGACGAAGCGGCTTGCCGCTCCCTCGAACTCGTTTTGCGTGTTGACATCAGTGAAGACATGACCTGTTTCCGGTTGGGGACTACCAGCGTGTCGTACGTAGTAGTGACTTTAAGCGATACACTCGTCTGACGCTCTATGCAAAGAAAAAGTTCACACGAAATTGCAACCCCAAGATTGTCGGGGGTTTATGAGCGAAAAAAGTTAGGGGTCCGTCAGAGCGTGACGAGGTTTGAGCCCTGGACGAGCTTGATGGTCGACACGTCCGACACATCGGAATCGGTGTCGAAGCCCTGACCAAGAACAAGATGCGTTGGCTGAAAGTGCGTCCAGGCAGTAGTGGGATCTGTCGACCAATCGGTGTCGACCGCCTCCTCGTTGATGACAAGGTTGGCGTAGCGAACACCGTTGACGAGATTCACTGAATCCCAAGACAGTCGGACATGCACTGTACGGCCCGCTGGGATAGCCGCTCCCGAGGGCGTAACCTCACCAACGGTCGTGGCGCCCACAGCTCCACCGGACAGCGTAGCGCCGCCCCAGGAGGCGTTGGCTGCCCCCTCCGTGGTCGTGATGGCATCACCGCCCGGCCCAGCCGCCTTCGCCTGAACCGTCATCGTGGTGGCGTCGGAGGCGATGGCGCTCACCGTCGAGTGAAGCGTCGTCGAGGCAGCGTAGAGCGAGCCGGAGCCAGCGCCGAGATTGATCGCCCGTAGGAGGTTGAGCAGCGAGTTTTCGAGATCGGCACCGATGAAGACGTTTCCATCTACATCGGTCAACGCTGACTGGAACGTGTAGACCTTGCCGTCGATCGTCACCGTCTCGGTGTTGCCGAAGTTGGCCGTGCCAGTGAGGACCCCCGTCGAGGCTGTGGCTCCACCCGCAGAAGTGAGGGTGGTCAAAGGCCGGTTCGACGTATCGATCCGAAGAGCAATGACGTTACCCGCTCCCACCGGGTTGTCGGTGAGGTAGCACAAGGTGCGAGCTGTTCCGGCCGTCGGCGCTGTGAACCAGACATCGAGTGTCCCGGCCCGACCGTTCATCCGGGGACCCCGGGTGAAGCGAACATCATTCGGCGGCACATTTGGTTCGTCGAGGTCGAACGTGCCACGGCCCTTGGCATGAGTCACCAGGCCTGGGATGCGAGGGTACCCAGGCTGCGGGAGCATCCCAAGGCCCAGCGTGGACCCCGAGCCGTCCACGGGAAGGGCCTGCTCGGTCATGACGATCTTGCCGGCCGAGTTGCTGACGATGGGGTAGTCCTGATGAGTGTGGTCCGCCATACCCGTGCAGGGACACAAGAAGTTCTTGTGTTCTCACCTCTGTGATGGCTGCTCAGATGCCCACCGAGGTCCAGAAACTGCTGGAGGATTCGTCGAGGACCGCCCGCACGGCGTCTGTCGGACCCACTTTCACCTGCGACATCTGCAATTCTCCCTGGGACCGCTTCATCGAGCAGTGGGCTGGACGATGCTACACCTTCCTGACCCAGGCCCTGGGGCAGTTCCACAAAGAGCCCCTGCCCAACATCCTGCCCCTGAGCGACGGGGCCCACAGCTCGGGGGCCAACGCCAGCTTCGAGCCCGCCTCAGGCCAGATCCGACTCTCCCCGTCGATCGTGGAAGGCAAGCCCGGCATCACGCTGGAGAAGGTCCTTCACGAGCTGACTCACGCCAGCCTTGCAGATTTCCCCGAGGGCCTAGGCAACGACCCCTTCTTCGAGGAGGGCTACGTCGACTACAGCGTTTGGGTCATGGCCCACGCTCCTGTGTGGGGGACCTACCGCAAGGCCATGATCGACGCCGCAGCCTACAACATCAAGTGCCGCCGGGACCGAGCCATGCGAGGGCTCTCCGAGTACGACGCCAAGCGCTGGGCCGGGGGACTCTACGCCGCCCAAGCCTACGGGCCTTGGATTGTGACCAAGCTCGCCTTCCGCAAGCGTGAGGGTAACCTCACCTGGGTATGAAGCTGGCACTCAGTTCCCCCTAGATGCTAGGCTCAGCTGGCTATGAGTGATCAAGTAGTCATCGAGATCCGTGCCGCTGAGGGTGGCACTGACGCAAAGCTCCTCGTCATTGAGTTGCTCTCGGCCTACTCCAAAGCCGCCGACCGGAGGCGTCTTTGACTGCTCGCTCGTAGAGGAGCGCCCCGGTTTCGTCTCAGTCCTCTTCGAGGGCAAGGGAGCAAAGCGTTTGTTCCGTGACGAAGCCGGCGGCCATCGATTTCAACGGGTCCCTCCAACGGAGAAGAAGGGCCGCGTCCACACCTCGACAGTGACGGTCGCTGTGCTTGATCCCAATTTGGGATCACGCTATCGGCTCGACGAGTCTGAGGTCGAGATCCGTGCAACCCGTGGCTCCGGTCCCGGCGGCCAGCACCGGAACAAGACCGACAGCTGCATCGTAGCCACCCACACACCCAGCGGCATCAAAGTCCGGGTCGACATGAAGAGCCAATACCAGAGTCGCACCATGGCCCTTCAGATCCTCACCGCCAAGCTCGCCGAGGGTGCTGCTGAAGAGTCTCAAGCCAAGCGGGCCGCCAAACGCAAGAAGCAAGTTGGGACGGGCATGCGAGGTGACAAAATTCGCACCTACCGTGAGCAGGACGACCGGGTAACGGAT
>Ga0307379_10009495_pt1 | contig 12977 bp, 8 predicted proteins | sample UN2MG_FD_202237 | JGI IMG/M metagenome (GOLD analysis project Ga0307379, IMG submission 202237) | Soil microbial communities from Risofladan, Vaasa, Finland - UN-2 | ecosystem: Environmental > Terrestrial > Soil > Coastal area > Acid sulfate soil | place: Finland: Risofladan, Vaasa | collected... | reverse complement strand
CCTTTGCTATAAGATTCTCAAAATATGTTAATGCTGTCTCAGAAATGCATAGAGGTGTGTCTCGTAAAATGTGGGCCAATATTTTCCCCCAAAGGCATCTGGTAGAAATTCCTATCGATTATGTGACCAATGGTGTTCACATGTCCTGGTTGAGTGAACCTGTTACAGAGTTGTTAAATGAATATGTTAGTCCAGATTATATACACTGTGGTACTAACAGTGCTAATTGGGGCAAAGTTTTAGAAATAAGCGACGACGAGATGTGGCAAGCCCATCGCAAAAACAAACAAAACCTAGCTACGTTCATACGTAATAAACTACGAGATAACCTTGCTGCTCGAGGTCATGCTGAGCCCAAAATAGTAAAACTAACCAGACTATTCAATCCTGAATTTCTCACAATAGCCTTTGCCAGACGCTTTGCACATTACAAACGTGCAACCCTTATTCTGAAAGACAGGGAAAGGCTCCAAAGAATACTTAAAGACGCCAAAAAACCGGTTCAATTGATTTTTGCCGGCAAGGCCCATCCCGCCGATATTGATGGAAAGAACATGATAAAAGAGATACTAGAATTCACAAGGCAGTATGAACTGGAAGACAGGGTTCTGTTTCTTGAGGATTATGATATGAATATCGCCAGGCACCTTGTCTGGGGGGCGGATGTGTGGCTTAATACGCCTATTATAGAAAATGAAGCCAGTGGGACCTCCGGGATGAAAGCTGCTATAAACGGCGTACTTAATTTGAGTGTCTTGGATGGGTGGTGGCCGGAGGGGTACAACGGACAAAACGGTTGGGCAATAACCGCTGGCCAGTCCTATAAAGAGTCGCAGCTTCGTGATATTGCAGAAGCCGATCAAATCTATGACCTTCTCGAGGACCAGGTAACGGAACTATATTATGACAGAAACGAACTGGGTATCCCCGAAGGATGGGTTAAAATGATGAAGGAATCCATCTACTCTGTTTGCAGTAAGTTTAATATGAACAGAGTTCTTTCAGATTACTTAACAAGACTGTATAAACCAGCCATAGATGATTGCCAAAGGCTCTCTGAGGACTTCAAGTATTTGACGGAAGCTGTCAATCATGAAGATGATATCGTAAAGCACTGGGCCAACATCCGGTTCACAGATTGTGCCTTGAGCTTGGATAAAAAAGACCATATTGTCGAAACCGAGACGATAGAGGTAAATTGTACAGTCGATTTTGGTCAGGCTTCACCGCAACTTTTTACTGTAGAGTTGTTTTACAGCTTTGATAATAAAAATAGGTTTGAAGTCATTCCTATGGAGACACAAGGCAAAGACAAGACCAAGGTGTATTATAGATGCTCTTTTGAACTACAGGGATATGGTATACAGAGCATGAACTGTCGGCTAAGGCCGGCACATGAAATTCTTTGGGACCTTCATCCTGAACTTATAAAGTGGGCATAAGAATCCAGGTAATTACAGAATAAAAAAAACAAAAGTTATGATCTACCGGAGTCTTTTGTCAGACTCGCTAATTCTTGAGCTTTACCGGATGTAATTTGAGTGGACCGCAAACGCCAAATCCAGTTATTCCTTACAGTGGCAGGATGGTTCATTCTGCCCTCAATGCCCAATCCTAACACATCTTGCATTGGAACCATAACCAAATCGGCTACAGAGATCATGGCCAGCCGGACCAGTTCCCGAGGGGCAGCGGTAGCGGTAATATTTTTACCTATATACTCGTATAAACGTGTCTTTTGTTGGGCTCTGGCTTCTCTGTCGAACCAGCCTCGAATGGTGTTTGTATCATGTGTGCCGGTATAGACAACAGAGTTTCTGATATGATTACGGGGATAGTGAGGATTTTTCGAACTGTCCCCATTGAAGGCAAACAAAAGCACTCTCATACCGCGAAGGTGCAATTTCTTTATCAGGTGACGAACGTCAGGTGTAATGTGCCCCAAATCTTCGGCAATAACTCTTTTTAGCACGGTGTGTTTTTTTAAGCATTTATTAAAGAAATCTTCCCCAGGCCCAGCCACCCATCTGCCCTTTACAGCTGTTACAGCATTAGCCGGGACTTGCCAGAAAGCCAGAAAACCTCTGAAATGATCGATGCGGACCAAATCGAACAATTTCAGATTTTGTTCAATTCGTTTCTTCCACCAGAAGTAGTCTTCCTTCTTCAAGGTATTCCAGTTATAAACAGGATTGCCCCACAGTTGACCGTTGCTGCTGAAATAATCCGGTGGTACACCGGCAACATATTTTGGTCTTTTTGATTTATTTAGCTTGAATATTTCCGGATGTGCCCATGCATCCGCACTATCATATGCTACGTAGAATGGGATGTCGCCGATGAGACTAATGCCGTGCTGGTTGCAATAGTGCTTTAATGAACGCAACTGTCTAAAAAAAATATATTGCAGAAACTTTTCTCTTTCAATTTCATTATATAGTTCGACTTGAATAGATTTGATAGTCTTATTGTTTCTATCCCTTAGCTTAGACGGCCAGTCACACCACAGGCAAGGGCCTAACTTTTTACGCAAAGCCGCAAAAATTGAAAAATCTTCAAGCCAGTCCTTGTTGTCTGTGCAAAACCGGTCAAACTCTGCCAGCTTCGGTTTGTTCCTAAAGGCCTCAAAAGCTGTCTGTAAGAGTTTCGTTTTGTAAGGAATAACTGCTTTGTAGTTGACTTTATCTCCTGGAAATTTGAGTATTCCTCGAATGTCTTTTTTAATCAGGAAACCTTCTCGGTATAACAGCTCGGGACTGATTAGAAATATATTGCCGGCAAAGGCAGATAAGCAGTTATAAGGTGAGTAAGGATTTTTGCGTAATGTCGGTGGATTTAAAGGTAATAACTGCCAGTAGCTCTGCTTTGCTGCCACAAGGAAATCGGCAAACTCATATGCCTTGGGTCCAAGATCACCTATGCCATACCTGGAAGGCAACGAAGATATATGCAGCAATATCCCACTGGCTCTCTTTCTCACAACTTATATACCCCTTGTTAAAAAATTGTTACTCAACATTTACATTAAGATACTGTGCCAAACTCCTGAAAGATTCAACCCATTTTTTTGATGTCACATCACCAGAAGAGGCTTTTTCATTTATTTTAGTGTAGGTTTCTTTATTGATAACAAAAAAGATATTCTGAGCAGTCTGAACGTCAAGCTGGTCAATTAAGGTCGATAATATTTGCAGAGTCGTCAGGATTCTTTCAAGTATTTCAACATCTTCAGGTGAATTCTCTAATTCTTGCATCATCCTATTTATCTTGCGGCTTGCTTCAAATCTCAATACATCTTCATCAAGCTTAAGGGATAGCCGACTTGCTTGTTCTGCAAATCTCTTCAGTTCTTTGATGTCAATTTCCTCATCTTGTATTGCCCAGCACAGGTCCTGATTAATGACAAATTCAGCAGGAGTAGAAAGAGCCTTCGGCAAGGGTATGTTCATTCCCCTCATTATCTGCATAATTGTGTAATTATGCTCATATATATGCCTGAAAGAGGACTCAATCTCCTGCCAGGTTGTCTCAAGCAGCTCGTGTAATATGTGCCGCTGTTGGTCTTTGAATAAATGCCAGAGTGAATAATTATTACCTTTGAAAAAGATATTCATAATTCGAATAACTTCTGTGGTATCGCCCTTGTTGAAGGCATTCCTTAAATCCTTCTGCATATTAGAAAATTCATCATCAGACATGCGGGCATTGACAGCACCGATCAAATTGTGGTCACCAAAGTGTAAAACAGCGAAATCTACAAGGTGTTTTTCCAAAACAATGTTAGATTGAAGTGCTGCTCTGCCGGTTGCAAGAATTTGGATGCCTGCATCTATTCGATCGTATGACTCGACGACTGCAGAATAGCAGTAAATATCTATTTGCTCAGGGTATTCTTCAAAAATGGAACTTACTGCCAGATGTGCCCCAACCCTATTAAGATCAATGCTGCATGGTTTAACCAATGCGTGGTAGGCTTCTTTCCCATCAACAAATGTTTTAACATTCGTTGGGGCCTTTTGAATGATATCCTCAAAGCTAGGCTCAAAATCTTCACCGTCGATTTCCTTTGCCAACTGCATTGCCCGTGAGGCATAGTTCATTATCTGTACCGATTCTATCCCGCATATATCATCGAAGAACCAGCCACAGCTCGTGTACATCAACATTGCATTTCTTTGCATCTCAAAGAGCTTTAAAACGGAAACTTTTTCGTCATAGGAAAGTTCCCTGCCAATATGTTTTGATAGGAAATTTTCGACATTCTTACCCGATCTGTCATTTATAACTGATACGTATTCATTTCTTGTTTCCCAAGGGTCAGATACATATTGCGCCATCTTGCTCTCGTAAACTGGAACAAGCTCGTCCCTAAGCCAATCCATAGCCTCTCTTAAAGGTGCCCGCCACTGCTGCTTTCCTGATGGATATCTGCCGTAATGACAGCCACAATTACCTCTCCACCTTTCTATTCCATGGCTGCAACTCCAGGAGCTGTTTTCATATATCTCAACTTCATACTGTGGTGGAAATCTTTCCAGGTATTCACCATACACGGTGATTTTGGCCAGATTATTAGTTTCGATAAAGTGAAGGCAATAAGCCAGAGCCATATCTGTGTAGCGATGATGATGGCCATAGGTTTCTCCATCAGTCGCTATATGTGCAAGCCCGGATTGCCCTTCATTTTCATTTAGTATCGCTACCATTTTCCTGGCAAAAACCTCGCCATTTTGAAGGATTCTGCCATCGGAAACATCTTGGGCAGTTGGCTGATGGCAAAAGAACAAATTTATGGCTTTACCGGAAGATAGCTTACATAAATATGGCCTTGTTGTATCCAATTTGCTGCGATCAATGTTTATCCATTCTTTATCCCCTATTTTCCGAAAACGTTTAGCCTGGTGCGGAGCGAGGATCGTGAACTTAATATCATGATCTGCAAGAATTCCGAGGGTTTCCAGTTCAACGGCGGTCTCGGGCAGCCACATCCCTTCCGGCCTGCGCCCAAAATGATGCTCAAAATCATATATTCCCCACGCCACCTGAGTATATTTGTCCCGGCTGTTAGCAAGCGGCATAATAATATGGTTATATGCCTGTGCCATGGCTGCTCCATGGCCGGAAAACCTTTTACAACTCTCCTTATCCGCTTCTATTATGCTTTCATAAACTTCAGGGGCGTGCCTGGCCATCCACAACAATAAGGTAGGCCCAAAATCAAAACTTATCTTTGAGTAGTTGTTAGTTATATCTATAATTTTTCTGTCGGGGTCAAGTATACGTGAGGCCGCATTTTGCCGGTAACACTCTTCTGCTATCTTTTCATTCCAGTCATGATAGGGGTGGGCTGAATCCTGCAATTCGACATCTTCCAGCCATGGATTCTCGCGTGGTGGCTGGTAAAAGTGACCGTGTATACAAACATACTTATCCATTTTTTCACTCGCTCCCTGATTCAACACAAAAGCTCTAAAATCCCTTAATTGAAAACAATTGCATCATCCTTCTAATCCAGATCTTGGCGGCTTAACGAACAGTAGTGGGAAGACGATGTCGCTGAAACAGCATGGCAACCAGACAGCCAGAAACAGAAATATAAACATCCCTATTGCCTGTGTTGACGACAGCTTACCGCCCATTGCCATAATAACATGGAAGGATGAAGCCCAAGTGCTAATCAGAACATGGGCCGCATGCGGGAATTTAGTTTTTGATCGTAAGTACGCTATCAAGATGCCCACTATAGCTGCTGGTACTATTATATACCATTCCTCGATAAAACCTATATGGGCATGCTCGGCAAAATTGCTGTGTACGTGCATTCCAAGGAATAGTTCCCCCACATAGGGAATCAGCGAATCGCTCACCGTGGCAATCCCAACTGAGCCGAAAAATCCTACTAAAACAACGACGATAAATGTTCTTGTTTGACTATGAAGCCTAAACATGGAAGTTGTGACCAACGCACTCAATACCACATGGGCAGGATGAAAAATGTAGAACACCGTGTGGCTTGCCGAATATTCAAGGCGTTTGAACAAAAACATGCAAAGAATCCCTGTAAATGCTCCAAACAGAGTGAATGGCGCATGGGCCTTAAGTTCAGTCAAAATAATTTTAGTCTTATCCCACATGTATTTTTCCTTTTCGATATTATTCTATCATGGAAATCGAGATTAAATATACAGATGATTATACCACATCATAGCAGAAAAGAAATATGGCAAAGTGGCTTTAACTGCCAAGTCGTAATGCTCACTACACTATAACCGCATACTTGGAAGCATATGAATAAATGGTATAATACTAAAGTTATCTAGAAATAACAAGAGAATGGTAAGCTGATTATAAACAACATCTTGCATGTTTAAATCTTTATTGGCTTCAACGGGATTCTTATGCAAATGGGACAACAGACCAGTTCGAATTCAGAAAGTAACAAAGAGATATATGAACTTTCTGTGTCGCAAGCCTTGGAAGCAATGGCCTCACAGCCTGAAGGCTTGAGTCAGGCTGATGCTGAACAGCGGTTACAGCTTTTCGGGCCTAATGTTGTACGTAAAACAAAAGCCAGACCTATTTGGTTAAAGCTGTTAGTCAACTTCACTCATTTAATGGCCATACTATTGTGGATAGCTGGGCTAATTGCCTTTCTGGCGGGTATGCCACAGCTGGGTTCCGCGATCTGGTTAGTTAACATAATTAACGGTGGTTTCAGCTTCTGGCAGGAACACAAGGCTGAGAAGGCAACAGAAGCGATGTCCCTATTACTGCCGGAATATGCCCAAGTACTTCGTAACAGTAAAATGTGTCGGATACCGGCGGAACTTTTGGTGCCCGGTGATGTAGTTGAGCTAAAGGAGGGAGACCGAATCTCGGCAGATATGCGTTTGGTCTGGGCCGGCCGGTTACAGATAGACCAAGCAACGTTAAGTGGGGAATCACACCCTGTGGGAAAGACGAGCGAGGCAGCAACGCATGGTTCTTTGTTGCGATCCGAAATACCCAATCTTGTCTTCTCAGGAACAACGGTAGTCTCAGGTACAGGCAAAGCTGTTGTCATCGCCACAGGGATGGATACTGAGTTGGGAAACATTGCTCAGCTAACTCAGGCGGCTTATGAAGAACCAAGCCCCCTGCAAAAGGAAATGCGAGTTGTCACCAAAGTAATCACTGTCGTCGCCGTGTTTGTTGGCCTGATATTTTTTCTTTTTGCGGTTTTGCTGACCGGCATCGATTTGGAACAGGGTTTTATATTTGCTATAGGAATGATTGTAGCTTTTGTACCAGAGGGGCTTCTGCCTACCATAACATTGTCTCTGGCTATGGCTGTCCAACGTATGGCTCGACGGAACGCCCTGGTAAGAACGCTATCGGCAGTTGAAACACTTGGTTGCACTACAGTAATTTGCACGGACAAGACAGGAACACTAACAAAGAATGAGATGACGGTGACCGATCTCTGGATTGCAGGCCGCATGTTAAAGGTAACAGGTACCGGCTATGAACCCAGAGGACAGATATTGGAACAGGATCGTCCCATCGTTACACACTTGGACGGAGACCTTCAACAGTTACTGGTCGCTGCCGGTTTGTGCAACAATGCCCATCTGCTTGAGCCAAGTAAGGACACACCCAGGTGGGCAATTGTGGGAGGCCCTACCGAAGCTGCACTGAAGGTATTGGCTGCCAAAGGAGGCTTTGACCTGAATGATGAGGCAAATCATGCCCCTCGAGTGGATGAGTTGCCTTTTGAGTCACGACGCAAACGAATGAGTACCATACACACAAAAAATTCAGCCAAGATTGCTTATGTTAAGGGGGCACTGCGAGAAATTCTATCTTTGTGCACTCATATCCGTAAAGACAATCAAGAATTTTCTATAGACGAGCCTACCAGAGAACATATCCTCAGGGTTAACGACAACTATGCTTCAGACGGCCTGCGGGTTCTGGCGGTAGCTATGCGACGACTTCCGGCGGATATACAGGATTATACTGTCAAAAATGTTGAATCTGAGCTGATTTTTCTTGGATTAATGGCCATGATAGATCCTCCTCGTTCGGAAGTAGCCGAGGCGGTCCGGAAGTGCCATCGTGCCGGCATACGTATAATCATCATTACGGGTGACCACGGATTGACAGCCCGCTATGTCGGCAGACAAACAGGTATCATACGTGATGTTGAGTCTCGTATTATTAGTGGTTCTGAGTTGGATACTATGGACGATGAGTCTTTAAAGCTGGCACTGCATACCGATGTGGTTTTTGCTCGCATAGCACCGGAACACAAACTCCGCATCGTCAGCATACTTCAGGAAATGGGTAATATCGTTGCGGTGACCGGAGATGGGGTAAATGACGCACCAGCCTTGAAAAAGGCTGATATCGGTGTTGCTATGGGTCTTGCTGGAAGCGATGTAGCTAAGCAGGCTGCGGATATAGTTCTGGCCGATGATAATTTCGCATCAATAATAAATGCTATTGAAGAGGGGAGAGCTGTTTATGCAAATATCAAAAAGTTTACAACCTATATCTTCACCAGCAACACACCAGAAGCAATTCCATTCATTCTCTTTGCTCTTACTCGCGGCCGTATACCATTGGCACTCAATGTCATGCACATATTATCTATTGACTTGGGCACCGATGTTGTGCCGGCGTTGGCATTGGGCACAGAGCCTGCTGAAAGTGATGTTATTGATCAGCCACCTCGCAGTCCAAAGGAGCATGTCATTAACCGATCTATGCTGCTCAGAGCTTACATCTGGCTGGGTTTACCACAAAGTCTTGCAGCTATGGCAGCATTCTACTTTCACTATTGGACGCACGGCTATTGGGGACAGTGGCTCGACCTGCCGTCCAGCGGCCCTGTTTACCATTCAGCTACCGGCATGGCTTTAGCGGCGATTGTGATGACACAAATTGGCAACTTACTGGCTCAACGAACGGAACGCACTTCAATTATGCGTGTTGGCTTTTTTAGTAACCGCCTTGTGTGGTTTGGAATTACTACCGAGCTTGCAATTTTGTTTTCGATCATTTACATACCTTTTTTTCAACATCTTATCGGTACGAGGCCGCTCCCTTTGAAAAATTGGCTATTTTTGCTCGCATTGACACCTTTATTATTGATAGTCGATGAGATACGCAAAACGATTGTGCGCATGCAAAAACGCCGGTACAATGTTAAAGGATAGGTGTTGGTCTATCAGATGGGCAAGCTTTCTGTGACTGCTATTAAGCCTGGGTAAATAAGATAAAAAGGTGAAATTTTCTGTATTTGGAGCCAAGTTCAATGGCAGCTAAAACAAAAGTAAGTTTTTGGGAGACAATAAGAAACGACGTACGGAACCGTCTATTAGCTGGGGTGTTCCTACTGATGCCCTTTGGCATAGCTTTGTTCGTGATAATCTGGCTGTTTAGATGGGTAACGGGGCTTTTGAGGCCGGCTGTAAGCGGTATTCTGGCTGCGCTTATACGATCTCAACTTGTGCAGCTGATTCCGCCGCTATACATAAATGTTTCAGTCTGGATTCTAACGGTAATCATATTTCTGCTGCTTTTGTATTTTTTGGGCATGATAGGCCAATTCGTTATGGGCAAAAAGATCATTGCCTTTGGCGAAATGTTGATGCTGCGTATTCCGCTGGCTCGAATGATATATACTGCTACAAAACAGGTAATTAAAACCCTGTCAATTCCGGATCGCAAATCGTTCAAATCTGTCGTTCTGGTTGAGTTTCCCAGACCCGGCTTTAAAGCTATTGGCTTTCTGACAGGCCGGATAAAAACTTCAGATGGGCGGGAATTCTGCAAGGTTTTTATACCGACAACTCCAAATCCTACAACAGGTTTTTTTGAGCTGGTTCCTTCCGAGGAAGTGGCAGAGACTAACCTGACCATCGAAGAGGCATTCAAGATGATTATTTCTGGTGGGATAGTATCGCCGGATGTATTGCTTTCCAACAAACCGGGTGCGAACGAGCAAGAGTCGGGGTAAAAAAACCAGAGGAGGTTACCCTGAAGCTGCCATCCGACCTTTAAGCTTTCTCGTCCTCATCCGCAACCTGCTGCCGCGTTGTTGCTTAATGTCTTTGAGTGTAGGTAGTTATGTTAATCTCCTTTGCATTTAAGGTCTGCCACGGCATAAACATTTGCTAAAAATACTCGTATATAATTATTAATGGTTCGGTGTATGCTATAATAATAGTTGATATTGAGAAAGTCAGTCATAGGAAAGTACAGGATGCGGCTTCTAAAAATAATAGTTACGGTGTTTTTTATTGCATCTTTAGTAAATGTTAACATTTGTCATAATGCTACGTTTCAAAAAGAGAAATCCGATTCTGAGAACAAGCAACTTATTAGTTTTGGTTTTGAAAATGTAATATCTGCTGTAATTCTTTCACATGAAAACCAGACCGGTAGAAAAGTGACAGACCCGACAGGTTTACTAAAACCAGCCCTTATGGCTTTTGACTGTTTGTTAGCTAAAAATAGACTTTCCCCTGCTGGTAACTTTGAATTGTCACATGTTACCATAAATGAACGCACTTTAGTTTCACTTCACTGCCTGCTGACAGTTTAATCACACACTCAGCAGAACGTTAATTCATTATTAACCCGACTCGTGTGGAAGTTTTTCACGTGCTCTGGGCTGTAAATAGTGCGCTATAAATGTGTCGAAATTTGATGGGACACTAAACATTAATCAACAAAAGAATATTTATTGGGAGTTACAAATATGCTGAACGTTAAAACAAAATCATCAATAGCCATTGAACATATCCGGGAACTATTAAATCAGGACCGTCCGCATGATGCCCTGAAGTTCATTGAACATCTTGGCCAGAAAACACCTGTTATGGAAAATACACGGGGTGTCTGTTTAATGCGGCTGGGCAAAATTGAAAAAGCTATATCTGTACTTCGAGACGTTGCATTTCAGGGATATATTTGCATGCCCTCCGATACACCTGTGCTTTATCAGATAAACTTCGCTACAGCAATGCTGCTTTACAACCGCAAGGAAGGCGCCTTTCCCATTTTGAACAAATTGAATGAAAAGGAGCATCCGCAAATTGCAAAGCTCAAAGATGTGATTCGTCAGTGGGTTAAAAGTCTGAATTTTATTGAAAAATGCTGCTACCATATCGGTTTATACCCCAACAAGCCGGTAACGATAGATTTTCCACCGGGTGAGGTTTGATTCGCTAAATAAACCTTTTTAAGGCTAAACCGGATATTGGCAGAAAAAGTTTCCAATCGCAACGATTAGGGGTACAATATCGGTACTTTTTGCGACATCAAAATTTTGCAGTGATAAGGTGAAATGTTATGAAAGACTCATTGAATGTTGGCTTTAGCTTTGGATTTACATCAGGGATTATTACTACGCTCGGACTAATGGTTGGATTACACGCCGGCACACATTCCCGTCTCGCGGTTCTCTGTGGGTTATTGACAATAGCGATAGCAGATGCCTTCTCAGATGCCATGGGAATCCATATATCTGAAGAGTCGGAGAATAAACACTTTGCAAAAGAAATCTGGGAGTCTACCATTTCAACGTTTTTGTCCAAATTTGTCCTGGCTTTAACATTTATTATTCCTCTTTTTCTTTTTAAACTTTCAACTGCAATAATAGTGGCGGTAGCCTGGGGTATTTTCTTATTAACTGCATTTAATTTTCTTATGGCAAAAAGACAAAAAAAGAAAGCATGGAAAGTTGTAGGTGAACATCTGGTGATTGCTTTACTGGTGATATTTGTAACACATTATCTTGGTCACTTTTGTCAGAAATTTTTAGGTTAATCGGTGTAGGTTGAAAAGCGTTAAATGTTAGTTAGGATCTGGATTCCATAATTCCCTGGGCAACATTAGTCAAGTGATCCCCTGTTTTGTTGAGGCCGGAAGTATATACTGGGACGACAATGGCACCCCTGACCAAATTGATGATGTGTGGCTCTGGGGTGAAGGAAATTACTGGCCTGCCCCCTTTTTATGTACCAGTTGTTATGAGAGTATTTCACAACTATTCTCCTTGTCTTGAGGAAGGCGGAGGGTACCGGAGCCTTGCTCAAGACACTTCGCTGCGAATGCTGCCGGAGCCATATAATCCAGACTGCTGTGCGGCCGATAGTGATTATAATCCATCCGCCAGCGATCCGCAACATATCTCAGTTCGTCAATATGTAAAAACAATTCCCTGTTCAACAGCTCATCTCTCAACTTACTGTTAAACGACTCAACATAACCGTTCTCCCAAGGGCTGCCAGGAGCTACAAACAATGTTTTGACGCCAACAGCTTTAAGCCATTTCTTAACAGCATTCGATGCAAATTCAGGACCGTTGTCACTGCGAATAAAATCAGGTTCACCTCGTACTGCAAACAAATACCTGAGCAGTTCCACCACATCCGGGCCTTTGATCTTTCGATTTACATCGATTGCCAGACACTCTCTGGTAAATTCATCGATCACCACCAGCAGTTTCACCAGTCGACCATTTTCCAGCCTTTCGGAAAGAAAGTCATAACTCCATATGTGGTTGTAATACTGCGGCCTTTTACGATTGCAGGCGTTCTCACTACTGCCTATATGAAGCTTCCTATGTTGTTTCTTGCGTATTTTAAGGCCTTCCTGGCACCAGAGCCTGTAAACTCGTTTGAAGTTTATAAACCAACCCTTTTCTCTAAGCTTTATTGTTATTCTGCGATAGCCGTATCGGGGATGATTCACATGTAAGACAAGCAAATCATCAATTACAGGCTTATCCTTGTCAGGCAGTTTAGGTTTATACCTCTGGGCACTTCTGGCTTGCCTTAATACTTTACAAGCCTTACGTTCTGATACTCCCAGCTCTCGGCGAACCTGTTGAACGACCTTTCTTCGCCGGGCCGGGACTAGAAGTTTCCCTCTGCCGCTACTTTCAGAATGGATATATCCAAAGCCTGGTCTGCTACCAGCTTCCT
>Ga0307379_10009493_pt1 | contig 12978 bp, 15 predicted proteins | sample UN2MG_FD_202237 | JGI IMG/M metagenome (GOLD analysis project Ga0307379, IMG submission 202237) | Soil microbial communities from Risofladan, Vaasa, Finland - UN-2 | ecosystem: Environmental > Terrestrial > Soil > Coastal area > Acid sulfate soil | place: Finland: Risofladan, Vaasa | collected... | reverse complement strand
GTGTCAGGGGGCGCAGACGACACGCTCAGGGTGTGGGACGCAAACACGGGCAACGAAATCCGCCCGACTCTTGGCCGCCACGATGACGACGTTGGTAGCGTGACCTTCAGTCCGGACGGAAAGTGGATCGTCTCGGGGGGTAACGACTGCGTGGCGCGGGTCTGGGACGCCCGCACCGGTGAGCAAATCCATGTTCTCACTGGCCACGAAAGGCGTGACGTCCTTTCCGTTTCCTTCAGTCCGGACGGCGAGCGGATTGTCACCGGCAGTTGGGACAACACGGTGAGAATCTGGAACGCGCGCACGGGCGATGAGACGCTAACCCTCCGCGGGCATACCAATGGCGTCCGTGCCGTCGCGTTCAGCCCGGACGGCCGACGAATCGCATCGGGCGGTGGGGATGGAACAGTGAAGATCTGGAACGCGGCCACGCGGGGACAAGTGGCAACAGATCCGTAGGTTGCTTTCGATTTCATGTTCAGGCCGGCCTCGCTCGTGTTGCGGAAGCGATACGATCCGGCCGACCCGGGATCCGGTGTGCAACCCTGGCGCCATGGCCCTGATCGCAGCAACCTGCGGCGACAAGAATCGCGTTGACAAACGCTCCGCATGCCGCCCACCTGCACTCCGACCGAAGCGCTCTGCTGCGGGCCGCACCCGCGATGACGGCCCAAGAGCGGCGTTGCGCCTCCGAAAATCGCTCGCGATTTTTCTGAACTGCGTAACTTGGGCTAGCTCAGCCTGCCCGCTGGTCGGCGGAATGGGCGCTGAGTGCCACGGCCGCGTCGGCCGTGCGAACGCCAGGATTAAACTGATCCAATACAGAAGCGGCCGGGGGAGGGATACAGGTCACAGGGACGGCCGGAAGACCGAGGGCGGGATCGCTGGAGGAAGGTTAGAGCTTCTCCAGCCGCAGCTTCAGGTCGCGTTCGTGCAGTGCGGAGAGGAACTCGTCCAGGTTGCCGCCGACCAGGATGCCTTCCAGGTCATACACGTCCTTGTTGATGCGGTGGTCCGTGCAGCGGTTCTGCGGGAAGTTGTAAGTGCGGATGCGTTCACTGCGGTCGCCGCTGCCGACCATGCTCTTGCGATCCGAGGCGATTTGCCGGTCCTGCTCGCGCTGGAGATGCTCGAACAGGCGTGACATCAGGATTCGGCGGGCCTTGGCGCGGTTCTTGTGCTGGCTCTTCTCGTCGCGCATCGAGACGGTGATGCCGCTGGACAGGTGCTCCAGCCTGATCGCGCTGGAGACCTTGTTGACGTTTTGACCGCCGGGGCCACCCGACCGGCTCACGTGCTCGAGCACGTCCTTGTCCCAGTCGATGTCGATCTCGACCTCTTCCGGCTCGAGCAGGACGGCAACAGTGGCGGCCGAGGTGTGGATACGACCCTGCGATTCGGTCTTGGGCACACGCTGCACGCGGTGCCCGCCGGCCTCGAAGCGGAAGTGCAGGTAGACCTCCTCGCCCCTGACGTTGACGACCGCCTCCTTCATTCCGCCGAGTTCCGAGGAGTTCAGCGACAGCACTTCGGTCTTGAAGCCGTGGCGTGCCGCATAAGCCAAATACATGTCGAGCAGTTCGCGGGCGAACAGGGCCGCCTCCTCGCCGCCCGTCCCCGCCCGGATCTCCAGAATGACGCTGCTGATCGAGCCGTCGTCGCCGGTGACCAGCTTCTCCTGGAGCGCCGCAAGCAGTTCTGCGCGTTTGACCTCGAGTTGGGGCAGCTCCGCCTCGGCCAACTCGCGCAGCTCCGGATCGGAACCGGCATCGGCCATGATCTGGTGCGACTCGTTGAGCTGTTCGGTCGCCGTGCGGTACTCGCGATAGGGCTTGGCGATCTTCTCCAGCCGGCCACGCTCGCGGGCCAGCTTCACTATCAGCGCACCGTTGGCGGCCACCTCGGGGCGGTTCATCTCCCCGGCGATTTCGTCGCTGCGCGCCGCCATCTCGGCCACACGCGCCATCCAGCTTGGATCTTCTACGCGCTCTTCCATAACCTGCCGTCCCGTCTGAGCCGGCCAAAAAAATGCGGCCCGGAACGCACATCCGGACCGCAACTAATATCGGCAGCGGCGTAGCTACTTCTTGTGGGTCTTCGGCTTCTCGAAGTACTTGCCGCCGAATTTCTTCTGGAACCGCTCCACCCGCCCGGCGGTATCGACGAACTTCTGCTTGCCGGTGTAGAAGGGATGGCAGGCATTGCAGATCTCCAGGCGGATCTCCGCCACGGTGGAGCGCGTGGTGAAGCTGTTGCCGCAGGCGCAGGTCACCTGCGTCTCGACGTATTCGGGATGGATGCCCTTCTTCATAACCGTTGGTCCATCAGGCAGCTACGCGGCTGCCACGCTTTTCATTGCTTCCCGAGCTCTGTATTATGACCTCGGGTCAGCCAGTTGGCAACCGCGATTTCCCGGCGAGATGAGGGCCCGGCACCCTGGCCCGCCTCGTCCCCCGACGGCCCGAAAGGTCCCGCATGCACGAACGGGCACAAAACCACGGAATCGTCCGGCTCGATCGCCTCGTCAAGATCTACCAGCAGCCGGGCACCGATGTCGAGGTCCACGCCCTGCGCGGCATCTCGGCCTCGATCCGCCGCGGAGAATACGTCGCGATCGTCGGGGCCTCCGGCAGCGGCAAGAGCACGCTGATGAACATCCTCGGCTGCCTCGACCGGCCCACCGCCGGCACCTACTGGCTCGATAACGAGGATGTCTCCCGGCTTGACGACGACCGGCTCTCCGACATCCGCGGCAAGCGCATCGGGTTCGTCTTCCAGAGCTTCAACCTGATCGCCGCCCAGACCGTCCTGGAGAACCTGGAGGTCCCCATGTTCTATCAGGCGGTGCGCGCCCGTGACCGCGACCAGCGTGCCCGACAGATGGCCGAACGCATCGGCTTGGCCGACCGACTGACGCACCGGCCGGCCGAGCTCTCCGGCGGACAGCAGCAACGGGTTGCCATCGGCCGCGCGCTGATGAATGACCCGGTCGTCCTGTTGGCCGATGAGCCGACCGGCAACCTGGACAGCGAAACCGGCCAGGCGATCCTCGATCTGCTGGACGAGCTCAACGCCGCCGGCATGACCATCATCATCGTCACGCACGAAAAGGACATTGCCCAGCGCTGCCACAGCGTTATCAAGCTCCGCGACGGCCAAATCGTCCCGGATTTGTAGAGTGCGGCCCGGACGCACCAATCCGCCGCAAGCAACTCAGAAGGTGCGTCAAGGGATGCACCCTGCGCGGCTATGCGGCTACCCGGCGCCGATCTCAGCAGGGACTCCGCGAAACCGGTAGCAACGAACGACCCAATACTGCGCCCAACGGCCGATGCCTCGAGGATGCGCGAAGAACTGACGGGGTTCATCGACGTGCTCGAAGCATGCGCCCAGCGCTGCCGCCTTTACGGGGTTCGGCGGCTTCCTTGCGACGTAGATCGCGTTCCTGCCCAGGAACTCACCCGGATCACGCCACCAAGCGTAGTTCAGCCCGCCACCCACTGCGGCGGCTATCGGAATGGTCTCCTTCCAGTCTTCACCGTCGGGCTCGCCGATGGCGTGATCGGGATCGCGCATGTAAAACGCCAACTCGCTTGCGAGCCTGTATTTTCCGGCAGCGAGGATGAACGGCTCCTGGCCGGCTTCGGCAGCGAAAGCATCCTCCACGCCTTCGGTAGCCTGGCCGAGATCGTCCCAGGGCGCCAGAGCGCTTGGCTTTGGGAGGAACGAAACGGGTAGACATACATACGCGAGTACGAGCGAGTTGATCGCGAGCAGCCCAGCCGCATAGCGGCGCACGTGCAGATGGTATCGAGCCCACGGAATGCGGCGGAGCAGGCCAAGCGGCCTGACCCGCAGAAGAACCACCGCCACCGGGATGAGGCCCAGGTAGCCGGGCAGCGGCCAGTTCACGTTCACCTCCGAAAAGAGCCCGTGCCAAACGCAGACAGCCAGCCACGGCAGGGAGAAACATGCGGCGAAACGCCAGCGGCCGGACCGGTCGCGACCAAAGCGGCGCAGCGCCGTCCACCAACTCAACGTGAAGAGCACAAATACCAGCGGGGAGAGGAGCCCGAACTGCGCTCCGAGCCATTCCATCGTCCGCTGCGGCGCGAATCCTCCCTCTCCGGCGAGGCGGCGCGCAAACTGAAAACGGAAAGAAGCGAAATCATGCTGCGCGTTCCACCAGATGACCGGGAAGGCCGCGGCAATCGCCAGCAGCAACGCCAGCCATGGGCCGGGCCGGGCCAACATACGGCGTCCGCGTGTGTGCGAGAGCAGGAACAAAAACGCACCCGCCGCCAGAAACATGGCCGGATACTTCGAGATGGAACCGAGCCCAGTAGCTATGCCCGCCACCAGCCACCAGCCCACTGAATCCCGGCGGTAGGCTCTGGTGACGCCCAGAAGCGCAACGAGCCAGAAGAAAATAAGCGGTCCGTCCGGTGTGGTAATGAATCCTGTTCCGCAAAACAGCGGCGTGACGCTGAACAGCAGCGCCGCCGCGATCCCGGCCCGGCGACCGGACCAATCGGCAGTCAAGCGATAGCACAGCCAGGTCGACGCAGCCGCCAGCAGCCACGTCCCGAAACGTACTCCCAGTTCCGTCTCGCCGAAGAGGAACGTGCCGCCCGCGATCAGCCAGGCAATCATCGGTGGATGGTCGAGGTAGCCGACACTCGGATACTGGGAATACATCCAGTAGTAGGCCTCCTCGGGCACGAGGACCACCGCGCCGAGCAGGAGCAGTCTAAGCAAGAGCAGGAAGGCGATCGCGAGAAGCGCATAGGATCCGAACGGGAAACCGGCTGTGGCAACGTCCCGTGCGCGCTTCAGCGCCCCCGCGAAGGGGTGAAAGGTGTGCTCGGCGCGGGCGGGTCGCCGCACGCATTCACTTGGGTAAGCCCCGAGAGGCCCGGTACAATCACTCCTCTGCATGAGAACCTCGTTTTTCTGGGAGGCTGTGAGCAATCAGAGTGTGCGGCTAGGTGGGAGCGAATCGCGGACGCAGGCGTGTCGCGTGTAGCGCGTCCCGGACGCACCAATCCTAAGCCCACATCTGAATCGTGCGTCAAGGGACGCACGCCACGCGGGTTCGCGGCTCAGTGCCAGCACTCCTTGGCAACTGCTACAATTGCCAGCAAGAGACACTGCCATTCCACCGTGGCCGCACGCCATAGACTCGCGCTGGGCACGGGAAGCGATGCCTCCACTGCTATGCATGGTACCCAGCGCGGCACGCGATGGCAGTAGGCCACGTACGTTGCGCCGTAGCGCTTCGTCAAGCGATCTTCCTCGAAGCGTACCGCCGCATGGTACACCAGCGCCGCCCAGCCGACTACGAAAGGCATTACCCAGGGAAGCTCGCAGATCACGCAGAGCCCCGCGAACATGAGTAGATTGCCGAGGTAAACCGGATTACGCGTCCACGCGTAGGGGCCTGCCGTTGCCAGCCCCTTCCCATCCCGCAAACGGTAGCGCAGATATCGCTGCGACCAAACGCGCAGCGCGACGCCGGGCAAGAACAACGCCAGGCCGATCCCCCAAACCCCCGCTTCGTATTCCCACTCCCATCGCGTCCAAAACAAGAGGAACGCAATCGGGGGAACCATGAGAAGCCCGCGCAGCTTAAAGGCGGCGGCCTGATAGAGTCGGTAGGGTTTGTTCTGCATATCGATTTCCTCAACCTCCTCACAACTTGAGCCGGTCTCGGGCGTGTGGCGCAGGTGGAAGCCTACGCCCCGATCGTCGCGCTGGCCGTTTCGCTCCAGGGGCCGGTCTCGCCGCGCGTGTTCTCCCAGCGCAGCATGTAGTGGGCGACTTTGTTGGCGTCGGCGCCGTCGGAGTCGGCCACGTAGGGCGTGCGCGTGTTCACCGACAGGAAGCTCAGCTCGCTCGAGCCGGTCGGACGCGGCCCCGGCGCGCCACAGCCCCCGGGGCGCTACTGCTGCACCGGCATGATAGGCCACCCGCCAGGTCCCGTAAAGCGGGCGTTTTACGGCCGTTACGGCCCTGGGGGCGATATTCCGGGCCGTCCGGCAACCGTCGCCGGGCTTCCGGCGAAGAGTGCCGGACGTCCGGGGACGAGTCCCGGAGTCCCGCGGAGCAGTCCGGGAGCCCCCGGGAGGAGTGCGGGAGGTTCGGGGACGAGTGCCGCAGCCCCGCGGATGGTCACCAGAACCCGGGCAGTGAGTGGCGGACCCCCGCAGACGATCCGCTGGTGTCCGTGGGAGAGCCGTCGGCGGGTGATTTCCGGACGCCGGCCCCTCCCGCCAGTCTACAGATTCCGCCTTTACCCCGGCGTCCGCCCACTTGACACGGCCGCGCCGCCGCCGACAATTGGTCCAACCCTGTCTGAAGGGCGACCGGAAGGAAAGGCCATGAGGAGCGAGAGCCGGCGGCTCCAGCGCACGATCGCGTTTGGCGACGAGGCCACGCGGGGTGCCACTGGCAGCTTGCCTGCCAGTGTGTCTGCATGCACAATGGTCCTGGGCACGGGCGGACAAGCCGCCCGTGGCACCCGGCGCAGGTGCTTCGCACACTGGCCGGCGGTAGAGATGGTTCGGCAACACGCGCGTCTGCCCAACGTCACAGTTCGGGAGCACGAACAACGGAACATGAAAACGGCCTCTATCCTGAGAACCTCCGGACAGCCGGAAGCTCCGGCTCCGGCACCAATGGAACAACGAACGCTCGCGGGCCGCGAAAGGCCCGGGGCGTTAGACACTAACAAGGAGAATCACATGCGTATCCTGAGGACAGTATTGCTGGGAATCCCGCTTCTTTGGACCGCCGCGGCGTTGGCCGGCGAACATCCGTTTCCCGTCGCCTCGGACGGTAAATGGGGCTTCGGCGACCGCGCCGGAAAGCTCGTCGTCCCGTATCAGTTCGAGGACGCAGTCTACTTTCGCGAGGGTCTGGGCCGCGTGAAGCAGGACGGCAAGTGGGGTTTCGTTGACGAGAAGGGCGCGATCGTCATTCCGGCGCAGCTCGACGTCGCCGGCGACTTCTATGAAGGGCTGGCGCACGTCTGCAAGCGCGAAGGTCTGGTCGGCCACAAGTGCGGGTTCGTGGACAAGGAAGGAAAGGTTGTCGTCGGCTACGAGTACAGCGACGCGGGCAACTTCTCGCACGGTCTGGCGCGCGTGGAGCACGACGGCAAGTGGGGTTACGTCGACAAGGCCGGCAAGCTGGCGATCAAGCCGCAATTCGACGAGGCGTCCGACTTTTCCGACGGCCTGGCGCGCGTGAAAGCGGGCGGCGACTGGGGCGGCAAGTTCGGCTACATCGACAGCGCGGGTAAGTTCAAGATCAACCCGCGCTTCAAGGAATGCGGCCAGTTCAACGAAGGACTGGCGCCTGCGAACATCGACGGAAAGTGGGGCTACATTAACAAGAGCGGAGAAGTGACCATAAAGCCGCAGTTCGTCTCGGCCGAGCCGTTCTCCGGCGGTTTGGCCTGCGTCAAGATTGGCGGCAAGTACGGATACGCCGAGAAGTCGGGCCGTCTGGCGATCAACCCGACCTATGACCAAGCGCAGCCCTTCAGCGACAACCTGGCGGCCGTGAAAGTCGACGGCAAGTGGGGCTACATCGATGCGGGCGGCAAGACCGTCATCGAACCACAGTTCGACGAGGCCGGCGGCTTCGACGGCGGCATTGCGCGCGTCGGCGTGGGCCAGAAGACCGGCTGGATCGACGATTCCGGTAAGTACATCTGGCCGCTGTCGAAGTAGACCCGGTCGCAGGCGGTGGTGCGGGAGCGGAGCTGGTACGACCGGCTCCGCCCCCAACCAGCGAACCGAGCAACGCAGCGTAGCGCTTCGAAGGGTAGAAGTCTGAGTGTAGTGGTGCATTGTTGGAACGACAGAGACGGCGCGGCCGGATGATGCCGAAGACATTGTGAGTGGAAAGAGATCAAGCGGCCAGTCATGAGAAGTCATGAGAACGGAGGGTTTGCAACGAATCTTCAAGCGTGCCTTGCCATCCAAAGTCGCCGTCATGGTCGTGGCCGGCGCCGCTTTGGTCGGTATCGTGAATTCTCGTGGGCAGAGCGCGGATAACCGCGTGTCGCCCGCACCGCGTGTCGCCGCAAGCGTACCTGGCGGAATGCCGAGCGCACCGGCGCGGAGTCCGATCATCGACACGGCGGCGAAGGCCTGGCTGATCGAATTCGCCCGCCGCGATCCGTGCGGCCTGTTGCGCTTGGCGCGCGAACGTTGTCAGCGCGAGGTGAGCACCTTCAGTTGCGTCTTTCTGAAGCAAGAGCGCATCAACGGCACACTGAAGGAGATCGAGGAAACTGAGGTGCGCTACCGCGCCGATCCGCTGAGCGTGTTCATGATCTGGCGGGGCGGCGCCGACCAAGCCAGGCGAGCCCTCTTCCTCGACCGTCTGGACTTCGTCGACGCACGAGGGCAAAGAATCGCCCGGGTGGAGCCCACTGGCGTTCTGCTCCGTCTCATCGTCTCCGACGTGATGGTGCCGATCCACGATGCGCGGCCGCGAAAGGCCAGCCGGCGCGCCATCGACGAATTCGGGTTCCGCAGTACGCTCGAGATCTTGGAGCGCGTGAACGATCTGGCCGCCGCTCGAAACGAACTCGATTTCCGGTACGAGGGCGAGGGCGCGGTCGACGGACGAGCCACGGTCATCCTGGTCCGCCGCCTGCCCTACACCGGGCCCGGCGGGCCGTATCCCGACGCGAAAACGATTGTGCACTTGGATCAGGAATGGCTGCTCCCGACGGCGGTCTACTCCTTCACGGACCCTGAAGGCCAGGAGCTGCTAGGCAGTTATGTCTTTACCCAGGTGCGGCTTAACCCGGGTCTCAGCGAGGACGACTTCCGGTTCTAAACCGAACCCGTTCGTCGATCTTGGTGCAGCCTTGATTCGGTTTGCGTGTTCCCGTTGTGACTACCCCGCTCATTGCTGGTGCGGGAAAAGGAGACGAATAATGACTCGAGTTTTAACGATGACGTTGACGACGGCGACGCTAAGCCTCCTGTGCTTCGGGTGCATGGGACGCCTCTTCAAGGAGGGAATGGGGTCGGCCAGGGGTGCTTCCGGGAAGTCGGTCGATATGGGTACGGCTGGGGATTTCACGAAGTACAAGAGCCTGCGCATCGAGGCAATCAAGGTTTCGCCGGGCTTGCACGCGCCTGCTGGCATGACGGGCATGATCCGAACCGACCTCGCGGCAGCGGCCGAGGAAAGAGGTCTGAAACGCGAAGGAAAGCCCGGGCTCAGGTTGTCCGGCGAGATCATTCACTATGAAACAGGCTCCATGGTAGACACGGCGATCGGCCCGCTGGAGGAAGTGGTTGTTCGCACGACGCTGACCGATGCGGAAAGCGGGAACGTCGTCGCGGAGACCAATCTGATCGGCCGCTCAAAGGCGACGTCGTCGAGTGGCGCCAAGCACCTGTCCGCCGCCGTCGGCAAGGCGCTGGACAAATGGCTGAAGGAAGGCGGCTTGTAGACAGGCTGTCGAGAAGGAAGAGGATTGGCCCGGATGTCCTGAACCGACGGCGATTGGCAAGCGCGTTAGGAATGAAATTGAGCGTGAATTGGTGTCAGGTTGGATCAGGAGACCGAAATGAGATGTCTCAGAATAAGAACCGTACTGGCGGCTTCGTTCGCTCTGCCAATGCTGATGGCGTTGGCCGGATGCGGCGGAGATCGTCGCGAGCACGTCCGCCCTCACCAGGACCGTTATCCGGAACGGTACGAGCGGCACGATGATCGCCGGCAGGAGGAGCGACGCGATGATCGCCGACGTAAGGAGCGGCACGATAGCGACCGGCACGAAGACCATGGAGGTTATTCCGACCGGGATCGAGGCGATCACGACGAACGGTAGCCCGCGGGATCCGTAACTGTCTCGACGCGATTTCCACGCGAACGGGCGGCGCCGTATTCACGCCCGCCAACGGAACGTGCACTATGCGGCGAACGGGGCAGCATTCGGAAAAGGAGAATCTCAATGCTTTGGACTCTGGCAGTCATACTCGTGGCGATGTGGTTGCTCGGAATGATCACGTCGTACACGATGAGCGGTTTCATCCACATCCTGTTGGTAGTGGCGATCGTCGCCGTACTGATCCGCGTGATCCAGGGCCGACGTCTGTCGATCTGAGCGCAGCAGGTAGGGCGCGTCGCAAACCGCTGCGGCCCTCCCCGCCCGTTCTTGTTACGCAAGCACGCACATGGAATAGGAGAAACATCATGGACGTCATTCGCAGAGGTGGTTGGCGGCGGGTTCTTGGTGGGTTGCTGTGTCTGGGGGCCGTGGTCGGCTTGTCCGGCTGCGTCAGCCTCGCCGGCCGCTGGACCGGCAATGAATTGCAGCCGGAGATGGCCCGCGATCAGTTCAAGCTACTCCGGCCAACCGACCAATCCGGCAGGCTTGTCAGTGCGGACCTCCGCCTGCAACAGGACGGCAGCTACACGGCCGAGCTCAACTACGACGGGAAGGTGGAGCAGTCCCTGGGCACCTGGAAGTGCGACCTCAAGGGCTACCTCACGTTCGTCGACAAGCATGGCCGTAGCTACGGCTACGCCGTCCGGCGGCCCGACGACAAGACGATCAAGTTGGTCAAGGGCATCAAGGGGACGGATGCGACCTTGACGCTCGTGAAGCAGCCGTAGCGCGGCTCCGAACACCGGCGCGGCGGGTGGCACTGACGGTGTGCCGCTGCTCGTGAGCAGTGGGGTGCTCAGGTGAACGGGTCATCCATACGAATGGGCACGTTCGGCCAGGCCCCCCAGAACCGCGCGCTCGACCACTCCCAAGCGGTCGGTTGCGCGACGAGACCTCGGCGGACGGGGTTCGCGTGAATGTAGTCGATTACCGGCGACCCGCCTCGGTCAGCGTGCACTTCTCGCGAATGCAGGTGAGCACGTCTTGCAGGTAGCGCCGCTCGGGAACGTGGTAATGCACGTCGTTGGCGGCCACGAGCGGGATGCCGGTTTGGCGCGAGAGTTCGGCGAGCTGTTCGAGTCGGAGCGTGTCGGGAACGTCGTGCGTCAGCTCGCTCGGATCGGCTCCAGGCGGCCGATCATGCCATGCTTGCTGACCGCTGAAAGCTGACGCCCTACTTCACCACCGTGGCGCTGACCAGTTCGCCCCAGGGGCCGGTCTGGCCGCGCGTCGATTGCTGATCATTCAGCAGCCTCAACCAGTTCGCCAATCTCGTCTGCAATCTGACGCAGTGTATCGGGCCCGCTTCTGAGCACGTCATGAAGGCTGTCGGGTTCTCCATTGAGCAGTCGCGTTTGCGGTTGGTCGCGAGCAGATGTGAGCCCTCGCGAGTCCCCTAGCCCCGGCTCGGCAGCCCGGAGTATCGCCTCCCCGACGTCAGTGATTCGCTTCGCCAAATCCTTCGCCCAGCTTACGTGATCTTGTGTCATCGGCAGGAACCTCCTTATGCTAGCGTTCACGAAACGAGCCACCTACCCTCACACTCCCGCCGTCACCACGTAAACATCCGAATAGTCGCCCACCGGCACGTCGCTGTCGCGGTAGCGCAGGCGGTAGCGGCGCTCCTCGGGCTGGCCGGCCACCAGCGGCGCGCGGTTGTCGACGTAGGGCGAGAAGCCGTCGAACGCGAGATACGTCCACGCGGTCTCTGCGGCGCGCTGGCTCTCGACGTCCACGCCGTCGTGGCTGCCTTTGACGAACGTGATCTTGACCTCGTGCTTGGGCAGCGCCTCGGCCCGGCCGACGGGCTTGACCAGCCCCGCGCCGACCTGCTCGGGGCCGATGATGCCCAGGTCCTCGCCGATGACCTCGGTATAGTTGGGATGGGCCTTGATCGGCAGCACCAGGTCGCGCGTGCGGCGGATGATGCCGGGCGCGACCAGCGTCGGCGGCGTGATGGTCGGCACGGTCGGCGTGCCGGGCGTCGGTCCGCCGAACGGGCCGTACAGCTCCAGGTTCTTGAAATCGACCCACTCCTTCTGCTCGGCCTTGAAGATCGCCACCCCGTTGACCGCGTACTCCACCATGGCCGTGTCGTCGGCCACGACGGTCAGGTCGCCGGGGTTCAGGTCGAGCGTGACCGCGTAGCCGGGCAGCTTGGTATTGAAGTTGTTAAACCAGGGCAGGAATTCATCCTCGCGCGTCGGCAGCCAGTCGTCCTTCGCCATCGTGTCCTCCCGCGGGTGGCCCCGCTGATCTCAACTGTGTCCGAACATGCACGTCATAAATTGGGCCGCATTCTACACCGCCGCGCCCCCGCCGCAAGGAGTGCGGGCTTCCAGCCCGCGCGAAACCGCTCCGCCGAGGCCCCGGATAGCCCCGCTGGCGCCCCAAGACGCTGCGCCGGCGCCCCAGGAACCGTCGCCGAGTCCGACGGAAGCGCCGCTGGCGCCCCAAGAACCGTCGCCGGCGCCCCAGGAAGCTCCGCCGGCGCCCCAAGAACCGTCGCCGGCGCCCCAGGAACCGCCGCCGGGCCCCCGGGAAGCGTCGCCGGGTCCGGCGGAAGCGTCGCTGACGCCGCGGGAAGCTCGGCTGGGGCCGCCGGAAGCTCCCACCGTGTTCCTGGAGCGATCACCAAGGACAGGCCGAAACGGCCGTGAGAGGCTGGAAAGCGGGAATTGGACCGCGGAGGGCGCGGAGGGGCGGAGAAAGCGGCGGGTGCCCCACCCCTTCCAGGGGTGGGGGACGGATTCACTTGTCGAGTGGTTGCCGCCCCCAAGTCAGTCCCCCACCCTCAGAGAGGGTGGGGCACCCCGCTGCTTGACCTGGATCGGGTACCAGTGGTCCATAAGGTCCAGCTCACCGGACTCCGCGCCACGTTCCTTCGGCGCGGAGGACTGCCGGCGCGGCCAATGCGTGCTGCGCCGCAGCACCCGGTGGCAACTAACCTCGCGTGCGCCGAAACAGGGCATCGTGTACCTTCTTCAAGTTCCTTTCGCCCAGGTCGGAGAGCGAGTCCGGCGGCGCGTCCATTGCAAGCACCGAACCGGCGAACG
>Ga0307379_10009491_pt1 | contig 12979 bp, 27 predicted proteins | sample UN2MG_FD_202237 | JGI IMG/M metagenome (GOLD analysis project Ga0307379, IMG submission 202237) | Soil microbial communities from Risofladan, Vaasa, Finland - UN-2 | ecosystem: Environmental > Terrestrial > Soil > Coastal area > Acid sulfate soil | place: Finland: Risofladan, Vaasa | collected... | reverse complement strand
TTGGTAGAGCGCGACCTTGCCAAGGTCGAGGTCGTCGGTTCGAACCCGATCTATCGCTCAAAGAAGAGAGGGTTATGATTAGAATACTGCAGTAATTTTCTACATACGATAAATCTCTTCTTCTGCGAAAGTAGCTCAGTTGGTAGAGCATCGTCCTTCCAAGTCGAGGGTCGCCGGTTCGAATCCGGTCTTTCGCTCTAAAATAATAAATCGATATGATAGCAAGAGATAAAAAAGTACATTTTGCAGTAGGAGCATTATTTGGATTTGCAGGAGGTTGGGTTGCCTGGTTCTTTATTTGGCATGCATATTTTCCAACATTACTCGCAGCTTTAGGTTTAGCAACATTTGTAGGGATATGTAAAGAATTATATGATATAAACAAAACTGGTTTTGATAAAATGGATTTATTAGCTACAGCTCTTGGAGGACTTGCTGCCACAATACTATGGGCAGGAGTACTGTTATTACCTAATGTAATGTAATCACTTTTAATTTTTAATTTAATGGAACAGAAAAGACTGTCAAAAGAAGAACAAAAAGAACTTGAAAATTTAGTTTATAACTATAAAACTACGCATAAACAGGGGTTTTTATTTTCTGAAGAAATGGAAATTCTTAAACAATTTCCTAATATTAATATAGATAAATATAATGATGCTATGCGTGGCAATACTTGTCAAATGGACGAAAAAGGGGGATTTATTATATATCATTGCGATGTCTTTCATGCACTATTATGTGGATTAGAAAATAGAGATTTAACTTTAGAAGAATGGGATTAAAAAATAATTAAATTATGGAACATAACAAAAATCCGATAATGCCCAAAATTACTGGAAATACTTTGTTTTATTTAGAACAAAGGGAAACTGGTAAAATAATAAAAAAATATTTGAAACACCGTTTTTAAATGAAGACAATGATAGTAATGAATATGCTTCTGAAATTATATTAGAAGTAAAAGCAAAAATAATTCCTACCAACATAAAACAAGAAGTAGTTAATTTTTTAGATACATTATCAAATTCGCTTGTTGATTCAGAAATACTTGACAAATTTTTAAAAGAAAATACCAAATATAGGTTAAAGGATTTAGAAGATTTTGATAGAATGAAACATATGACAGAAGAACAGAGAAAAAAATCTGATGAGTTTGGTCGATTAAAAATATAAGAAATAATGGGATTAATATGAGAAATACCGTTAAGAATAACTTAAGAAGTCTCGGATTTGATAAAGAAGTAGAAAATGTAGAGTCTGATGCATGTCCATTTTGTGGAATAAATTTTCTTTCCAAGAATTCATTTCGAGATGCATTATCATATAAAGAATTTCAAATATCAGGTTTATGTCAAACTTGTCAGGATAAAATGTTTTCATAAATGAATCCCTTTAAAACATTTGAACGTATATTACGATTATATATTTCACCTGAAATAATTGTAGCTTTACCAAATCATTGGAATGAAAGTCATAGAGCCTATCATAATACTAATCATCTTATTCAAATTTTAAAAGATATTGAAAAAAATTTAAGTTTCAATGACTTAAATACATATGATAAACATGCACTTTTACTGGCCGCATTTTTTCATGATATTATTTGGGATCCTAAATATACAAATAATGAAGATAGATCTATCGAATATTTTTTAAATTCTTATATAGGTAGAAATCTTAAACTTATGCATATTGTTTGTAAATTAATCGAGGTTACAAAATATCGTAAACGTCCATTTGAAAAACTTTCAAAAATAATGTGGGATTCTGATAATGCCGGATTTAAAAAAGGCTTTACCAAATTAATGAAAAATGAAAAACTTATTCAAAAAGAATTTTCTTATGTTCCCAAAGAAAAATTTAGAAAAGAACGAATTAAATTTCTTAAAAGTAATTTAGGACTTTTTGATACTAAGGTAGATAAAGATTTACATAAAATGATTCAATATTATAATGAAAAATTTTAAAATAAATTTTTATTTGTCAGAAATTATAGTTATATTTATATAGGAATTAAAAAATATAATTATGAAAGGTGCTAAAGGAGACTGTTTATTTTTTGATAATGGTGTTATGATTAATAAAACTAAGTTTGATACTGAAAAGAATTGTCAAGCTAGAATTAAAGTTTTATTAAGTATAGGAGCTTGTAGTCAAGATACAGTTGCTTATAAATGTAAAGAATGCAAATTTTGGCATTTAGGAAAACCTAGATTTAAAACTTTATATGGCGTATGAAAGTATCAGGATATCTTTTTATATTCTTTCTTATCTTCTTAATATTAAAATTATGTGGATTGGTTATACCCTGGTGGCTAGTATTTTTACCAGTTTGGTTACCACTTACAATTTTTTTATTTGGAGTTATTTTAATAATATTTACACCTAAATAATGTCAAAACAATCATCAATTCCAGCTCAAGGCGAAATAACTGAAGCTCTTGGGAATTCAATTTTTAGAGCTATATTAGAAAGTGGTCACATTGTAACCGCCCATTTATCTGGAAAAATTCGAATGAATTCAGTACAAATTCTTCCAGGAGATACAGTAATGATGGAAATGAGTCCATATGATTTAACAAAAGCTAGAATTGTTTGGCGAATAAGTGGAAAAACAAAATCATAGTATGAAATTATTTAAACGTAACCCTTGGATAACTGTACACTCTAAGGCATCGGTTTTATGACAGCTATAAAAAAATATAATTTGATATGAAAACTATTAAGGAAATTAATGTATACGAACGATTAACACAAGAAGAATTCTGTACGTTATTTTCAACTATTCCACTTTTAGAAAATGAAAAAGAAGAGCTAAAACTCTTTTATTATGATATGTATTGTACATTTCTTGATAGTGAAGTTAAACCTGATCAGGCTTGGTTAGCAACCAAAAATGTATTTATTGTTAAAAATCCTCAAATAGGTAATAGAATATAAATATATAAAATAAAATATATTTATGAGAGCATTATATGTTTTTGAGAAATTTTCAGATGATACTGATCCTATAGAAGATATGGAAATTGGTATGTTACAAGAAATACGAGATTGGTTAAATAAAGAAAATAAAAGAAATTATTGGAATTATGTAAATGACCATGATACTGAAAAAGTATTGATTGCGTGTATACATGCACATAAAGATGAATTTATAGAATATTTAATAAATAATAAGGATGATTATGATAAAACTGATATAATGAGTACCTTACTTTTTTATGAAAAAAAGGTTGGAGATTATATACATTTTATAGATGAAATAATTAAAAAGGGCGGATATTTTAAAGAATTATCCCAAAAAGTTAGATATATTGAACAAGGTGGAAAACTAATTTCATTAACAGATACTGAAAAATTATTACTTGCATGTATAATAGGAAATTTTAAAGATTTTAAAAAATCTATTGATAACAACGTTAAATTAACTATGGGCATGATAAATCATTTATTTATAAGAAATTATAGATATAGAGATAATCATGGTCTAATAGGACAAGATGAAAAAGAAAAAATAAAAGATTATTTAAGAAATAATTTAGATAATTTAGAGAAATTAGTAACAAAAGGTACTATTAGCAAAATAGATAAGATAAAAAGATTTTTAGGTGTATCTGAAAGTGAGGGTGTTAGAAATTATCCGCGAGGATATAAAATTTATAGAATTTTAAAAAGAGCAGCAGAAGAGGGCTATGATTCACATAGTGATATCACTAGATTTATTTATGAATTATCATATGGTCCTAATACATTTAATCCTTTAGTTAATTCTAGTTATTGGTCAACAAATTTTGCTAAGATGATCCATCCAAATGTAAGGAAAGGATCAGATGGAATATTTAGAATAACTCCTGTAGGTGAAATAAAATTAAAAACACTTAAAAGGAAATTTGGAAATATGAAAGTTAATGCATATTTATAATTTACATTAACTAATTATAAAACTTTAAGTATTATTTGATATATAAATAAAATAAGAATATATGAAAAAAAATATAGGCATATCGATATCATCAACCAGTACAACTGGAATGGACTAAATATGCTCTCATGTAAAAATTAAATGTAAGGGAGCCAAATTGGTTCCCTTTTTTAATGTTCTTTGACATTTTGTTATAAAAATATTTTTATATATCAGTTTTTTTGATTATATTTGTATTATGGATAGAAATACTAAATTAGATAAGTTATCTAATGTAACTAATAGATCTTATAATCAAACATCATTTTTGTTTGAGTTATTAGATAAAGATTTTGATAAATTAGTTTCATTAGAACAGAAGATAAAAAATAATTTTGTTATGTACTGTCCAGGAGATAAAGAAGAATGTGAAAAAGTCTTGGCAATGGGTGATGGTAGTGGTTGGTGTTTCACAGATGAAAGATATTCTCAAATGGCAAATATAACTTAATGTTCTTTTATATTAATATAACAAGAGAATCTGTCGCACTTCGGTGAGAAACTTCAGGACATCTTAGCTTAAGGCAGGAGGATTAACATGGCAAGATCCACCCCAATCCGTTTGTACTGCCGAGGATGCAACTCGAAATAGCTTAGAGGGTGAGCTACTCTATAATAGCAAGGTTGAGGCCAATAGATAAATGACAGAATAAAGCAGAATCCTGGGTACGCTCAGTTATATTTTTAGGGCCTTTAGCTCAGTTGGTCAGAGCAGCGGACTCATAATCCGAAGGTCGGGGGTTCAATTCCCTTAGGGCCCACAAAATTTTAAATATGAATAAAAAGAAAACATACAGTAATTATGAAATTGATAGACTTCAGAATGATCTTAATATATTATGGGGAATTCCAATGAAATTATTAGTAGGAAATGCACCATGTTTTTCTCAAAAAGAATTTGAAAAACATTATGGAAAAATTATGGTACTTTCTGGAAATAGAAGAAATATTGAAGATTGTTTAAATTCTTTAAAAGAATAAAATTATGGAAATAAAAGGAAGACTTTTTCTAAAACAGTATTTTACACGTTACGATGGACCATATAATTCATTATGGTTTGAAGCTAATGATGGAAAGGAATATCCAGTAGTAAATAATAGTGTAGATGAAGCTTTGTATTATAAAAAAGAATTAGAAGGTACTATTTTTCATAATAATGGTATGGCTTACGTAATAATAAAAGAATAATATGAAAAAAGATTTGGAAAAAATAACTAACGATCAAATGCTTGAGCTTATAAGAAAAGATAAGCCTGACCAAGTTATTCATTCTGTAGAAAAATTTTGGAAAAATTCATTAAGTTTTTATACTGTATCTGTAGATATGGAAGGACTGTTTTTAAAAACATTAGTAAAACATATACATATTGATCTTCCTTATCCAAGAAGTGAATACGCAAAATTAGATGGAAAACTTCAAATGGAATTTGGGTGGGGGGAAATAAAATAATAAAAGAATAAAAGTTTTGCGCTCATAGTTTAAGGAAGGAAAGGAAATAGACGTCATTTCCCTTTAGAAAATCCTTTGTAGAACACCACCCTCAGTAAGGTGGAGGTCTTGGTCCAAATCCAAGAGAGCGCTCCAATATAGGGTGAAACCAATTTCGTAAATTGGATCTAGAATTTGATCACTAGATTAGCATATAGCAATGCTGCCCTGAATTGCCTATCTAGCTCAGGTGGTAGAGCGTTACCTTGGTAAGGTAAAGGTGACCGGTTCGATACCGGTGTTAGGCTCAAAAATAAATGATATGAAATATTACAGATTAGTACAAGGAAAAATAAGTAAAGTAGATGGTAAATGGCATGAACCTAAAGGAATGAACACTGAAGGTGGATTTGAGTTCAACATGGAACATGGATTACTTACAGAAATTACAGAACAGGAAGCAAAATATGCTCAATGGGGTTCTGGAAATTATAGAAAAAATGAAGATGGAACATTTGAATGTGTAGCAGCAGATTGGGATTCTTCAGGATAAAATTATCATAAAAGCCGATGTAGCTCAGCTGGCCAGAGCAGCTGATTTGTAATCAGCAGGTCGGGGGTTCGAATCCCTTCATCGGCTCTAATGCACTTATCGTATAGTTGGTTTATTATTCCTGTTTTGTACTCAGGAGACTGGGGTTCGATTCCTCATAGGTGCTCAAATTTTAAATGGTATGTATTTAGTAGAATCGATTAATAAATTAAAAATATGAAAGTTACGTTAAAAGATGGTACACAATTAAAAAAAGGAAATTTCTATTGGTGGTCTGGATATTCTGAAGGACTTTACACCATTTATAGTTGGAAAAATACTCTTTGTAAAATAACGGACATAAAGAATGATAATATAGTTACAATTTTTGAAGTCTTTACAAATGAAGAACATACATGGGATGTTGAATCGTTAAATGAGTATTGCACTTTTAGAAAATTAATAATAAAAAGAACAATAGATTGGTTTAAAAAAATGGTATCATGAAAATACAAGAACAAATTAAAGAGGAAATGAAATCCTCAATGAAAGCAAGAAACACAGAAAAAACTTCTTTAATGAGAGTTGTTTTAGGAGAATTTTCAAGAGAAGGAAAAGAACTTACAGATATTCAAGCTCTTAAAGTAATTAAAAAAATGAGAGATAATGCTATTGAACTTAAAAATGAGTTTGAAGAAGATGAATTAAATAAATATCTTCCTAAAATGATAGAACCAAAAGAATTAAGAAAAATGATTGAATATATTATTGAACTTAAAGAACTTAAAGGTATGCAAAGTATGGGAATAATAATGAGTGAATTAAGTAAAAGTAAAGAAAGCTATTTAATAGATAAAAAATCTGCAAGCGAAATTGTAAAAGAATTATTAGTATAAATATGTTGGAGAATTGGCAGAGTGGTAATGCAGCAGTTTGCTAAACTGTACATCGTTTAATCGGTGCGTGGGTTCGAATCCCTCATTCTCCGCAAACTTAATTAAATAAATTATGAAACATACTATAGAAAGAGAAAGACATTTTGAACTTTATTTACAAAGAAAAAAAATTGTTGATGAATTATGGGAAAAGGAGCAATTCCTAGAAAAAATTGATCAAGAATTATATAATATGAGAAAAAAAATTACAGTTAAATAATAATTTGGAGAGGTGGCCGAGCGGTCGATGGCGTTAGTCTTGAAAACTAAAGTACGTGCAAGCGTATCGTGGGTTCGAATCCCACTCTCTCCGCTAACTTAAAATTAATTAAAAAATGAATAAAGATATTGAATTTTTTATATGTGATTGTTATTCTTATGAACATCAACTTTTTTTCTGGTACAATGAAGATACGAAAATGTTTTATGTATATCCACATTTAGTTACTCATCGTAATTTTTTTAAAAGATTATGGAAAGGACTTAAATATGCGTTTGGATATTCTAGTAGATTTGGAGAATGGGATCAATTTATTTTTAAATCACAAGATTTAGAAAAATTATATAAATTCTTAGAAACACACAAATAAAATGAAAGATGAAAGGTATTTTAAACCAGAAAGAAATTTTAAAAAACATTTAAACTGGATATTACCAATACTTATTACAGCATTAATATTAACTATTGTTTCCTTAATTAGTGCAAACATAAGTATGGATAAATTAGTTACTATACGGGTAATTCTTAGATATTTAGCTGGTGGAATTTCATTTTTAGGTGTAGGTGTTATATTATATTCATTTAGTGGTATATTTACAAAGAAAAAAATAATAAGATATATCGCAACTGTTTTATTAGTAGTAGTAAGTATATTTATGTACAATGAATGGAAAACACCTAAAGTTGTTAAAATGAAAGAAGATGTAATTTATATAAAACCAATGTCATCAATAAACTCGGAGGAGTAAGCATAGTGGTAATGCACCGGCTTGGAAAGCCGTTCCGCGTGAATTCGCGGCGCAGGTTCGAATCCTGTTTCCTCCGCTTTATTTAAAAAATCCTAATATGAAAGAAGCACAAAATGTAATTAAAGCCTGGGATAAATTAAAAGGCGATAAAAATTATTCTGTATCAGTAATTCAAGCGTGGATAGTAGAAGATCTAACTCCTGCTATTAAAGAATTACGAAAAGTTTTAGAATCTAAAACATTAGATAATGATAACTAAAGAAATGTTTATGGAGGTTTATAATAAATACCCTCCTTCAAAATTAAGTTTATTTTTTCATAAATATTTTTCTGGAGATAATGTGAAAAATAAAAATAGATTACCTAGAAGTTTATTTAGAGCCTTCCTTTTCGTTTCTTTTTGGATAGGATTTGGAGCTGCAGTATTTAATTCTATGAAATTAGCAACAATTATGGGTATATTTATAGGTGTATTGTTAGTTGTTGTAGGTGTTCCATGGATATTTACATGGTATCAACATTTTTTTAGAATAAGAAAAATACGAAGAAAATTAGGTTTATCCAGAAAAGAATATGATGATCTTGTATATCTTTATTTTTAAATTTTAACATAACATTAACAATAAATATTTTTAATATACAAAAATTTTAGTTATTTTTAATTTTAATTACTAACTAAATAAAATTTTATGAAAAAAGTATTCTTAGCTATTATAATAATGATAGCTTTTTCCTTTTCTTCAGTAGCTCAAATATCTTTTGCACCACAGGTGGGATATTCTTGGAGTTATGGAGTAGTTGGAGCAGAATTACAATTTAATCATTTTGCTTTTGCAGGTGGTTATTTTCCAACTAAAATGCCTGGTTCAGGAGAACCTTTATCATCTTTTTCTGGTGCTATAATTTATTATTCTGGAAATCAAGGATATAGTACTTATGGATATTACACATCTATTGCATATGCGTCTGCTGGATATAGATACGAAGAATCTTATAATGGAGGAGCTTGGACCGGTAATATAATAGAACCCATGACAATAGTAAATGGTGGAGTATATGGAGCCAGTAATTCGATAATATTTAAAGCTGGAGTTGGATATGGTTGGTGTGAATATGGTGGAGCGTTTACATTTGAAGTAACAATGGGATACAGATTATTTGTATCTAAAGGTAATTTATAAAATAAATCAAAACTAAAAAATAATGAAAAATTTACTATTAAAATTTGCGCTTGCACTCGCATTTATAGGTGCAATTATTATCTCAAGTTGTGGATCATCTTGTGAAGTTGGTAATTATGGTTCTGTAACTGTAAAAAATGAAACGGGGTATAAAATATGGGTTGATGTAACATGGGGAAATGTAGTAGAAAATTATGAAAAACTTCTTAGTGATGGTAGTTCATATAAATATACAAAAATTCCTGCCGGTTCTATTGAAATTTGGGGTGCATTTTCTACCAGTGATTGGGCTTATAATGTTGAAAATTTAAGTTCATGTGAAAATTTAACCTATACTTGGTATTTAAATAAATCTGTATCAATAAAAGGTGAGAATATTTTAATGTTGAGAGTTACTGATAGTAATGATAAAGTTATATTTGATGGACTTCCTTCAGGTGGTAATAAAGTAAAATAATAATATAGGAAGAGGGGTTAATTATTTTTTATCCTCTTTTCTTTTTTTTTAACATTATGGATAAAAAAATATTAAACGATACAATCTTCGGAAAAATATCAAGAATAATTTTTCCGAATTGGAGCTATTGTTCTAACTGCGGTAAAACTTGGAAACATTGTAAAAATAAAACTGTAAAAACCTCAGAGTTTGATGGAACGTTTGCTACATGTGAAAAATGTTGGAATAAACTTTCTTTAGAAGATTTAAAAAAATGTTATACAGAAACTTATCAAAACCAAGAAAGATGTTCAATAAAAGCGGGATATACTATGGATTATATTCTTGAACATTTATTAGAATGTGTAGAAAAAGAATTTAAAGAAACAAGAGGATGAAGTGGGATGATGATGTATTAGAACAATTTATAGTTGAAAATAGGAATAAATTTGATGTGTGTGATCCATCTACTTATCACGATAGACATTTCTTTGCAAAGTTAGCAAACAAATTTAAAAAGATCATTAATCTTACACCGTATTTTATTAAATTTGCCCTTACTACAATTATAATATTTACCATATCCTTTTTTGTATGGAGAAGCGTAATGTGCCCTCCATTATCTAAAATTTCATTTAAATATTGGAAAGTTGAACATTTTTATATTTATGAAACAAAAGCTACTATTCGTAAAATTAATAAAATAATTACAACTCCATATGAAAAAATGGATTTTGATTATGAATTAAATGAATTAAATTTAATTTATAAGCCTTTGAAAAAAGAAGTTAAAACTAATCCATCTGATGAAAATATAAATAAAGTAATACAATTCTATCAATATAAATTAGAAACTTTAAGAGAGAAAATATGACAACTGAAAAAGTACTTAGTCCAGTAGAAGACAAAAAAATAAACGGAGATATAATAAATAGCCCAATATGGAAAAAGGCTTATAAGCCAGAAGAGGTTACCGATGAGGTTTTAAGAACATATCCAGCATGGTTTGAATATACTATAAAGTTTGATGGATTGAAACCTATTCAAATGACAAAATTCAAAGCTATATAAGAAAATTATGACATTTAAAAGAATTTTTATATCTATAATTAAACGTACAGATCCCAAAGAGGATAGATTTATTGAAGTTGGTTATCATACCTATCCTTCTTTTTTACCTATTCCAAGAATCGGTGAATATGTTAATGCTTTTAATGAATTTTCATATTTAAGGGTTGTGAATATATTTTATGACTGTTCTTTACAAAAAAATAAAAATAGAATAACCATTCAATGTGAATTAACAGAATAAATGAAAAAATTTTTAATATTTTTATTTCTTTTAATATCAATTAATAATTTTGCTCAAGATTGTTCTATACTTTCAAAGGCTAATAATATTTCACCTGATAGATTATGCTCTCCTGTTACAGCAACGTGGAATGTATCTTATACGGGTGTTAATGATGCTGGTACTCTTGTACAAATTCAATATGATTGGGATAATGGCACAGTTGTAACTGTTCCCACAATTCAAATAGGTCCTGGCATTTTTCAAGCCACAGCAGCAAATATTTATACTGCCAATGGTGTTATTTGTAACTATCATCCAAGAGCAACACTAATAGTTAATGGTGTTTTGTGTTCATCTTCTGCCCAAGAACAAATTGTAACAGTATGGGATGATGATGATCATAATGGTGGAATAATGAGAATTAATCCTGCAATATATCCAATTTGTTTTGGAAATAGTGCCAATGTTCGATTTCAAGATGTAACGAGGTTTAATTGTGTTCCACCTCAAGAAAATGATGTTCCTAATATTCATACTAGATGGGTACAATGGATTTATGGAACTGATATAACAATGACAGGAGTTCCGGTAACAGTTAATGGTAATCCTGAAGTATTTCCATATTCTGCTCCTATAATTATATTACCTGGTCCTGTTACTGGTTCTGGAATTCTTTCAGATATAATGAATGTTGCTAATGATAAACAAATAGGAGAATATTGGGAAATAACTCTTAGAAATTGGAATTATTGTAATCCATACGATGATCCTAATATCCCGGGTCCTCCTATAGATTTAATTAATGGAGATAATGCTCCAGTGGTTACAACTGCAATAATTCTTATTGTTGATTACCCTGATGCAACTATTGTACCATTAGATACTTTTTGTGTAAATGCTCCAAGGGTTCGTCTTAATGCTGCAACTAATGGAGGAACTTGGACTGGAGCAGGAGTTATAGGAAATTATTTTTATCCTAATTTAGCAGGGGTAGGCACCCACATTATTACATATAATGTAACTAGTGGATATGGGTGTACAGGTACAGATACTGAAGATGTTACCGTTGTTGGATTACCAATAGTTAATATAAATCCAGTAGGAACATTACTTTTAAATTCTCCTAATGTTGCATTAATTGCTACCCCACTAGGTGGTACATTTTCTGGTACAGGTATAATTGGATCAACATTTAGTCCTTCTTTAGCAGGATTAGGAACACATATAATTAGTTATTCTATACCGCCTGACAGATATGGATGTGTTGGCCAGGATACTATTCATATTAAAGTTATATTACCACCTATTCCTATTGCAGATTGGGAACCTGATACATCTGGTTGTACACCATTAATAGTACAGTTTAGAAATTTAAGTATTGGTGGTGAAAGTTATTTATGGGATTTTGGAGATAGAGTTTTTTCAACACTAGAAAATCCATCTCATACTTATAATGTTCCTGGAAATTATATTGTAAGATTAACAGTAACTAATGTTGCTGGTCAAGATATTCATAATGGAATAATAAATGTATATCAAAGTCCCGTAGCTATTTTTAATGCGTATCCAACAAATGTTATAAATAATAAACAAATAGTAATATTTTATAACTATTCATTATATGCTATATCATATTTATGGGATTTTGGAGATGGGGAGACTTCAACAGAAGAAAATCCTTATCATCAATATTTAAATCCAGGAACTTATAATGTTTCTTTATTAGTTACATCTATAGATGGGTGTACAGATAGAGTAGTATTAGAAACACCAGTAATAGTTGAATGGAAAACCGGATTTATTAGATACGCAAATGCATTTAAATGGAATGGTTCTGGGCCAACTGGTGGTTACTGGAAAGATGGTGAAGTAAATGATTATGTTTTTAGACCTCATTTTGAAAATGTACTAGAATATCATTTACAAATTTTTAATAGATGGGGTGTTTTAATATATGAAAGTTGGGAATTACAAAAGGGTTGGGATGGATATGATGATACTGGTCATTTAGTAATGCAAGGGGTTTATGTATGGAAAGCAACAGGAATATTTATAGACGGAGAATATTTTGATAAAGTAGGAGACGTAACATTTTTACATTAATATGAATAAAAGAATAATTTTAGTTGGACCTGCCGCGGCAGGAAAAGATTTCATAAAAAGGAAATTTGGTGATAAAAAATTTAAACTTGATGCGTCATATACAGATAGACCGCCAAGAGAAGGAGAAATAGATGG
>Ga0307379_10009490_pt1 | contig 12979 bp, 14 predicted proteins | sample UN2MG_FD_202237 | JGI IMG/M metagenome (GOLD analysis project Ga0307379, IMG submission 202237) | Soil microbial communities from Risofladan, Vaasa, Finland - UN-2 | ecosystem: Environmental > Terrestrial > Soil > Coastal area > Acid sulfate soil | place: Finland: Risofladan, Vaasa | collected... | reverse complement strand
CGACGACGCGCTCGGTGCCGTTGACGATGAACGTGCCCTTGTCGGTCATGATCGGGAAGTCGCCCATGAAGACGGTCTGTTCCTTGATCTCACCGGTGTTGCGGTTCATGAACCGGGCGCGCACGAACACGGGCGCGCTGTAGGTCATGTCCTTCTCCTTGCACTCCTCCACCGTGAACTTCGGCGGCGGACGCAGGTCCTCGTCGAACGGGTCGAACTCCAGCTCGAGCTGGAGCGACTCGGAGAAGTCCTTGATCGGGCTGATGTCGCGGAAGGTGTTCGCCAGGCCCTCGTTGAGGAACCATTCGAAGCTTTCCCGCTGAATCGCGATCAGGTCGGGGAGTTCGAGCGGCTCCTTGAGATTGCCGAACGAATAGCGTTCACGGGACACGGGACGAGTCGCCACGGATCACTCTCCAGAAAATCGAGGGTGGACGACGCAGAATGCTGCGACGTGATGCTGGACGCGCTGAACCGGACCGAAGGGACGGTGAGGGAACAGGGAACGCACGGCAACGGGCGATCCTATCGGTGTAGGACGCAGAACGTCAACCGCTTCCGGCGTTGATTCGCCGAGCGGGAGGCCCCTTCGCTGAATTGCCGGTCAAGGTAAAGAGTTCGGCCGCGGATGTCAAGCATTCCGACCGAACTGTCACGACACCGTGACGCGCAACACCCCGGGAGATCATCTCCCGGGGTGCTGCATCATCAGGTGTTTCGAGGGCCGATCGGCCCGGAAATCACTTCAGTTCGACGGTGGCGCCGACTTCTTCGAGCTTGGCCTTGGCGGCTTCGGCGTCGGACTTGCTGGCCTTCTCCATCAGCGGCTTCGGTGCAGCGTCGACGAGGTCCTTGGCGTCCTTGAGGCCCACACCGAGGAGGTCCTTGACGACCTTGACGACCTGGATCTTCTGAGCGCCGGCGCTCTCGAGCACGACGTCGAACTCGTCCTTCTCTTCCTCAGCAGCGGCGTCGCCGCCACCACCGCCGGCCGGGGCCGCTGCAGCGACAGCGGCCGGAGCGGCGGCGGTCACTTCGAACTTCTCCTCGAATGCGTCGAGCAGTTCCTTGAGTTCGATCACGGTCATGTTGCTGATCGCGTCGAGTACTTCTTCCTTGGTGGACATCTTTGGTTCTCCTGTTTCGAAATGGTCCGAAATCTGCCTGAACGGTCGCATTCAGCGCGATGAACGGGCATGTTCCGGGGTGAATTGAGTGTTCGGGGTCAGGCAGTCTCTGCGGCTGCCTTCTGATCGATGAGTGCGGACAGTCCGTACGCGAAGTTGCGTGGGAGCGCCTGGAGCAGACCGGCGGTCTTGACCAGTGGCGCCTGGAACGCGCCGGCCAACTGGGCCAGCAGGACCTCGCGCGACGGCAGGCTGGCGAGCGCCTTCACGTCATCGGCGGACATCGGCGCAGCGCCGAGCATTCCACCCTTGATGACGAGCAGCGGGTTCGCCTTGCTCTGGTCGATCAGCGCCTTGGCGGCCGCCACCGAATCACCGGTGACGAACGTGAGCGCTGACGGCCCGAGCAGGTGCTCGTTGAGCCCTTCCAAGCCGGCGTTGGTCGCCGCGATACGAGCCAGGGTGTTCTTGTACACCTTGTGCTCGGCACCAGCGTCGCGCAGCGGGGTCCGCAGGTCGGCCAGCTGGCCAACCGACATCCCTCGATACTCCGAGACGAAGACCGCCACGCTGTTGTTCAGCTTGGCGGTGATCTCCTCGACGATGGCGACCTTGTCGGCGCGTGGCTCGCTCCTGAGTGTCGTTGTCGTTGTCATGTGTGCATACCTCCTTTCGCTCGACTCGTGGTGCTCGCATCAGATGCGAACACCGACGAGGAGCACACGTGCCCGACCTGAGGTCTGGCAGTGGTTCTTCGGCGATATGCACCTCGGTTGGCGGGCGAACCCATTACCCCCGGTCACGATGTGGTTCGGGGACCAACGGTCTCAGGCGAGCGACCGTATTCGTATGTGGAGACCAGAGGCTACGGCACGTGTCCGCAGCTTCCTCGTTCGGACGGCGAAGCCTCACCGAGGGCAGGCTGCGCTGCGAGTCAGGTCGGCTTCGCTCTGGCTCGTCGCCGGCGCTTCCCGCGCCAGGCTCAGACGTTCGTGTCGGGCTTCAGACGACCGGTGTCGACGTGGACGCCGGGGCCCATGGTCGACGACACGGTGATCTTCCTGAGATAGCGGCCCTTGGCCGATGCCGGCTTGGCACGCTGGATCTCATCGATCACCGCACGGAAGTTCTGCTCGAGCGCTGCGAGCTCGAAGCCCGCCTTGCCGAGTGGGACGTGCACGTTGCCGTACCGATCGGTGCGGTACTCGACCTTGCCGCCCTTGAAGTCCTCGACGGCCTTGCCGACATCGGGCGTGACCGTGCCCGTCTTGGGGTTCGGCATGAGGCCACGCGGCCCGAGCACGCGGCCGAGACGGCCGACGACGGGCATCATGTCCGGGGTGGCGATCACGAGATCGAAATCCATCTTGCCGCCCTCGACTTCGGTGGCCAGGTCGTCGGCGCCGACGATGTCGGCTCCGGCGGCTCGTGCCGCGTCGGCGGCTTCACCGGTGGCGAACACGGCGACGCGGATGTCCTTGCCGGTGCCGGCAGGCAGCGCGACGGTACCGCGCACCATCTGGTCGGCCTTGCGAGGATCGACGCCGAGTCGGATCGACACGTCGACACCTTCGTCGAACTTCGCCGACGCCATCGTCTTGACGAGGCCGACGGCCTCGGCCGGACCGTAGAACTGGTCACGATCGAACTGCTTGAGCGCGTTTGCGTACTTCTTGCCTGACATTGTCTGTCTCCCTCAGTGGTTGGCCCGCCGGGCGAGGTGGTCCCGGTCGTGGCGTGGATGAATGATTACTTGACTTCGATGCCCATGCTGCGGGCGGTGCCGCGGACCTGGAGTTTCGCGGCGTCCATGTCGTAGGCATTCAGGTCGGGCATCTTGATGGTGGCGATCTCCTCGAGTTGAGCCTCGGTGATCGAACCCGCCACTTCGGCGCCCGGGTTGTTCGCTGCCTTCGCAAGGCCGGCCTTTTCGCGGATCAGCACCGCGGTCGGCGGCGTCTTGAGCACGAAGTCGAACGTTCGATCCTCGTAGATCGTGATCTCGGTGGGCACCACCGTGCCGGCCTGGGCCTCGGTCTTGGCGTTGTACGCCTTGACGAAGTCCATGATCGCGATGCCGTGCGGGCCGAGTGCCGTGCCGACGGGCGGCGCGGGGCTGGCCTTGCCGGCCTCGATCTGGATCTTGACGACCGTGAGTACTTTCTTCTTCGCCATAGCGATGTTCCTTTTCCTGTGTCTTCCGTCGCCGTCGGCGAATCAGAGTTTGGCGACCTGGCTGAAGTCCATCTCCACCAGGGTCTCGCGACCGAAGATGTTGACGAGAACCTTCAGCTTCATGTGGTCGGCGTTGATCTCGGCAATTTCGCCGGTGAAGTCGGCGAACGGGCCTTCCTTCACGCGCACGCTCTCGCCTTCTTCGTAGTCGAGCTTGGCCTTGCGCCGAGGGGCGGTGTCGATGCCGTCGGTCTTCGGGGTGAGGAACGTCTTGACCTCACGACGCGACAGCGGAGTCGGCCGTTGGCCGTGGCGGCTCTGGCCGACGAACCCGGTGATGCCAGGCGTGTTGCGCACGCAGTACCAGGACTCGTCGTCCATGACGCAACGGACCAGCAGGTAGCCCGGGAAGACCTTGCGCTGCACGGTCTGCTTCTTGCCGTTCTTGAACTCGTCGACCTCTTCCATGGGGATGACGATCTCGTAGATCTTGTCCTCCATGTTCATCGACTGGATGCGTGCCTCGAGGTTGGCGGTGACCTTCTTCTCGTAGCCCGACTGCGTGTGCACGACGTACCACTGACCCGGGCGCATCGTCGGATCGTCGAGAACGCTCTCCGATGCCTCACCACCATCTTCGTCGTGACCATCGAGGTCGGCATCGGTGGCCGACTCGTCGCTGGCGCTTCCCTGCTCAGTGGCGGGTGCGTCGTCCGCTTCGCTTTCTCCTCGCGCCGCATCTGCCTCGCCGCCGGCGCTTCCCTCGGCAGGCGCATCCACATCGGCGTCACCCGTGTCGGCGAGCTCTTCGTCGGCCAAGACGTTGGTGGTGCCGACGGGGAGGAGGTCGGCGGGCGCGGCCGGCGTCTCGTCGGTGGCGGTCGTGGTGGATTCGTCGGTCATGTCAGTGGTCTCAGTCAGATCGTCGGTCATGTCGGTGTCAGCTCGAGTAGAACCACTCGGAGAGATCACCGAACAGGTAGTCGAGTCCGCCGACGAGCGCCGTGTACATCACCACGGTGATGATCATGATGATCGAGTAGCGCTTGACCTCGGGGCGATTCGGCCATGCCACCTTGCGCATCTCGTCGCGTACCTCGTGGAGGTACTGACGCGGGCCGACCCGGTCGGTCTTCTTCTTCGGCTGCTGCCGCTGGGCGCGCGTCGGCTTGCCCTGCTCATCGAGGGCACCCATCTTGCGAAGCTGACGCTTCTGCTCGCGGTTCAAATCGTCCAGTGACATGGTTTCTCGTTCGGTGGTGGGCAGGGCAGGAGGGACTCGAACCCCCGACCGTCGGTTTTGGAGACCGATGCTCTACCAGCTGAGCTACTGCCCTCGGGCGGGAACGCCGAGTACCCGGTCGAGGGTACCAGCGATCCCAGAAGGCTGACCGCGGCCGTTACCGACTGCGCTCGCTGCCCGTGAATCAGCGCCGTGGAATCAGCGGGTCTCCTTGTGGAGAGTGTGCTGACGCTCGTTGGCGCAGTACTTCTTCATCTCGAGGCGCTCACGATCGTTGATCTTCGACTTCATCGTGATGTAGTTGCGCCGTTTGCACTCGGTGCACTCGAGGGTCACCTTGACCCGCTTGTCACTCTTGGCCATGTGAGTTCCTGCTCTCTTACTTGAGGATCTTGGTGACGCGGCCGGCACCAACCGTGCGGCCACCTTCACGAATAGCGAACCGCAAACCCTCGTCCATCGCGATCGGCTTACCCAACTCGACCGTCATCTCGACATTGTCACCAGGCATCACCATCTCCGTACCCGACGGCAACTCGATCGTGCCCGTCACATCGGTCGTACGGAAGAAGAACTGCGGACGATAATTGTTGAAGAACGGCTTGTGACGGCCACCCTCATCCTTGCTCAACACATACACCTGACCCTCGAAGTTCGTGTGCGGCGTGATACTGCCCGGCTTACACAGCACCTGACCACGCTCCACATCCTCCTTGCCCGTGCCACGCAACAACGCACCAATGTTGTCGCCCGCCTGGCCCTCATCGAGCAACTTACGGAACATCTCAACACCCGTACACGTCGTCTTCTGCGTGTCACGAAGACCGACAATCTCGATCTCATCACCCGTATGGATGATGCCCTGCTCGACCTTGCCCGTCACGACCGTGCCACGACCCGTGATCGTGAACACATCCTCGATCGGCATCAAGAACGGCTTGTCCAACTCACGCACCGGCTCCGGGATGAAGCTGTCGACGGCCGCCATCAGCTCCATGATCTTCTCCTGCCAATCGGCGTCACCCTCGAGCGCCTTGAGCGCCGAGACCTGGATGACCGGCGTGTCGTCACCCGGGAACTCGTACTCGTTCAACAGGTCGCGAACTTCGAGCTCGACGAGCTCGATGAGCTCTTCGTCGTCGACCATGTCGGCCTTGTTCAACGCCACGATGATCGACGGCACACCAACCTGGCGAGCCAGCAGCACATGCTCACGCGTCTGCGGCATCGGACCATCGGTCGCCGCAACCACCAGGATCGCACCATCGACCTGCGCCGCACCAGTGATCATGTTCTTGATGTAGTCGGCATGACCCGGCATGTCCACATGCGCGTAGTGACGATTCTCGGTCTCGTACTCGATGTGCGAGATCGAGATCGTGATACCACGAGCCTTCTCCTCCGGGGCCTTGTCAATCCCCTCGAAATCGGTGAACTCCGCCAACCCACGCTCCGACAACGTCTTCGAAATCGCCGCGGTCAGGGTGGTCTTGCCATGGTCGATGTGACCCATCGTGCCAATGTTCACGTGCGGCTTGTTGCGCTCGAACTTCTGCTTGCTCATGATGCGTGCGACTCCAATGTCGTTTCTTGTCTGTCAGATGTGGGTTGTCAAAGAACTGCTGTGCGTCGGAACCGAGCGATCACTCGCCACGAACCCGCTTCACGATTTCCTGGGCGATGGCCTCGGGTACCTGTGAGTACTCCGAGAACTGCATCGTGTAGGTCGCTCGCCCCTGAGTGCGAGAACGAAGGTCGGTACTGTAGCCGAACATCTCCGACAGTGGCACCGTGGCGTTGACGACCTGGGTGTTGCCCCGGGCCTCCATGCTGCCGATGCGACCACGACGGCTGGACAGGTCGCCCATCACGTCGCCCATGTATTCCTCGGGGGTCACGACCTCGACGGCCATGATCGGCTCCATCAGCACCGGCTTGGCCATCTCGGCGGCCTTGCGGAATGCCATCTGGCCGGCGATCTTGAACGCCATCTCCGAGGAGTCGACGTCGTGGTACTGGCCGTCGACCAGCGACACCTTGACGTCGACGGTCGGGTAGCCGGCGAGCACGCCGTTGTCGAGCGAGCTCTGCAGACCCTGGTTGGTCGGGTTGATGTACTCACGCGGGATCTTGCCGCCCGAGATCTTGTCCTCGAACTCGTAGCCGCCACCGGGGTTCGGCTCCATGTCGATCTTGACGACGGCGAACTGACCGGAACCACCGGACTGCTTGATGTGGCGGTACTCGACGTTCTTGACTTCCTTGGTGATCGTCTCGCGGTAGGCCACCTGCGGCTTGCCGACCGTGGCTTCCACGCCGAACTCGCGCATCATGCGGTCGACGAGCACCTCGAGGTGCAGTTCGCCCATGCCGGAAATGACCGTCTGGCCGGTCTCCTCGTCGGAGCGGATGCGGAAGGTCGGGTCCTCGTCGGACAGCGACTTGAGCGCCTTGCCGAGCTTCTCCTGATCGGACTTCGTCTTCGGCTCGATGGCCACGTGGATCACCGGCTCGGGGAACTCCATCCGTTCCAGGATCACGGCGTGATCACGGTCGCAGAGGGTGTCCCCGGTGGTGACGTTCTTGAATCCGAGCCCGGCGACGATGTCTCCGGCCATGGCGATGTCGAGGTCCTCGCGCTGGTTGGCGTGCATCAGCAGGATGCGCCCGAGCCGCTCGCGGTCTTCCTTGGTGGAGTTGTAGACCTCTTCGCCCTTGCTGATCTCACCCGAGTAGACCCGGAAGTAGGTCAGCTTGCCGAAGGGGTCAGCGACGATCTTGAACGCCAGTGCGGCGAACTCCTTGTCCTCGGGACCGCGGGTCGTGTCGACCTCTTCGCCGCCCTTCATCACGATGCCGTGGGCGGGCTCGATGTCGAGCGGGCTCGGCAGGAAGTCGATGACGGCGTCGAGCATCGGCTGGACACCCTTGTTCTTGAACGCCGAACCGCACAGGATCGGCACGAAGTCGAACGCCAGGGTGCCCTTGCGGATCGCCTTCTTGATGTCGTCCTCGGAGAGCTCTTCGCCGCCGAGGTAGGCATCCATCAGCGCCTCGTCCTGCGTGGCGATGGTCTCCATCATGGCTTCGCGGTACTCGTTGGCCTGATCGACCATGTCGGCGGGGATGTCCTCGATCTCGTATGTCGCTCCGAGGTCCTTCTCGTCGATGTCGCGCCAGACGAGCGCCTTCATCCTGACGATGTCGACGAGACCCTCGTAGGCCTTGACGGCTTCGGGACCACCGGCGCCGATGGGCAGATGGAGCACGAGGGGGTTCGCCTGGAGGCGATCCTTCACCATCTGCACGGTGCGATAGAAGTCGGCCCCGATGCGGTCCATCTTGTTGACGAAACACATGCGCGGCACGTTGTACTTGTTGGCCTGACGCCACACGGTCTCGGTCTGCGGCTCGACGCCGGCGACCGAGTCGAACACGGTGACCGCGCCGTCGAGCACGCGCAGCGAGCGCTCGACTTCGATCGTGAAGTCGACGTGGCCGGGCGTGTCGATGATGTTGATGCGATGGTTGTTCCAGACACAGGTGGTGGCAGCGGAGGTGATCGTGATGCCACGCTCCTGCTCCTGGGCCATGTGGTCCATCGTGGCGGCGCCGTCGTGGACCTCGCCGATCTTGTAGCTCTTGCCCGTATAGAAGAGGATGCGCTCGGTGGTGGTGGTCTTACCGGCATCGATGTGCGCCATGATCCCGATGTTCCGGGTGCGCTCCAGGGGGAACTCTCGCTTGGCCATACTCTGCTACTTCACTTCCGTGTCAAGGGGCGACGTGGGGGTCTTCGGCTGCGCACCGAGGCGCAGGCACGAGGTTCGAGTGTATCGGCCGTTCTGGCAGCCCCACCGGGACGTGACACGTGACGTGCGGCGATCGAACCGGACCATTTCGAAGCGCATGTCGACCTCGTGCCAGGCACGAGATGTTCGGCGTCGTCAGCGCGCCTGGATGTAGTCGTGGAGTTGATCGTTCTCGATCTCGAGCTGACCGACCCTCGCCTTGACCACGTCACCGATCGAGATGATTCCGTCGAGCTTCCCGTCGTCGTCGACGACCGGAAGGTGGCGGATCCGGCGTTCGGTCATCATGCCCATCAGCTGGTCGACGGTGTCGTCGCCGCGACATGTGGTGACCTCGGTCGACATCGCCGACGACACCTGGTGTCCGAGCGTTGACGCACCATGGGCGGCCAGCGCCCGCACAACATCACGTTCGGAGATGATGCCGTCGATCGTTCGACCATCGCGACTCGCAACGAGCGCTCCGACTCCGTGATCGCGCAGCAGCGCAGTCGCCTCGCCGAGCGACGCGTCGGGAGCGACGGTCGCGACTGCGGACCCCTTGACCTTCAGGATGTTGTGGACGTGCATCGAGTTCCCCTCTCGATTTGGCGACTGACATCGCAGGGCGGATCGCTTGTTGACGCCCGCCCGTCGCCGCACGATAGTGCACTCGTGAACGGTGCTCAACCAGCCTGCGAAGCGAGCCACGCCGTGCGCACCCGCTACAACGGTTGGTCATGACGGAACGAACGACCTCGAAGGGCGTCATCCGCGGCGTCGAACGCCTCGGTGTCGAGCAGTACCGCGGCATCCGATATGGCGAAGCTCCGGTAGGCGAGCGTCGCTTTCGCGCACCGCAGCCATCGCAACAGTGGAGCGATGGCTGGATCGGCACGCTGGACGCGACCACGTTCGCCAACCGCGCGATGCAGCCGCCGATGTCTGCCATCTTCGGCGGCGTCGGACCGGGCACCAACAACGAGGACTGCCTGTTTCTCAACGTCTTCACCCCGGCGTCCGGCGGCGGTGGCCGGCCGGTCGTGTTCTGGATACACGGGGGCTCGTACACGTCGGGATCGGCGAACGACTACAACGCCTCGATCATCGCGGACCAGGGCGACGTCGTGGTCGTCGCCGTCAACTACCGACTCGGCGCGTTCGGGTTCCTCGACCTCTCCGAGTTCGGGAACGACTATGCAGGTTCCGCCGCCAACGGCATCCGCGACCAGATCCTTGCGCTCGAGTGGACCCGAGACCACATTGCCGACTTCGGCGGCGACCCGGACCTGGTGACCATCATCGGCGAGTCGGCCGGCGCCGGCTCGGTGCTCGGCATCATGGCCGCCCCGAGTGCCGACGGCCTGTATCACCGTGCTGTCGCCAACAGCCCAGGTGGCATCAACGTGCCGACGAGCGGAAGATGGGCCGAACGTCTCGCCGAACGTCTCGCCGACGGCCTCGGCGGTGATGCGTCGGTGCTCGACCGCCTCCTGGGTGCGTCGGCACAGGATGTCCTCGATGCACAGATCGCTGCAAACTTCGCGGCCGGCACCATCGACGGCACGGTCGTGACCCGTCACCCGGTCGATGCGATTCGCGATCGAGGCGCGAGCGGGGTTGCGCTCGTGATCGGCACCAACCTCGACGAGGGCACGCTGTTCACGCTTCCGATGCGGGACCGACCGGACCTGCTCGATGCGAGCTGTCGGGCCCTCGCCGTGCAGGTCACGCGAAACGGCGACACCGATGCGTACTTCGCCGACCTGCGCGCACGATTCCCCGACGACGACGCGTACGCCCTGGCCAATCGCGTGTGGGTCGATCTGTTCCGACGGACCAGTGTCGAGGCCGCCGATGCGGCAACCGTTTCCGGTCCTGGCGGGTGGCTCTACCGGCTCGATCTCTCCACCACCGTGGCCGGCGACGCGCTCGGTGCCACACACTCGGCCGACGTGGCGCTGACGTTCAACTGGCTCGGTTCCGAGCGCCCGATGGGATTCAGCCTGTACGAACGCGATGACCCAACGGCAGTCGAGCTGTCGCGACGCTGGAGCGCCACGATTCTCGCCTTTGCGCGCACCGGCAATCCGAACGGAGCCGGCCTTCCCGACTGGCAGCCCTACTCGGCCGATGCCCGATCCTGCCTCGTGCTCGACACCACCATCGAGATCCGCGACGATCCCGACGGCGCCGATCGCGACCGCTGGCGCTGAACCAGCGCCGAGAACGACGAACCCCGGAGCTCTCGCTCCGGGTTTCGTCGACTTCGATTCGATTGTCGCCGGCCAGCCGGCGAGGGTTCACCAGCGGTAGTGGGCGAACGCCTTGTTCGAGTCGGCCATCTTCTGGATGTCGTCGCGCTTCTTCATTGCGGCACCAAGGCCATTGGCGGCATCCATCAGTTCGTTGGCGAGGCACTCGGCCATCGTCTTCTCGCGACGGGCACGGGCGTAGTCGACCGTCCAGCGGATCGCCAGCGTGGTCGCACGACGAGGACGAACCTCGACCGGCACCTGATAGGTGGCACCACCGACGCGGCGGCTGCGCACTTCGAGTGGCGGCTTGACGTTCTCGATCGCTCGCTTGACGGTGTCGATCGCCATGTCGTCGCCTTCGAGACGCGACTGGATGATCTCCATCGCGTCGTAGACGATCTTTTCGGCAACGGTGCGCTTGCCGTGCAACATCACCTTGTTGGTGATCTGCGTGACGAGCTGCGACTTGTGGATGGGATCCGCGACGAGTTCGCGGCGGGGAGCAGGACCTTTACGTGGCATCTCGGGTCACTTCTCCTTCTTGGCACCGTAGCGGCTGCGGGACTGCTTGCGGTTCTTCACGCCGACGGCGTCGAGCGCTCCGCGAATGATCTTGTACCGCACACCCGGGAGGTCACGGACACGACCTCCACGCACGAGCACGATCGAGTGCTCCTGCAGGTTGTGGCCTTCACCGGGAATGTAGGCGGTGACCTCGATGCCCGAGTTCAAGCGAACACGTGCGACCTTGCGCAGCGCCGAGTTCGGCTTCTTCGGGGTGGTGGTGTACACCCGGGTGCAGACGCCGCGACGCTGGGGCGAACCCTTGAGCGCCGGTGTCTTGCTCTTGGTGACTTTCGAGCTTCGTCCCTGACGGACGAGCTGCTGGATGGTTGGCACTGATGAAACCTCGTTCGTTCAGGTCGTTTCGGCTGCGAACGCCACCGAAATGTGATGAGTTGGGCTGATCGCGGGTTGCGACCCGCCCGCCGTACACCGGGGTTCACCCGATGAGAGGACCCTGCAAGGCTACGGGCACCCTCTCGGTCGCGCAACCGACCCCTCCTGCGATGAGCCACGTCGCCGTATGCGGTCGGTTCGCTCATCGCACGACCGCACGATCCTCCTGCGATGAGCCACGTCGCCGTATGCGGTCGGTTCGCTCATCGCGGAGATGCAACCGAGTGTTCATGTCGGGGCGAACTCGCGCGACCGGAGGGTGGTAGAACCGCAGCTGTGGGAGTGTTGACATCCGATCCGCTCCTCGTGCTGTTCATGGTCGTCGCGCTCGGTGCGGCGTTGGCGAGGGTGCGGATCAAGGGTGTCGGCCTCGGACCTGCCGCGGCGCTGTTCGCAGGCCTCGCGGTGTCGGCGATCGAGCCCGACCTCGCCGACCTCCCCGCGATCATCCCGCTCTTCGGGCTGGCGTTGTTCATCTACACCATCGGGCTCGCGTCGGGTCCCGCCTTCTTCGGCGGGCTCCGTCAGGACGGGCTGCGCGTCGGCCTCGCCGTCGTGGTGCTCCTCACGGCGATCGGACTCACGGTCGGCGGGGTCAGTGCACTGTTCGATTTCGACGCCGGCGCGAGAGCAGGACTGTTCGCCGGTTCGCAGACCAACACCCCAGCGCTGTCGGCAGCACTCGAGCAGCTCGCACCCGACATCGCGAGTGGTGAGGTCACCGATCCGGTCGTCGGCTACTCGCTCGCGTACCCGCTCGGCGTGGTCTCGATGATCATTGCAGCCGGATGGTCGTTGCGACGCGTCCGGCATCCCAGTCGCGGTCAGGTGGCCCCGGCGAACGAGCCCGGACAACGCAACGCAACAAGCGCCACGGTGATCGTGGCCCGTGACGGGCTGCCGACCCTCGGTGAGTTGCGTTCGTGGCGCGGCGAACGCCTCGCGTTCTCGAGGGTCGAACACGGCGGCAGCGTCGATCTTGCGACCAACGACATCGTGCTGCTACCGGGCGACCTCTGCACGGTGATCGGGGCGCCCGACGTCGTCGATCAGTTCGTCGAGTGGGCCGGCCACCGGAGCGAGCGACATCTGGCGCTCGATCGAAAGAAGCTCGACTTCCGACGCATCTCGGTGTCGAAGCGTGAGCTCGCCGGTGCGAGGCTGCGCGACGTCGACCTCGAGGGCCGGTTCGGTGCGATGGCAACGCGAGTGCGTCGAGGCGACGCTGACCTGATCGTCGATCGCGACTTCGTCCTCCGACTGGGCGACCGCATCCGGGTGGTCGGTCCGACCGACAAGATGGCCGAGGTCGCCGCCGCGCTCGGCGATTCGGATCGCGGGCTCAGCGAAGTCGACGCGCTCGGCTTCGCAACCGGGCTCGCCCTCGGGTTGCTCCTCGCCCAGCTCACGATCCCGCTGCCGGGC
>Ga0307379_10009489_pt1 | contig 12980 bp, 12 predicted proteins | sample UN2MG_FD_202237 | JGI IMG/M metagenome (GOLD analysis project Ga0307379, IMG submission 202237) | Soil microbial communities from Risofladan, Vaasa, Finland - UN-2 | ecosystem: Environmental > Terrestrial > Soil > Coastal area > Acid sulfate soil | place: Finland: Risofladan, Vaasa | collected... | reverse complement strand
CGTAGTCCTTGATCACGCGGATGGAGTAGCCACGCCAGTCGGCCCGCGCCTTGAAGCTCGCCGAGTCCGGCAGCTCGAGGGGCACGGTCACCAGGGCGATGGCGTTCTCGTGGAAGGCGAGGTTCTGGGGGTAGGGGACCAGGCCCGTGCCCATGAAGGCAACCGGCGCGTTGTTGGGCGCCAGTTGGCTGACGGTCTGGTACGCCGCTGTCGAGGCCGTCAAGCCGTTATTGAAGGCCGGGTAAACCGACACCGTGACCTTGCCCGCGACCGCTGCCGCGCTGTCGGCCGTGACCACGAACTGCTGTAGAACGCCGGTCGACTGCTTGCTGACGTCGTTCACCGAGTAGACCGCCGAGGCGGTGCCCACGGTGCCGACGGTAAACACCGTCCCCGCCGTGATGACGGCCGTGGCATTGGTCAGGCCGTCCAGCACGAAGGTCGTTGAGCCGTTGACCTGTGGCGCGGTGTATTCGGCCAGCGTCGTGCCGGCGTGGTCGGCTGTGGTGAAGGCCACCACGTTCTGGTCGCCGTAGATATCGAAGTTGGCGATCATGCCGAGCTGCCCGCGCCGCACCATGTTGTGCACGATATCGGCGTTGAAGATGCCACCGGAGCCGGTGCCACCCAGGCCGTTGGCCATGGCCCAGCGAGCCGCCGGGTTGAACAGGATCTTGCGCATGCCGTCGTCAGGGACCGGCTCCTCGTCCATCTTCTGCCCAACGTTGGACAGCGACAGGAAAGTCGCCGGCGTGGTGCCCGGGGTGCCGGTGCTGTTGAAGAACCCGAGCGCACCGGCGTTGCAGATGGCGCGGTCAACGGTGTTGGCCAGCACGATCATGGCCGGCTTGATGTAGCGCTCGGAATACTCCTCGATGGTCAGGGTGAGGTCCTGGCTCGAGAACTTCCAGCTGACGTGCTGGCGGTTGTTGATGACGATGGAGGTCGTCTGCTCAATGACGTCCTGGTTGGAGCGCGTGGCGCCCGCAATGGCAACGAACTTCACCGGCTTGCGAATGGTCACCTGGTCGCCGATTTTGACGAACTCTTTTTTGTACTGGCGGTGAACCAGTTGGCCGGCGACGACGTTGTTTTCGAGCTGGAACAGCGCCTCTTTGGCAATGATGCCTGGCGCTGTTGCTGGGGTAAGAATTGTGTTGGCCATGGTCCCGTCTCCTGATCGGGACCACGTGTTCGGTCCCTGTTAAACCAAAAGGCCCCGTCTCCGGGCCTCCTCTTTGCGGCGTCTGGCCGCGTAGTCGTCCATGCCTTCGGTGCTCGGGTCAGATCGGCGTTCACCGGACCCCGCCGGCTTGATATCGCTGGGGGGCGTTGGCGCCTTGGTCTGCCGCGCCTTGCTGGCCTTCTCCGGCTCGTCCTGCTCGTCGGTCTCCGGCTCCTTGAAGCCGTCGCCGACGTCGAGCTTGCCGTCCTTGGCCTTGGCCTCGAGGGCCGCCAGGGCCTTGCCCGCTCGCACCGGGGAGTAGTCGTAGATGACCCTCGCCTCCTCCGGGTTGTTGGCCAGGTGGACGTAAATCTCCGGGCCAAAGTCCGAGTCGAGGATGTATTCCGCCGCCATCTGGTTGACCCACGTTTTCTCGGTCAGGGCCTCCATGAACTCATCCCCGAGCTTGGCTTTGCCGCGCTGGTGAAAGTCCTGGAGCTCCTTCTGCGCCTCGGGGGAGGCGGCGGGAGGATCCTGGGCGGGTGGGGGTGACGCGGGAGCGTCGGCTGGGGTGGCGCGTGGCTGGCGGGCTGGCGGCTTGGCCCCTGCCGACTCCCACTTCGCGTATGCGCGGGCGTATTCGGCCGGACTCCTGAAGTCCTGGAGCATGGGCTCCTTGGGCTTCGGTGTGGCGTCTCGGAGCGACGTTACTTGCTCCTCGAGGTCACGAATCCGTTGGGTGTTGGCGGCGTCCCTGGCCTCGGCCTCACTCAGTTTCGCCGCGAGCTTGCGCAGGCGGCTGGCGTTCGAGCGTTTCCGTTGGCGGTCGGTTGCCTGATTATCGGCGTCGCCGGAGGCCGGATCCGGACTGTTTGCGTCCCCTGACGGGGCGGCGGCGGGTTTAGCGTCCTTGCCGGCGGCGCTCACGCTGTCCTTCGAGGCCAACGGCTGCGCTATGGCGTCCGTCGTAACCACGTGCTCGTCGGGTGCACGTTGGGCCTCCTGAGTGACAACCGCTTCGGGCTGGCTCGTTCGCTGGGTCATAATCCTACTCCCGTGCCGTTCGAGTCTGCAAGGGGCTCGGCCTCGGGGGCGGTCACGATCTTGCCGGCGAGCTCGTTTACCTGGCCCGCAGGCGTCGGGGTCACCGTGCACCCCTGGGCGCGGTCGAGCATCTGGATGACCGGGTGCGCGAACACATACGGAGCGCTGCGCAGGATTTCGCCGATCTTCTGTAGGTCCTCGCTGGGCACGAGGTAATGCGTGGGCGGTGCTGGGGGCTGGTTGTTCATTCGAGTGTCTCCTGGTTCAGAAGTAGTAGCGGATCACCGCCTCAATGGCGGCGAGCTGGTTCTGCCGCCGGCGCTTGGTCTCAAGCGCGACGAGCAAGGCCTCGCGGGCGTCGATCAACGCCTCACGCAACCGTTCGAGGAAGGCGGCCTGGTCGGCAGCCTTGAGCTCGGCGGCCGCCACCTGGGCGGCGAGACCGCTCTCGAGGCCGGTCGAGACTTCGCGGATATAGGCCTGCAGCTCGAGAATGTCCCGGTCGATATCCCGGTTGCGGGCCTCGAGCCGGGCCAGGTCGCGGGTCGCCTGGGCAGCGGCCGTGTCCTCGCGCATGGCCTCGGGCAGCACACTGATGGGCTCCGGCTTTGACCCCTCCACGGGGGGTTGTAGGGGTTGACGGCGCTGGTACTCCCGCCGGTACTTGGTTCGGTAGTAGTCGCGGTCGAAGGGCTCGTGAAAGCGGCTCCGTGGATCCGCCATGCCAGGCAGGCCGGTCGGCACCTGGATGACGATGTAGCCGTGGGAGCTGATCGGCAGGGGCAGGGGCGCCCAGCTGGTCGCCGTGAACGGCGCCACGTAGCCGATGGTGGCAATCGAAAGCGGGTCGAGGATCATCAGGTCCGGGCGATGGTGGTCAGGTTACCCGCCCGCGTGGTGTCCTTGTGCACCTGGGCGCCGACGTCCTCGTCATAGTCGGCGCCGGCGGTGTTCTCGAGGATCAGCTTGGCCTCGTCCGGATCCAGGCCGTGATCTTTCCACAGGTCGCTGGTGGCGAGCTCGGGGGCGATTTCCTTGTCGCCGCTGGCGTCCCACAGGAGGCGGCCGGTCGCTATGTTCACGCCGGCCGACAGGAACACGACGTTGTAGACCGCGTCAGCCAGGGTGGCCACCGGCGCGTCGCCGGCGTAGCGGCCCGTGGCGCCACCGATCTCCGGGCAGGCAATGGCGGTGGCGATAGCGGTCCAGCCGGCCGTGTAGATATTGGCCGTGACCGTGAGGCCGGCGTCTGGCAGCGCGACGTTGAGCTCGTTGGCCATGGCTAATCCCCTACGTGACCGTGCCTGCTGGTATCTTTCCGAGCACGGCCAGCTCGTCAAAGACAGCTTTCTCAAGTGCCTTCGATACTTTGTTAAGTCCAGTGGGATCAGCATTAAGTATTCTTACGGTGGATGCTTCGTCAAAGATTACCCATATCTTATCCTCTGCTGTATATGGCCCCGTTCCCGCCTGTAGCTCAACAACAGCTTGAGACTGTAGGGTTGGATCTATGTCTACCTTAAACCCCACAATTCGCACCCTTGTGATATCAACCGCTCCCGGTTTAGAAACCGAGAACGATTTTGGTACAGATAATATATATGGCATGGTGCTGTGTTCCAGTGGTTACGCGGCTATTAGTCCGATAGTTTTAAGTGCCGCAACAATGTCGCCAATGGTATACGCAGTAGCGCCAGTGCCCCCAGTAAACGTATCAAGGTCTTGAACGGCATTGGCCGCTCCACCAGTTACCCAACCACTCGCTCCGGCAGCACCCTGTTGATATAGAGAGATTGTCTGTCCAGCCGAGCGCAGTGATACACGCCCTGTCGTAACTGTTTTCCATATCTGGCCGTTTACCGGGGCACCGGGCACACCGCCAGCAAGCAGCCACAAGCCTGTGCCGCCAGTGGTGTTCCCTATCTGGCAAGACGAGGCTATGCTGTTGGTGCCGGGGCCAAACTGCGCCGTGTTGACGCCCGATGCAGAAATCAGCCCCGCAGTGCTATCTCCAACTGCGAAAGACCCATTTCCCCCCGCCGAAATCACGTTCCCGACCGCGCCAGCCACCCCGTGCGCGAAGGCCCCGGCGCCTGTCGAACTGATGGTAGTTGTGGCCACGGCCACGTCACCGCCAGCGAAGGAACCTGCCCCGATAGCGGATATCGTCGCGCTGGTTGAATTTACCCTCCCGTGCGAGAACGAGCCGTTGCCGGAGGCTTGAATGAGTGCATTGGTGCCATTTACGTACCCCCAGACGAACGACCCGGCGCCAGCAGATCGGGCAGTTCCGGTGAAACACACACCACCTACAAACGACCCCGATGACAGCGCTTCAATGGTGCAGGCAGCGGAGGTAGTTACGGGGATAGACCCCATCGCAATAGCGCCGGGGGCTACCGCTCGGAGGGTGGCTGTGCCGGTGCCGCCTCCACCGTTCGAGGTTATGGCCCCAATAACCACAGCCCCCGTGGCGCTGGACGTGATAGTTACCGCGCCGGGGGTCGTTGCGGCTAACGTGCGGTCCACGGTCGCGGTGATGGACGCGCCGATGCCGCTGGAGGTAATTGTAGTTGTGGCCCGTCCTAGGAAATAACCTTGAACAACGCTGCCTGCACCCGTCAGCGAGACAGTGGCATTATCTGTAGCCACTCCCCGGATGTAAGCCCCAAGAGCCGCGACACTGGCCGTTACATCGGCTCCGCCAGTGACAGACATTGAGTTCTGGACGTTATTACCGACAAGCGTAATAGTAGAGCCGGAGTCATCAATAGAGCCTAGGTTAAGACAGCCAGCGCCCTGTATGTCTAGCGCGCCCGTACTGATGCGGGCCATGCTGTAGCTGCCGATACCTGAGATTATCGCGGAGCCAGTAGCCTCTATCGTTCCAAAATTGAACGAACTATCACCACTGATAGTGAGCGTACCGCCAAGCACTGTGCCGAGGTTGACGACGCTATCCGCAGACAGGGTGATCGTGCCACCCAAGTCCCGGCAGTTACCGGCGTTGAATACGCCATCACCACTTATGATGACCTCAGCAAGCGTTGACGTGGTTTCTATCAATGCGCTGCCAAGATTCATGCTGCCAGAGCTTTGGTCAGTGAACTGGATTCTTGCGATTGCGTTGGCGGCCGAACCAAGCACGTTCACCGCGCTGCCAAAGTTCGTACCGCTGGTTCCTAGTATCTCAATCGTGCAGGTTTGGTTGGCCGCTGTACTCGCCGCGAAAGCCGCCGCAGCTAGACAGGTATTGATAGCTAGCCCGCCTGAGTGGCCGCCAATGTCTATATAGGCGGTAGAGCTGGCGTTACCTGCTTGGACTGTGCAGCCAAGTGCGCTTGAATTTGTTCCGATAGATGTAGCTGAGGTAGTGCCCAAGCCCTGCACCCGGACAATGGCACCGGTATTGCTGTTGATCCGCTCCCAGTCGAGCGCCCCGACAAGGTAGCCGTCGCCCAGGGAGTACAGGCCGGTAGAGACCGGGTTGATACTCCGGGCCGTTAGCGTGGCGGTCAGCGGGTCATTGGCCGTATCCAGGCGCAGGTAGAACGAGTCCCCCAGGTTGAGCGTTGGCTGTCCCAGCATGGCTTAGGCCTCGGCCCCTTCGGCCGCCTCGTTCTCCTCATCCTCGTAGACGGGTATGCCGGACGTGATGTTGCCGTCGGCGTCGTACTCGAAGCGGATCCGCTCCGGCTTGGGCTCGAGGTTCAGGTTGATATTGGTGGCCGGCGCAGCCGCCGGAGCTCGGGCCGCCGGGCCCGGCTCGTTCGGCTCGTTCGTCCGACCCGCGCCGGCTGCGCCCGCCTCTGCCTTTTCGGCCGCTGTCATCTTGCGGTCGACAAAGCCCTTGACCCGCTTGAGCGCGTCCACCACCGCGTCGGCGATCATTTCCTGGGTGGCGGCCTTGTGGGCGTTCGGGTTGCCCTCGTGGTCCTTGAGCGCGTTCCGAATCACCTTCTCGATGCTGGTCATCATCTGCTGGCCCTGGGCGGCCTGGTCCTCCGGGGACGGGCCCTGACCGGCGCCCTGGGCCTCGGCGATCTTCGCCTGGGCCTGGATCTTGTCGGCCTCGGCGGTGGCCACCTTGGCCTCGGCGGTGGCGAGCTCGGCCTTGATCTTGCCCTCGTCAATCTGCTGCTGCTTGGCCATGAGCTGCATTTCCGGGGTCATCGGGGGTTGCCAGGGCTCGCCGTCCTTCATCAGCTGGCCGGTCTTTTCGTCCTTGTGAACGCCCTTCGGCAGGTCGGCCGCCTTCTCCTCCTCGCTCTTGAGCTGGTCGGGCAGCATCTTGCGCAGCACGGCCGCGACCTCGTCGGAGCCCGGCACCCCCAGGTTCTTGACGATCAGGTGGACGATGTTCGAGGCCTTATCTGGCCCCAGGACCTTGAGGAGCTCGAGCTGCAGGTCGGCGGCCTCCTGGCGCTGGGTGGCATAGCTCGGCCCGGTCTCGAGCGTGACGTCGTACTTGCCAAAGGCAATGTCGGCGATCAGGAAGCGCTCGTTGGTCTGGTTGTCGATGGCGGTCTGGTTGATCTCGACGAAGTCCTCGGAACCGTCCGGGAAGCGCACCCGGAGCACCCGCTGGGTGTCGTACAGCTGTGGGATGGCCTCGACGATCAGCCGGCCCATCTGCTCGAGGGCGCGGCCCAGGTTGTCCGGGAACTGGAAGGTGGACGTGGCTCCCTGGTTCTGCCGGGCGATGATCGCCTTGCCCGACTTCTCGTTGCTCTCCCGGCCCAGGCTGGCGTCGTGCAGGCCGATGATGGTCTGCATGTCGATGCCGTCCTGGATGGCGTTCTGCATTTCGGCGGCGGCCGGGTTGGCGGGGAACTGGCGTTGCGGCGGGGCGACCCCGTCCTGGTGGTTGTAGAGCATGTACGGCAGGTTTCGGGAGTTGGCTTCCTCGTAGAGCTCCTCGTGACCGGCCACCTGCTTGGCGGTCAGCATGTACGGGGCCCGGGGGGCCAGGGCGACGGTCTCGGCGGCGGCCGTGCGCCAGTAGTTGTAGCTCTTTTGCGGGTCCTTGGCGTGGCGAATGGCCGACTCGTAGCGGGTGTCGCCGTCGACGATGATTTCCTCGCCGAGCACCGGGAAGATCGGGATGGCCGAGAACGGCAGCTCGAGCGGGCCCTCGATCACGTCGGAAGCGGTCATCTTCTGCCACATGCACACCGGGCGCTTGACCTTCTTGCGCATTTCCTTGCCGCCTTCATCGACAAGGATATGCACGCCGGTTTCCTCCTCGAGCTCGTCCAGCACTTCCTTGACCCGCGACAAGTAGACCGTGGCGCCGTTGGACAGCAGCAGGACCTCGTCGTCCTGGTGCTCGATCCAGAAGTATTGCGCCAGGCGCAGGCTGTCACTGTCCCACCAGCCGGTGTACGTGGTGCCCATCGTGGTGCCGTCGAACTGGGTCGGCGGGATATCGGGGTACTTCTTCTCGAAGGTGGCCCGCTTCATGGTCTCGAAGATGAAGGCGTCCTGGGCGTCGCGGTAGTCGGCCTCCTGGGCGTCGGGGTCCATGTAGATCGTGTAGCTGTTCTTGATCCGGATGATGCGCAAGTCCTGGACGAACGGGTCGTCCTTGCTCCACACGTTCATCAACATAAACCAGCCGAAGCCGTGGTCGACGGCGTGCTTGACAGCGGTGTCATAGGCCTGGTCGGCCCGGCTCACGTGCTCGATGTTGCGGATGAGGCCGGAGTAGATATCGGCCAGGGCGTAGTCCTTGGTGCCGGACATGTTCGAGAGCTTGGGCGTGGTGCGCTTGCTGGTCTCGACCGGCGTGACTTTGATTTGCGGCCGCTCCTGGCGGATCCGGTTGGTGATTTGCCGGCAGAACGAGGGCAGCAGGTTGTAGGTCAGCACCGGCCGGCCGTCGTCCTCGCGGTCCCGGCGGGTCTTGTCGGGCCACTGGAAGCCGGCGATGAAGCGGTCGTCGTCCAGCGCTTCGTTGTGGATCCGTGACCAGAACGAGGCGTGCACCTGGAAGCGCTCCCGAACCTCGCGGAGCCGGTCGGCGTCGGTTTCGCGGTCGGACGTTGAGACCAGGGCGTCGCCCGGCAGTTGGTCTGGCTTGGTGTATGGACTATTGGCGGTCATCTACCACTCTCCCCCTCCGTGGCGGCGTGCGCGGTCTATTGGCCGGGCCTGGAACGCGCCGTCCGTGTTGAGCAGGTAGCGCATGCAATCCATTGCGTGGTCATTTGACTTAACGATCTTGCCCTTCTCGTCACGCCGATACAATCGAAACTCGGTTTTGAAGTACACCAGGGTGTCAAACACCTTGAGCTGCCCGCCCTGCATCAGCACCAGGCACCGGCGCAGCCCGGCGTGCACCGCGTTGTTGGCCTTGCCCAGCCAGAGCCCCAGGTCCTCGTATTCCTCCTTGAGTTTGGAGCCGTCTTTTTGCGAGCTCACGTTGTCGCCGGCCGGGTCCATGCAGCCCTCGAGCGTGGGCCAGGGCAGCAGGAGCTTCAGGCCGTGGGCGTGGATGATCGGCTGGTCCCGCTGGCCGTAATACTCGGCGGTCAGGTAGTAGCGGTCGGTGTCCGGGTCGCGGGCACCCAGCAAACCGGCAGTCACGTTCCAGCCCGGGTCAATGGCCCAGCCCTGTTCCCAGTGGTCCGGGATGGTGAACGGTGGGATAAACAAGGTTGACTCGTCGATGGGGTAGACGGCGCCGGATCCCAGGCTCGGCCGGCCGGTCTCACGGGCCAGGCGTTCGTGGGGGAGCATGTCGGCGAACAGCTCCTCGCGGGCCTCGACGCTAATCACGGGTGGGTTCAGGTGGGGCACATCGCCGTGCCCAATCATTGCGATGTACTTCGACACCTCAGTGCGCTATCGGGGCGCGGATGGTCAGGCCGGCGATCTCGATGCTGGTCGCGGGGTCGTCCTGGTCGGCCCGCACGAGCTCGACCGCCCGGCCTCGAATCACGGCGTCCCGGTACTCGTTGGCGATCTTCCGCAGCTGGCGAGCCTCCTGGTCACTCAGGCTTTTGGCGGCCAGTTGCAGGGTCGCTGCCAGGGCCGCCAGCAGGGTTTGTGCGTCGGCCTCTCCCGCCAGGCGGTACTCCGTCAGCTCCGGGTTGTTCTCGGCCAGCAGGGCGAGTCGCTCCAGGATGTTCGGGATGGAGGGGAGCGGGTCGGTCGACCCGTTCTTTAAGGCAGGTGGCGCAGAATCCGTCATTGAAGATGACCTCCTCGCGGTCCAGCACCTTGCGACAGTCATGGCACTTGCGGCGATGCCAGCGGCGCAGGCTCACAGTAGATCCGAGTCTTTCAGGAGCATTAGCACAGTCTCGGTCATGCCCTCGACCGGGGTGAAGGTCGACAGGATACGCCCGTTGGTCGTGAGCAGGCGCATCTTGCACTCGCCGTAGATCGGCTTGCTGGGCTCCTCGTCCAGCCAGATGAAGTCCACACCCTCGGCCTCGAAGGCCTCGCGGCCCTCCTCGTAGCTTTTGAAGGTGATCAGGTTCTCGTGGCCGTTCACGTGCTTGACGACCACCTGGTCGATGGCGTCGGCGACCCCCGAACGCCGGGTCAGCCGGCCGATTCTGGCGGCGGGGATCAGCCCGCCAACGGCCTCGGTGAAGCCCCGGCGTTGGTGGAGCGTGCCAAGCAGGAACTTCTGGTTGACGTCGCGCACCTTGGCGGTCTTGGTGCCGGCCGCCCACAACAGCAGCGGCTTCGACGGGAAGCGATGGCCCTCCCACCAGTCGGGGTACAGGCCGGTGGCATGGAGCGCGGTCTCGTAGCCGCCGATGGACAGGGTCTTGCCGATCCGGTTGCCGCCCAGGCAGACGCGCTCCTGGTTCTCTTTGCCGGCGGCCAGCATGGCCACGTGCTTGGGGTAGAGCTCGCGGCGCAGCGGGCCCTCGTCGGGGTAGAGCTGGGCCAGGCGGTCAGCCTCAGTGCGCCTTCTGAGCTCCTGCAGGATCAGGTAGGCAGCGCTGGCCGGCTTCATCTCTCGTAAGGAGTCGACTGAAATCAATGGCGCCTCTTTCCACTATCTCGCCGAGCAGCGCGGTCAGCTGGTCGGTCGTGACGTCCTCGATGGTGCCGACGTGCTCGATTCTGTCTGTGAACATCTTCAGGTACTTGCCGTGCAGTTCGGCACAGCGGGCGGCAGCGGCGTACTGGCCATCTGCCAGGGCCCGGTCGCCAATCACCTGCAGCCGGCGGAGCACGGCCTCGACGGTCACTTCGGAGCCGGCCAGGGCTTTGGCCAGCTTCACTTGGACGGCGGCAGCCACGTGGGGTTTGGCGAGAGTCACGCAGGCGGTGACCTTGAGCACGTTGTTGTTGCCGGCGTAGCCAGCCCGGCGGGCGGCCTCGAGCCCGTTCATGTTCACTTCGGCCGAGCAGTACCACTCGATGAAGGCCCGCTGCTTCGGGGTGAGCGGCTGGTCGATGGGCTTGGTCTTGGCCTTCATCGTTCGACCTCCACTACGTAGCCGCTGGGTAGTAGAACGAACAAGCGGCCGCAGATGTATTGGTACTTCATGGGTCCGACTCCTGGAGCTCAATGCCCAGGCGCCAGAGACAGCGGCCTGGTTAGCTAAGGCCCTTCGGGTACATATTCTTGTTGGTCACCGGGCCCATGGTGCCAACCGTGCCGGGTGCGCCGCCGGCCGGAGCGTTGTGGAGCTTGGTGCTCGAGCCGGTGTTGCTCGGGTGCGGCGTACTCGAGCCGCCCTTCGAGCTTCCCTGGTTGTTCTCTTTGGACTTCATGGTGTTGCCTCCTTGCAAGGGTGGATGGTGTGCACCGCCATAGCGTAGCACCAGTCAGTTAGCTTCGGTTACGTCTCGAGGATCTTGATGCCCATATGCTCCACCAGGGCCCGCTTGATCTTGTAAATCTCGGTACGGAACCCGGACTGCATCTTGACGTCCTCGATGACCACCTGGCCGGCGGTCAGGTACTCGAAGTCGGCCACGTAGGTTAGCCGTCGACCGTTGGGGTAGCCCCTGGATCTCAGCAGCACGGGGCGTCCACCGAAGATGATCGGGATGCGCGGGTGCACCACGAGCCCAGTGACCTTGCGGGCCTTCTGCAGCAGCTTGAGCTCGAGATAGCGCTGGGCCTCACGCCCGGAGTCGAAGGTGTGGCCGTCGATCTTGACCTTACGGACGTTGCCGTAGCGACCCCTCACAACTGTTTACTCACATTGCTTCCTGACTTGCCCTGTTGCCCTGAAAGAGCTTGTTCTTAGGGGATTGCCTTCGGTTCGGTTCAGGAGGTAAAGCCCCCCCTACCCCCCACGACGGGAAGCAGGAGGAGGCTACCGATTGCCTTTCGGACTGGCTCTATCGGTTTTATCCCAGTGTTCCTATGGTCCCCAGTCACCGGGTTCGCCCCTTGGGGGCCGGGATTGCGTTGGGGGTGCCTTGGAGGCAGACTTGCCAGCGCGTTCTCGACAAACGCCAGACTACGCCCGCAAAGGGCCAGTCGGCAAGTGCCACCTTCGGGTGGCATTTGTTTGTCCGGGGTCAGCGGCTATGTCAGTCATTGTGGCGCCCAATTACAGACGGTCGTGGAGCACAGGTTCGTGGAACCCTTCTGGCTGCCGGTGAGCGTCGGGAACGGCAGCGGTTGGAGCTCGGGGTTGTGCGGGGGCAGGTAGTCCCTGGCGAGGTTCAGCGCGGTGAGCGCGTCCAGGGCGGGGTAGTTGCGACCGCCGGCCGGCACGTAGGTGTTCGAGCCGTAGGCAATCACCGAGCGCATGGTGGCTGGCGAGGCATTGACGCCATTGGCACCCAGGATGGAGGCCACCACGCCGCTGACGAACGGTGAGGCCACCGACGTGCCGCACACGTTGAGGCCCTGGCTGGCGGGCGTGACAAAGTCGGTGACCGCGATCTTGCACCCCGGGGCCAGGACGTCCACTTGCGGGCCGAAGTTCCCCTGGCCCCACGCGCTCCCGGACTGGAACACATAGCCGGAGCCGGGGCCCGTCCAGGTGTAATCCCACGTGGCGCCGACCGTGAGCGCGTAGGCCGAGCAGGCCGGCTCCGGCACGCCGTCGACATAGCCATCGTTCCCGGATGACACCACCGTGGTCACGCCGAACTCGGCCAGGTCGCGGATCAGGTTCGACAGGCCCGTCGAGCAGTTCGACGTGTACTTGGTGCCGGCGCTCATGGAGATATTCGCCACCCGGATGTTGTAGAGCTCCCGGTTGTCGATGATCCAGTTGACGGCCTTGGCGATGTTCGAGACCGTCGGCGCCTGGTTGGTGTCGCCGACGCGCAGGTCCAGCAGCTTGGCGTCCGGGACGATGGCGTGGATGATGTCGGCCACGTAACTGCCGTGCATCATGCCAGTGACGTAGTTCGTCCCGTACCAGGGCGCGATGCCCGTCCAGTCCACCCGGGCAATCACCCGGGAGCCGGCAGACGTGAGGGTCGAAGTCTTGCCAGCGCTGCCCACCTTATACGTGGCGATGCCGGTGTCGATTACGGCCACGCTGATACCGACGCCACGGTACGAGTTGGCGGCCCACAGCTCGGGGATCCGGGCCAGATCACTGGCCTCGACGTCCAGCGCGTCCAGCAGCACGTCGTTGTCAGGCCGGACGGTGAGCACTTCGGGGTGGGCCAGCAAGCTCAACATCTTCTGCACGGTTGACACCCGGACGGTGATCAACGGCACGCGGGGCAGCACGCTGACGACCTCGATGCCCAGGGCCGTGACGGCGGTGGCCATCTGTTGCGCGGCGATAGCGACCTTGTCGGCGCCGTTGGCCTCGTAAGTGCGGAA
>Ga0307379_10009487_pt1 | contig 12981 bp, 13 predicted proteins | sample UN2MG_FD_202237 | JGI IMG/M metagenome (GOLD analysis project Ga0307379, IMG submission 202237) | Soil microbial communities from Risofladan, Vaasa, Finland - UN-2 | ecosystem: Environmental > Terrestrial > Soil > Coastal area > Acid sulfate soil | place: Finland: Risofladan, Vaasa | collected... | reverse complement strand
CTTAATGCTTTTATAACTTGTAATCTCATATTGTCCCAGACTTCTTCTGATTCATATTGAGGCTGATCCTCAGGCTCCAGATACGAAATAACTTGACTCTTGAATGTTGCATAATCCAAGGAGAGGATGTTTTCTACTGCTATATTTAAGTTCTTACGTAGCTTCTCTGGCAATGTTTTTCTTATGTCTCTTAAAGTCAGAAGGAGATGAAGATCAAATAAGTCTCTTGCTTGCACAGCACGCCTAGAGATGAGCGCTCTTATTTTCTGTTCGCATGCAACCTCTGGCGGATAGTGATTGGCCATGATTGGAGAAATCTCGTAAGCGCGGATGATTTCAGGAGCAACCAATTCGAACTTGATAGGCTCTTCCAAACCTCGTCTTGAAAACTCAATCCTCGTCGGCAGAGGCTTCTCAATCTGAGGAACAACTAATCCCATCTTCCATCTTTGAGTAGTTTCTGTCTGTTTGTGTTCGGTAATGTGTTCAATCTCAATATCTCTGACCTGAAGGATATCCCTAAAGGGTCTTGAGTTTAAGATACTATTGATTTTCTTGCGGAGAACATCGATCGCTATCGATTGAATATCTAAATCGATATCTTCAGAATAGCGAGGGCTCTTGAAAAAGAACCTCATATTGCATCCCCCTTTTAGAGCATAGAATCTCTTATCCAGCTTTCGTCCTATTTGGGTTAGAAAAAGGAGGTGGAATAGTTCTACATATTGCCTAGGTATGTATTTTTCCATGATGTTCTTCCTCGAAATTTATAATACCAATAATTGACATATAAGTCAATTATCAGTATTATAAAAAAAAAGGGGACAGGCTACTTTTTCGGTATGAATTGTCCACGAGTAGATACAGTCTTCTTTATTACAGAAAAAGTAGCCTGTCCCCTTTTTTCCTGCACTTAGAAGTAAAAAGCTATATATTTGCTCGCTGGGTTTTAACGATGATTGTAAAATAGAAAATATCCGTGGAGGAAAACCACTTCTTATTACTTTTTCATCATAGGGATTTTTATTCCCTTTTTCCTTGCAAACTTAATCGCTTCATCGTATCCAGCATCAGCATGGCGGGCCACACCCAGGCCTGGATCAACTGTTAGAACCCTTTCCAGCCGCTTCTCCGTGGAATCCTGACCGTCGGCCACGATGACCATCCCGCCGTGGATGGAAAGGCCGATGCCCACTCCCCCTCCATGATGTACGGAAACCCAAGAAGCACCGCTAACCGCGTTTAAAAGCGCGTTGAGAATTGGCCAATCGGCAATAGCGTCTGAACCATCCTTCATACCTTCTGTCTCTCTGTACGGGGAAGCTACCGAACCTGTATCCAGATGATCCCTGCCGATGACAACCGGGGCACTTATTTTCCCTTTTTTTACCAGATGATTAATAACTGCACCAAAACGAGCTCTCTCACCGTAGCCGAGCCAGCAGATCCGCGAGGGTAGCCCCTGAAATTTCACCTGCTTTTGAGCTTTCCTTATCCACCTCTCCAGGGCTTTATCTTCTGGAAATTCCTTAAGTACAGCTTCGTCAGTCACATAGATATCCTCTGGTTTCCCAGAGAGAGCCGCCCACCGGAATGGACCTTTGCCAGAGCAAAAAAGAGGCCGGATGTATTCAGGAACAAAACCGGGAATGTCAAAAGCATTTTCTGCCCCTGCCTTGTAAGCCTGGCCACGAATATTGTTTCCATAATCAAAGGTTTTGGCTCCTTTTTTCTGGAGTTCAAGCATGGCATCAATATGAACGGCCATGGAGTCGTAAGCTCTTTTTATATAATCTTCAGGTTTCTCTCTACGAAGTCTAAGCGCTTCTTCATAAGGCATTCCATGGGGAACATAACCGTTCAGCTCATCGTGGGCAGAAGTCTGGTCAGTCAAAACATCAGGAACTATTCCCCGCTTGACAAATTCTGGGAGGACATCTGCAGCATTGCCAAGAAGGGCTATGGACAGCGCTTCTCCCTTTTCCTGGGCATCAAAAGCAAGTTCCAAAGCCTCGTCTAAATCAGTAACCATGGTATCGACATACTTTGTATCCAGCCGCCTCTGAATTCTTTGTCTATCGACCTCAGCGATTATAGCCACTCCTTCATTCATGGTCACAGCTAAAGGCTGGGCACCTCCCATGCCACCCAGGCCTGCTGTTAAGACTAATTTTCCTTTAAGAGAGCCGCCGAAATGCGTCCGGGCAACAGAGGCCAGGGTTTCGAATGTTCCCTGGAGAATTCCCTGCGTGCCGATGTATATCCAGCTGCCTGCTGTCATCTGGCCAAACATGGTCAGCCCCTTGGCTTCCAGTCTTCGGAATTCATCCCAGGTTGCCCACTTAGGCACAATCAGAGCATTTGCAATCAATACTCGAGGAGCTTCAGGATGAGTCTTAAATACTGCCACTGGTTTTCCGGACTGGACGATTAAAGTTTCATCATTTTCAAGTGTCTTTAAGCTCTCAACAATTGCCCAAAAACTCTCCCAGTTTCGAGCAGCTTTGCCTGTTCCTCCGTAGACAATGAGTTCCTCTGGTTTTTCGGCAACGTCAGGATCCAGGTTATTCATCAGCATCCTGAGAGCACCTTCCTGGGACCAGCCTTTGGTTTGAAGTTTAGTTCCTCGGGGAGCTCTTATTTCCTTGTAAGCATAATTTTTTTGTATGGCCATTGTTGCCTCCTCATGATTTGGCCCGGATTCTAAGAATCTTCCTATTTTTCATAATGTGGGCTTGATAAATCAAGCCCCTACAAGAACAAATCAAACCTTTACGGCCTTATTCAGGGTAGGTTTGATGAATCAAACTCCTACATTATTTGAATATACCATAACAAAACGTGAGGCGTAAATAAAGACCATGGTGGGGTCAGGTCTTGCTTTTTGCTTGTCTCAAAAATCTCATACAAACGCTTTAAAATTTCATTGCAAGGATGAAAACGACATAGATATTTCCTATCCTCAGTATAAGATTCTGCCACGCTCCTCTTCCCATTTATAAAAAGAGCTGGATCGTACGCGATGTAACGCATTAATACAAACGCAATTATTCCACTGTCATTGCGAGGAGCGAAGCGACGTGGCGATCTCGTAATAAAAGGTTGAGATTGCCGCGCTTCGCTCGCAACGGCGGATTGCCACGCCCTTTCAGGGCTCGCAATGACATTGTAAAAATATATATTGCGTTTGTATGAGTAAAGGCAAAAAGCAAGACCTGACCCCAAGCGATGATGAAACCCCCCATTATTCTATCTATGTATTGAGTCTTAAACTTTATTATTTATGTTTTATTAAAATTCAAGCCCTAATTCATCAATTAACGACTTTAAATAATCAACCAGAATGGATATCCGAGCATAAAAATCTTTTTTAAGCCGTGCTGCATATTCATTAAAAAGGCTAAAATCGGTCTTTTTGCTCCAATTTTGCATACTTAACTTCTCAAGAATCTCTTTGAGAACATCCATATTCATAACCCCTATGGTAAATTCGGGGAGCGTGCACGATTCTTTTTCTAACATTCTGGTACCTGCCAAAATAACTCCTCTCAGGGCTTCTTGACTTCTTATAATCTCCTGTTTGACAAAAAATTGATCTATAGGGGATTCTGTCTTGGAGAGTTTTTTATAAAGCTTTTCTGCCTCTTCTAATCGACCACAGACTGCAGAGACAATACACTCACTGTCCAAGATTTTTTTATCACCATTCTCGTAATAAACAACCTCAGCTTCCTCCTCGGGTTCAGCCTTCTTGTACCTTTCCAGAATATCTAAAGCATCAGAGGCACGCCTTTTTGGAAATCCACTGACATCAGCTACTTCGCCTCCTGCGCCTCGCTTTTCCTCCTGCGCAGCCTTCTTCTTTAATTTCTCCTCGGACTTTATCTTAATTGTCGCATCCAAAGCGTCTAAGGGACTGACTTCCTCCTCTGGCTCCTCATCACCAGCAACCGGAACTTCCTCTGCTTTCGCTTCCTCGATGCCCGGCTCCTCCTTTTCTTCCGGCACAGGCTCCATCTCCACTTCCTCTCCGGGCTTCATCTTAATTGTCTCATCCACCGCTTCTAAAAGACTGATTTCTTCCGCAGACGCTTCCTCTATCGGTTCTTCAGGAGCATCTTCTTCCTCAACTTTTTCTTCTTTCTCTTCTTCCAATCCTCCAGGTTCGATTTCCCCTGGTTTCCTCAACATCTCCTTAATTTCTTTCGCCTTTGAGAGTAAGTGCTCAAAATTCACACCCTCTTCCTCATATTTCTCGCCTTCGGGAACCGTAGTTTTTTCTTCGAGGTCTTTTTCTAATGATTCTACTTTTTCTGCAGCCTTATGGTAGAGTTCCTCAAGCATCTTACTCAAATCATCCATTTTCTCGAGCCCTTCTAGAGTTTTTCCTGTCAGTTCCTTTATTTCTGTCTGGAAATCGATGGCCCTTTTGAGATTTTCTTTTATCTTACTTTTAAGATCTGCTCTCTTGTCCTCCACATCATCCTTCTTATCTTCAGTCTCTTCGGTTATCTCTGGTGACTCTTTTCGATTGTCTTTCTCTTTCGGCATCTTGGTACTCCTTCGCTTTTTTGGTATTTTAAACTCGACTAACAAAACTGTCAAGTCATACTTCTTCTCTCAAAAATATCATATATACTACACATCTTCAGTAATTCTCCATAATATTATATACAAACTCGAAAGATAAATTCCATAGCCTTTAGAGATAATTTTTGAGAGCATCTTTTGCCCCTATTTTCTCATCCAAAAAGGCAAATCGACTAACCGTAAAGGATGATTTCAAAAAAAGCCCACATAACGTAACAAAGATCTTTGGCAAAGCGATAATCTTCGGCAAAACGGAAATTTTAAACCTACCCCCCCTCGATCAGTCCAGCAATACTTTCGGAAACACACTCTAGGTTTTCCCCATCGCTACTCTTGAAATCCCATTAAGGTCTTTAAAAAAATTCACTTTTTTCCAAACGGCACCGGAATCGAAAAATGACAGGACTTTGTCTCTCTGACCAATCCCGATTTCTACGAGCAGACAACCACCAGGCTTTAAATAAGGAGGTGCTCCCTTGATTAATTTATTAATTACCTCCAATCCGCTCTTTCCTGCCACCAATGCACTCTTTGGCTCATGCTCTCTTATCTCAACGTCGAGATTCGGCCATTCTTCTTCTGAAACATAAGGAGGATTAGAAACGATAAAATCACATTTTCCTTCTAAGCGAAGTCTTGGCAAAGCAGAAAATAAACTTCCCCTTGTAAAAATTATATTTGAAATTTTCTGTCGAGAAGCGTTTAATTTGGCCAGCTTCAAGGCTTTCATCACCGTATCTGTAGCCACAATTCGCGCCTGAGGAAGCTCCTTTGCCAGGGAAACTGCTATGTTTCCGCATCCTGTTCCTATATCCACGATTGTCTCATTTTCCCTCGATGACAATTCTAACACTTTCTCCACAATCAATTCTGTTTCTGGACGGGGGATTAAGATTCCAGGGGAAATCGTGAATGGGATCGACCAGAACTCCTTTACACCTGTTATGTATGCAAGCGGAGTCCCCATCAGGCGTTTCGAGACCAGTTTATAAAATCGTCTCTCCTCGGCTCTCGAGAGTTTATTTTCGGGGAAAGAATAGAATTGTTTTTCTTGTATTGAGGTACACTCAAGAAGAAGAAGCTTTGCCTCAAGATCCGGATTGCGTAGGTCTTTCAAAAGAGATCTTCCTCTTGAAAATAGCTCTTGGAGGGTACTCAACGAATACTCGTTTTAGGCAGAGGAATTTATTCTCTTTTCCATCATTTTCGTCTGGTAATGCAGGGTTATGGAATTTATGAACTCATCTAAACTTCCGTCGAGAACATCCTCTAATTTATGGAGAGTAAGATTCAGGCGATGATCTGTGATCCTTGATTGAGGAAAGTTATAGGTTCTTATCTTCTCACTCCTCTCACCTGTCCCAATTTGAGATTTTCTATCCTTAGCAATCTTTGCTTGTTGTTTCCTCTGGGCAATATCCAGCAGCCGTGACCGTAAAATCCGTAAGACTTTTTCCTTATTGCGATGCTGGGATTTTTCATCCTGACAGGTTACGACCAATCCTGACGGCTTGTGAGTTACTCGAATGGCAGTGTAGTTGCGATTCACACTCTGGCCCCCGGGTCCAGAAGAACCAAAGGCTTCAAGCCTCAAATCCTTCGGGTCCAACTTTACATCTACCTCATTAGCTTCGGGGAGAACGGCGACTGTAATAGTGGAAGTATGGATTCTTCCACTGGCTTCTGTTTGAGGTACTCTTTGCACGCGATGAACTCCACTTTCATACTTAAGCCGAGAATAGACTCTCTCCCCACGGATATTAACGATAATCTCTTTAAAACCCCCGATGGGAGAAAAACTTGTGCTCATGACTTCAGACTTCCAGCCTTTTTTTTCTGCAAAACGAGAGTACATCCGGAATAAATCCTGAGCAAAAAGCGAAGCTTCATCTCCACCAGCGCCCGCCCTTATTTCCAGAAATACATTTTTCCCATCATTGGGGTCTTTAGGAAGGAGCAAAATCCTAAGCTCTTCCTTAATTTTTTCCTCTTTTTGCCCCAATTCTTTGAGCTCTTCCTCTGCAAGTTTCTTTAAATCTGAATCAGATTGAGGATCGGCCAGGATTTCTTCTGATTCCTTGATATCATTTTTTATTTTTTCGTAATCTTTATATTTTTTTACTAAAGGTTCTAAATCTGCCCGTTCCTTGGCGACTTTTTTGACTTTTTGAGGATTGGAAACTAAGGCGGGATCAGATAAGGAGAGGGTGAGTTGGCGGTGTTTTTCCTTGATTTCTTCGAGTTCTTGAAACATTTGGGTTATTTACCGAGCTTAATATCGCCATATTTCTTCTTGAATTTTTCTATTCGTCCGGCGCTGTCAATAAATTTCTGTTTGCCGGTGAAAAAAGGATGACATTGGGAGCATATTTCTACCCGGATTTCTTTTTTGGTAGAACGTGTGGTAAATGTATTGCCGCAGGCACAGGCTATAGTGCATTCAACGTATTCAGGATGAATATCTTTTTTCATCTTGGCCTCTCTCTAAAAATAGGGACAGTCCCCATTTTTTATTCTCTCTTTGTTTACAGGGTAATTATAGCAGAGTAAAGAAGAAAGAGTAAAGAATATTATAGGTCCTTGTATTTCCAGCCCTTCTCGTTAAGTTTTTTCTTATAGCACTCCCAATCAATCTCAAAACTTATCATTTCCTGGCTTTCTTTAACCTTTTCTTCATACGCTTTCGAGTCAAAATAATTATTCAAAGCCTTGTTTAAGGGGAAAATCTGTTCTTCTGCTTTCCACTCATATTTTCTTCCGTTTTTATCCCTCATGCAACCGAGATAGACAATCCAGGCTAACTTCTTAAACGAAACGTCAGAAAAAGTTGCTCTAATAGTCAGAACCTCTCCCAATTTTTCAGGGTTGAGGAAATGGAAATAGCGGGAAAAAAGCAGAGCATTATGGAAATAATTAGGAAAAGCAAGAAGTCCATCTTTCCTCGAGAGTCGAGCCAGGTAAACAAAAATATCAAATACCTTTTTGCCTAGACTAAGTCCCGGGTGCGTTTGGCCAGGAAGGGGCGATTTTTCCAGAGAAAAACTCAGAAGAGGATTCTGAAGTGTGAGCCAATCCAGTATTAAAAACTTATATTCAGAGAGGGGAAAATATATAGCAATTTTTTTCTTGGGATAAAATACCCCTTCTTTTATCTTCAAATCAACAATCATTTTTTCAGGCTTCTTTTCTTGATAAAAAATTTGAAGCCTCTGGAGAGGAAATTCTGACGAATCAAGATCAAAATCCAACGGCCACAATTTTCTTTTTTGAGCTTCTTTGAAAAAGCTTTTCTTATTCAGGACCGCTATTACCTCATTCAACGTATATCTACCCAAAAATAATGAAGTTCCCCTCTTTCCCTCTATAGTAGAGAAAATCTCTTCCTCTTCGAATAGAGGACTCTCACGCCAGAAAGGAGATTTTTTAGGCCGCGGTTTTTTCATCTTTGATAAGTCGCTCGAAATTTAAGTCTGAAATTTTAGCCCTTTTTTCCAATCAAATCAATAAAATCTACGATAATTAAAAAAGTTTGTCCCAATGTTACTTGATTACATGTCATTGCGAGCGACCGGAGAGAGCGTGGCAATCTAATAAGAAAAATTTGTAGGAATTTTTCCCCAAACAGTCCGTGAATTATCCGTAAATGCAAATCGTATCATCACCAATTCTAACTCGCCTTTTGAGCTTGAAATATTTTGCCTCAAACTTTGTCTTGAAATGATGACGAAGGATGATCTTTCCTCCGGGCTTGAGGATATCCCTTTTCTTTATTACTTTAAGGGGATTTCTTTCATCCAAATACTTATAGGGAGGATCAAGAAAAATGACGTCAAATGTCTTTTCCTCATTAGCCAATTGAATAACAGCGCGATTAAAATCTTTTCGAATGACCCAGGCTCTCGCCTCAGCTTCACATTTCGCTAAATTGCCTTTTATCACTTTCATAGCTGGATAGTAATCATCGATAAAAACCGCATTTTCAGCCCCCCGACTTAATGCTTCTATTCCAACAGAGCCAGTACCTGCAAACCCATCAAGAAAAACACTGCCTCTCACATCTTCTTGAATGATGCTGAACAGCGCTTCCTTGAGCTTATCAGGCATAGGGCGGACAAGCGCGCTCGGCACCCTTTTAAGCCGCTTCCCCTTATAAATTCCGGTTATTACCCTTATCACAGTTCTTTTTTCCGTTTAATAGTCCGGTTTGGGAAACAAATCCAACTCCTTTACTGATTACATTTTGCTGATTTCCGCAATTCCCTTTGCTCTTGGGGCTTTGGGAATTCAGTTCTCCATCAATAATAAAAAGTAGCTTTGTGGCGATTAGTCTTGATATCTTTTATCCCATAAGGAAGATCATACCAATCATTCATGCTTGAGACTTCCATATCTTTTATTTTGGAGGCAATGTTCAAGATTACATCTAGAATCGTCGGCTTCAAGCGTTGGTCTTCGAGAAAAAGGTCTTTTATATTAAGCCTGGCTTTCCCCTTTTTCACTTCAAGTTTTCCTCCGAAAAACAGAGTCATCTGCGGGCGAATGAATTCTGGAATTTTCTGTCCTTTTAGGTCTATTAGAACCTTGCCTTCAATCTTGTTTCTTTTGAATAATTTAAGCCGGAGCTCTTTCATTATTTCTTCATTTTCTGTTTCTATCCGGTAGGCAATGTAGGAATTTAGCTCTTTTTCAGTTATGACAATTTTTTTAAGAGAGTCTTTATCTCCCCTGGATTGTTCGTTCTCCATTTTTTCAATAGCCTTTAAGACCTTCCTGGCCTCAGGGAGAGAATAATCCTGGATTCCAGAAGATAAGATTGAAAAAGAAAACAAAAGAAAGATGAAGGCGATTTTTCTGGTAAATAACGTCCTGAAATTCATTTAATCTAAATGCTAACAAATTGGACAAGAAATTGCTATATGCGTGAGGATGCGTGGGTTAATTGCATGGAATCAGACTTTAAGAGCCTTAGCAATTTAGATGTATCCATCTACAAGAATCAAAATGAAAGTTCTTGAAAAATGCAATCCCTTTTGACTTTTCGAATAAATATGATAAGCTCTTTGAGGATTCTCCAGGTCAAAATGAGTTTTATTTTCCTTCATGGCAGCTACTTAATATAAACAAAGAAAAGCTATGAAAACCTATTGCCCGCAGAAACAACAATTTTCAAGGTGCAAAAAAGGGGGCACAAATGGAATATAAGGGGATCGATAGAAGGGCATATAAACGGATAAAAATCAAGGGAGCAACAGTTACATACAAGGAAGGGAGATTTTTCTTTTCTAAAAAGCAGTATGTTGAAGAATTCTATCCTGTTGTTGAGATCAGCCGGGGCGGAATACGGTTTCTGGGAAAGAAGCTTTTTACTATCTCCAGCCAAGTTTCAATAAAAATATCTCTTCCTGAGGAACCTTCCCCCTTAATTCTCAGGGGACAAGTAAAATGGACATCCTTAAATCCTGCGATGAGCTATAAATATCAGATCGGGATTCAATTTGACCCTTTTGCACTGAAAAAAGGGTGTAATCATCCAGAAGTTCTTGAGAAAATAATGAAATTAGAGCAAAAATTCTTAGCTAATAAAAAATCTGTCAATCATTAATATGCTTTGTCAGCAGAATAAATGATTATATGTCATTGCGAGCCCTGAAAGGGCGAAGCAATCTCAACCTTTAATCTTTGTCATCAGAATAAGCTTTGTCACCTGTAATAAACCTGTTCTTCCCTAATAATCTTTGTCACCTGTAATAAACCTGTTCGTCATTAATAAGCCTTGTCACCAGGTTAAGTGATTATATGTCATTGCGAGGAGCGTAGCGACGCGGCAATCTCATACAAAAGGTTGAGATTGCCACGCTACGCTCGCAATGACAATTTATTGTTTGAGATTGCCACGCTACGCCCGCAATGACATATTCTATTAGATTGCTTCGCCCTTTCAGGGTTCGCAATGACAATTTATTGTTTGAGATTGCCACGCTACGCTCGCAATGACATATTCTATTAGATTGCTTCTACATAGTTGACAGGCAACCAGAGGTAACCTATACTTATTAGTTAAAAAAGGAACAAATCATAAGTTTGCATTTCAATTTTATCCAGGCATTAAATGACCCAGATAGAACAAGCAAGAAAAGGTAACGTCACACCATCTCTAAAAAAAGTAGCTGATGAGGAAGGATTTGCTCCTGAAAAGCTACTCAATTTAGTTGCGCAGGGAAAGGTTGTTATCCCTCACAACCCAAACCGCACCTCTATTCATCCTGTGGGCATAGGCCAGAAACTCAGCACAAAAGTTAATGTCAACATCGGAACTTCTATGGACTTTCCTCAGGAAGAAAACGAGCTGAAAAAAGTCGAGATCTCCTTAAAATACGGCACTGATACGCTTATGGACCTGAGTACAGGTGGTGATATTACGAAAATCCGCAGGATGATCCTCAAAAAAGCCCGGATTCCATTAGGCACAGTGCCCGTCTACCAAGCAGCCATCGAAGCCATTGAGCAGCGGAATTCTATCGTCAACATGACTGAAGACGACCTATTTTCGGCCATCGAGACCCAGGCCAAAGAGGGTGTAGATTTCATGACACTCCACGCCGGGCTGACATCAAAAGGCATAGAAAGATTGAAGAAACAGGGACGGGTTGGTGATATTGTCTCTCGAGGCGGAGCCTTTCATGTGGCCTGGATGCTCCACAACCAGAAGGAAAATCCTCTGTATGTCCATTTCGACCGGCTGCTTGAAATTGCTCATAAATACGACATAACCCTGAGCCTGGGAGATGCACTCAGACCCGGTTCCGTTCTGGATGCCACTGATCGGCCTCAGATAGAAGAACTCTTAACTATGGGTGAACTGGTTAAGAGAGCATGGGAACAGAACGTCCAGGTCATGGTGGAAGGGCCAGGACATATCCCTCTCGACCAAGTTGAGATGAACATAAAACTCCAAAAGCGTGTCTGCCACGAAGCGCCATTCTATGTTTTAGGTCCTCTGGTCACGGATATAGCCCCGGGCTACGATCATATAGTCTCAGCCATAGGGGGAGCTATAGCTGCTGCGGCTGGAGCAGATTTCCTCTGTTATGTCACGCCTTCCGAGCACCTCGGCCTCCCATCAGTCGACGATGTAAGGGTTGGCCTCATCGCCTCAAAAATTGCTGCCCATGCAGGAGATATCGTTAAGGGTGTCAAGGGCGCTCTGGATAGAGATTTAAAAATATCTAAGGCCCGAAAAAAACTCGATTGGACAGAGCAACAGAAACATGCCTTAGACCCCCATAAATTCCAGGATGTAAGAAAGAAAAGAAAGTCAAAATCTACGGCCTGTTCCATGTGTGGTGAATTCTGTGCCCTGAAGATTGTGAGCGAATTTCTCAACTCTGAAAAGGAAGAGGCCGATGACCTCTGCTTCTAATAAACTTCTTTTTGGCACAGCAGGAGTGCCTTTATCAGCTTCTCCATCCTCCACTTTAGCCGGTATTGGGAAAATTGCCCGACTGGGCCTTGAATGCCTGGAAATCGAGTTTGTCAGAGGAGTAAAGATGGGAACTGACATGGCTCAGAAGATAAAAGAAGAAGCAAAAACACTCAATGTGGCCCTCAGTGTTCACGCTCCTTATTATATAAACTTGAATTCGGCCGAGGAAGGAAAAAGGCTGGCAAGTCAGGAAAGACTCTTGAGCTCAGCCAGGATGGCCGAGATTTGTGGCGCTAAGAGTGTTGTCTTTCACGCTGGCTACTATGGAGGAGATGAACCTGAAAAAGCCTCTCAAACCATCAAGGAAGGATTGAAGGAGGTTGTTTCCATTTTAAAATCAGATAGAACTCCGGTTATGCTCAGGCCGGAAACATTGGGAAAAAGGACGCAGTTCGGCTCGCTCGAGGATATTCTTTATCTGTGCCGCGAGCTGGATGGAATCCTGCCCTGTGTCGACTTCTGCCATATCCATGCAAGGGAAGGAAAAGCAAACAGCTACGGTGAATTCCACCGAATCCTTAAAAAAATCGAAAAAAAGCTGGGAAGCAAGGCCATTAAAAACATGCACATTCACATATCTGGAGTTGATTACAACGATAAAGGAGAAAAGAAGCATTTGAACCTGAGAGATTCCGATTTCCGCTTTGATGACTGGATTCAAGCTTTGGAGAACTATGGAGTTGAAGGAACGATCATTTGTGAAAGTCCTAACTTAGAGCAGGATGCAATGATGTTGAAGCAATTATATAAAGAATGAAGAACAAATACAAAATTGGGGGTAGACAAAATTGTACAGAACTAGAAACGCTAGAAAAGAAAAAAATGTCATTGCGAGGAGCGCAGCGACGCGGCAATCTCAACCTTTTTTATGAGATTGCTTCGCTTCGCTCGCAATGACAGATAAACTC
>Ga0307379_10009486_pt1 | contig 12981 bp, 15 predicted proteins | sample UN2MG_FD_202237 | JGI IMG/M metagenome (GOLD analysis project Ga0307379, IMG submission 202237) | Soil microbial communities from Risofladan, Vaasa, Finland - UN-2 | ecosystem: Environmental > Terrestrial > Soil > Coastal area > Acid sulfate soil | place: Finland: Risofladan, Vaasa | collected... | reverse complement strand
AATGAATATATTAACCAACCGAAGATAGTCAATATCGAATTTGCCCTTAAAATGTTTCACCAAGAAAGGGATAAAGCGATCGAAAGCTTTGAACGGTTTAATCATGAACCAAATAATGATCGATGTCTTGAGATGCCCATAAAAAGAGAGACTCTATCCGATAAAGAGATAAGTCATTTAGTATTAACTAAATATCATATAGAATTAGCCACACTGCAAAATGCTCCTACAATAACACAAGACAAGGTTTTAAAATATCTAAAAGAACTGGATGGCTGCTCATTAAGGCAGGTATCCAGATTAACTGGATTTACGGTCAATAAGATCTTTAGAGTATAAAACAGAGAACCGTCCCTTTGTTTTTTCACATTTTCCCTGTTTGTCATTCCCACGAAAGTGGGAATCCATCTTTCTCCTTCAATCCAGAAACTTTTTCTTCTAAAAAGAAGGATTTTATCAACCTTTTGTCGTATTAATATTAGGGTGTAGAAAAATTGAAAAGGATTAGTTTTTTGCTCTTTGATGGAGATTCGATAAAGTAAATATATATTCTTAAAATATGACAAACGAAACGTCCCTTTGTCTCATATTTCATTCCCACGCAAGTGATAATCTATATTTTTCTTATCTTTTTTAAAAAATTGAAATTATTTTATAAAAAAAGAAGGATTTCTAAATAGACTTGTAGTATAAAATAAATAGTGTGTGAAAAAATATTAAATATTGTAACCTGTATGAAGGTAACAGGAGAGACCTTTTCTTTCCATCATAAAAGAAAAGGAGCCGAAGAGGCAAGATACCAAAAGTATCCAAACTTTCAGGCAAAAGTACCGTTACCGGACAGAACTCTGGAGAGCTTTATATAAAAAAGCACCGACGGGGCAATTCCTAATCTTTAGGAACACCCAGACAGAGTTTACTAAAAGAATTATCTCCTAATTTCTTAGGAAGAATCTTTCAGGTAAAAGGACAGAGTAAGAGAATAATATTAATATTTTCTTGTTCTGTCTTTTTTTGTTTCACTTTTATCATATTCTAAGAAATTACGATATATAAAATGTTGAGACCTGATCCAAAGACCCTAGAGAATAGTATTCTTGATTTTAATGATTTGGTGATCTTTGGAATAAGGTTTACAAATTTGACAAAATTAAAAAATTATTTTTTCATTAATAATCCTTGCACAATCGTTTTTCTTATTGACGAAGGGTTTGCCGATGAATTTTTTAAAAAAAAGAAGGGTTTTGAAATTTATATATATTATATATTAAACATGAATTATTTCAAATGATGACAATAGTAGGACTTAAAAATAATTTATCAGCGAGAGAGGTAGGTGGCAAAGGACACTCTTTAGGAGTTCTTGCCAAAAATGACTTTAATATTCCTAAAGGTTTTATCATCACCATAAGTTCATTTTTTAATTTTTTAAAGTATAATAGTATAATAGATAAGATAGAAACATTATCGTCAAGAATTAATATAGAGAATTTTAAACAAAAGAGCAAAGAAATTAGAAGTCTAATTCTAGAAGGGGAAATTTCAAAAGATCTTATTTCAGAGATAAAGGATTATTTAAACAAACTAAATGTTCAATATATTTCTGTAAGATCATCCGCAGCAAGCGAAGATAGTCTAAAGTTTTCCTTTGCTGGTCTGTTCGATACATTTTTAAATAAGAGATCAGAATCAAATTTGATTTTAGTATATATAAAAAAGTGTTGGGCATCTCTTTTTAATGAAAGAGCAATATTGTATAGACTAAAGAAAATGATACCTCAACTAGAAGGCATGGCTGTAATTATACAGGAAATGGTACCAGCAGAGATTTCTGGTATAACTTTTACTGTCCATCCAATAAATAAAAAGGCGCTACTGATTGAGGCTTCTTATGGGCTTGGGGATATTATCGTGAGTGGTGAAATAGAACCTGATGATTATATCCTTGATAGGGAAACACTAATAATTATAAATAAAAAGATTGGAAATAAAAGTAAGATGAGTATTGGTCAAAATGGAGAGAGAGGAGTTATCGAAGTAAAAAAGGAACTTTCTAGAAAGCAAGTTTTATCTGATAATAAAGTGGAAGAAGTTGCTCAAGTCTGTAAAAAAATCGAGAAGATATTTAATTACCCTCAGGATATTGAATGGAGTATTTCGAACAATAAATTGTGGTTGCTTCAATCAAGGCCAATAACAGGAGCGATAAGATGAACAAAAAAAATAAGGAAATTATTCTAAAGGGTATCGTTGCTAGCCCTGGCATAGCTAAGGGCAAGGCTAAGGTTTTACTTTCACCGGCCGATACAGCAAAAATGCAAGAGGGCAATATTCTTGTAGCTCCCCTTACAAACCCACAACTTATAACTGCTATACTTCAAGCATCAGCTATAGTAACTGAGATTGGTGGACCACTCTCGCACGCAGCCATAGTTGCTAGGGAATTAGGTATTCCGTGTATTGTTGGAGTTAAAAACGCAACAAAAATTCTTAAAGATAATATGGAGATTATAGTCAATGGAAATGAAGGAATTATATTCCAAGAAAATAGTTAAAGCCTGCTCAATAGTTGCAAATCATATCCTTGATGACAGAGGTGAGCCTCCTCTTTGGCCTTTGAATATAGTAAAGACCCTTTGGTATCTCTCTAAGTTTTTTCCAAGAGAAGTCTACATTACAATTGAAAAACTTAGGGAAAGAGGAGTCAGCGAGAAGGAGATCAGTGATTTTTTTTTAACACCTACGAGGTTAACGTACATCTTTAACCAGGCTGAGTTTCCAATTGAAGGCTTGACTGCAGAAGAAGGAGAAAATCTATTTGATACCTTTATGAGCTATGTCGCTTTTTATCGAAAGGAAGATATTTATTGCGATACTCTAAGAAATATTTTATGGGACAAAGGACAAGTAATAGAAGCTTTGAATAAATACGAATTTATAAACTCTAAGAAATGTGCAGATTGGGAAAGCTTAAGTCAGCTCTTAGGTAAATTTAACAGTGTAATGTGGTTATATACTGAGTTTATTAACGTAGCTAAACATCCATATAGCCATGAGTTTCATGGGCCATATATCCTCCCGCATAACGAAACCATGATAGTCCGTAAATACTATGATCTAAAACCTACCGAGGTATGGCCTTTTTTAATCGATGTTCCTTATGACATAATTTTGACCTTAGAGATATATAAGGATGCTAATTTAGGTTTTGACTTCCTTAATCATTCAGCTTCTTCAGTTTCACACCCCAAATGCCTTCAGGAGTTCTTTGTTGGAGTAGGCACAGAAGAATCTCCTGTAACAAATTTTAAAGATCTGAGAGCGCTCTTAACTGAATATAAAAATACTATTACAAGGGGCAATGAAGCCGTCTCGGAATATACCGATGCAGATTGGCTAGTCAAACTCCTTGAACGCCATTTCTATTATCTTAAACCCCACAAGGATAAACTTGGAGAAAACTGGAAGCCTCCTAAGGTGCTCTACGATTTTGTCAAAACAGTAGAACCAGATGAGAAATTTGTAGAGTTTATGGATTTGGTAGGCCGTGCAATACAAACGCCTTCTGAGCAATTTGTCAAGCAGTTAACAAATTTACATGTACAGAATATATATTCAGGACCTGAGTCCAAGTACCTAAAATATTAGGGTTATGAGAATGATTTTGTTAAAGTATGGGTGTGTGAATAGTGTCTAATAAAATGAAAATTTATAAGTCATTATTAGAACTAAGTAGAAAAGAAATATATTCGCTCGACAAAAGTAAAACTCTTATAGTTATTCCTGTAGGAATCATTGAGCAACATGGCCCTCATCTTCCTGTAGGAACTGATTGCTTTATGGCTGAAGCTGCCTCAATTGAAACGATTAATCAGATTCATCGACAAAAACCCGAATGGGAATTTGTCCTCTTTCCCACAATATTTTGCGGAACTCAAAGCATCGATGAAATTAGTAAAAACTTTGGTAGTACGGGAAGTATTCCAATCAGTAGCAGAGTGTTAAGAGATTTAGTAATTGATCTAGGAAAGCTTATTGCTAAAAGTGGTTTTCAATATGTTACTCTAATAAATAGACACGGCAGCCCACTTCATACTCGGTCACTAGATGAAGCCTCACAATTTGTTAGAGAGAAATATGATATTAAAATGTTTTCCGTTCGGTTCAGGACTAATAGAGAATTACTAGAAAAAGCAAACTCAAAAATGAAAATACCATTTACTCAGAAAACCATCGATAATATAGTAATAGAATTGCATGCTGGTTGTATAGAGACTTCATGTATAATCTCAATAGACCCTAATCTTGTAAATGATATATACAAAAGCTTAACCCCTGTACCTTTAAAGGAGATAAATGATATATACACAAAGGCAAACGATAAAAGATGGGAAGGGTTTTTTGGTTTCCCTCATTTAGCTTCAGATAAATTTGGTAAAGCTATTATCATGGTTGCTGCTAAAGAACTCGCTGAAAAAATCATTGAGACACTAAAAGGGAGTGAATACCCAAAGCATAAGGAAATCAATAATGATAAACAATTAGAGATAAATAGACAACGTCTAAACGAAGAAATGAATCATGAGAAAGAAATAAAACAATGGCTACAATTTAAAAATAGAACATAGTCAAGTAGAAAATAATATATTAGGTGAGGTGAAGAAATGAAGGAACATATGACTCTACAAGAGAAAATTTATATTATGCTAACCGGTATCTTCGTGGGATGCTTGATAATGTCTACCATACTTGCGCGAAAGCCAATTATTGTTGGTGGCTTGCTGGTGGACTTTGCTGTATTTGTCTATTCAGTGACCTTCGTAATTACCGATGTAGTGGCTGAGATTTGGGGAAAAGAGAGAGCTAGATTTCTGATAATAAGTGGTTTTGTTAGTCTTATTGTCGCTTATATATGGACAAATATAGGTCTTTTCTGGCCAGGTGCGCCATTTTGGGAACATCAAGAAGCATTTACAGTGATACTGGGTAGTACAGCTAGAATAATGACAGGAGGATTAATTGCGTATCTTATGGCTCAGTTCTATGATCTTTGGATATTTCTTTTTCTGAAAAGGAAAACAAAAGGAAAATATCTATGGCTTAGAACTAATGTATCGACATTTATCGCTCAAACCATCGATACATTTATTTTTATTACAATAGGTTTTTATGGGGTATTGCCATTAAAGTCAATGATTATTGGGGTTTGGACAATTAAAATTTGCATTGCTCTTGTTGCTCAATTTTTAGTCTATTTAATTGTATGGATTCTCAGGAAGCCTATATTCGAATTTACTTCACGGGAAATTTTTAAATCCACTGCCTAATTTCGATGCTAGTAATAAGTAAAAATTCTAATTCACAAGGAGAATCTATTTGAAGAAGATAGATGCGCAAAAGAATTCTTCGAGTAAAAAACTAAATAAAAGATTCTCTACAATTTATCGCCCAATTGTTATGATTAGTATTTTTTTCGCTGGCTACTGGACAGCTGTAGTTTTATCAAAGAACGTACCTCTAAGCACTGGTGCCATTGCAATAGAAGCAATATTTGGGGGTTTTTTGAGTGTTTTAATAACAAGCGTACTTATTCCCTCTTTATGGGTTGTCTTTAAAGAATGGGGAGCTCATGGATACTCTGCTACGTTCTTAACACATGTGCTAAAAGAACATCATGATGACATACTCATAATTGCTGGTGATCTTAGTTGGATAGAAAAGAAGGAGTATGGGAAGGCGTTGGAGGCTTTAAAAGACAGAGAAGGGGAATCTGTTCATTTGCTTTGCATTGACCCTAAATGCGCGGCTAAGCTTTTTCCTCGCAAAGATCCGGAAGCTATACGTAAAAGAATTGAAAATTTAGAAAAATGGGGATTGCCGAGAAAAAATATTAGTTATCATACACAGCAATACAGAGGAATACTACTTCACAATCAATTTGCTCTTCGTATGCCGAAAGCAAGTGAAGCTAGAGCATGGTGGCTGAAGATAAAATATGGATCTTTTGAGGATCCCGATTATATGAATTATCATAAAGATGATAAATTAATAGATACTTTATGGAAAATATATTATGATTATGTTCGTTTTGCTCCATCCCCATCTTCTGTCAAAGAAATAAAATCTTAATATTGTTGCCCATCTTCTAAAAGTACATCCCTAGCTAATTTTATATAAAGCAAACTCCTTATTTTATATAGATTTCAGATTACATGTTTACGTCATCTTGATGTTTTTTGATTAATATTAATATATAAGAATGTAAGAATGTATAAGAATGTGAGGGGTCAGGTCTCAACATTTGACATAACTCTATCTAAGTGTTAAAATTTTATTATGACTAGACCTTTACGATTATCTTTTGAAAATGCTTTTTATCATATTACCGCCAGGGGCAACCGGAGAGAGAGGATATTCTATTCCGACCGGGATAAGGAGATATTTTTAAAGAGATTAAAAGAAATGCTCATCAAATATTCGATGATTTGTTACGCTTATTGCCTCATGGATAATCATTATCATCTCTTTATCAAAACGAATAAATCCAACCTGTCTCAAGGTATCCACTATCTGAACAGTTCTTATGCCAATTGGTTTCGTAATAAACATCAAATCATCGGTCCTCTTTTTCAAGGCCGGTTCAAATCTATTCTGGTGGATGCCGATCATTATGCCCTTGTTCTCTCAGTTTATATTCATCTCAATCCCATACGGGCCGGAATCATAAAACAATTAGAAGATTATCCTTGGAGCAGCTATTTGGATTACTTAAATTTAGGAAAATCTGATATTTCCGATCCTTCCTTTATACTAAAATCTATAGACCAGGATACTTTTAAAGCAATGAGCAAATATCGAGAGTATGTTAGCGAAAATCAGGATATGAAAAATCCTCTAAAGAGTTCCTATCGCCATATCGCTCTTGGCAGTGCAACCTTTATTGAAAGGGTAAAAGAAAAGATGGAACATCTAGGTCGAAGAAGAGAAATTCCTTCTACCCGCTTTCTGTCTAAATATGATGTGGATACGATTATTACCAAAATGACTCAAGCATTACATATTGAAAGAAAGATGATATTTGATAAAAAAAGAGGGAACCTGAATCGCTCTTTGGCAATCTATCTCATTAAGCGGTTCACGCCACTTTCCTTATCTGAAATAGGTGAACTTTTCAAGATGGATTATTCAGCAGTATCCCAGGCTGCTAAAAGATTTGAACAAAAAAGCGAAGTTAATCATGAAATAGAAAAGGTCATGCAAAAGGTGGTAACAGCTTTGAAAGAAATATGAATGTCAAATGTTGAGACCTGACCCCTTTATTTTCTCTAGAAGCAAAATAGAGGGGTTTTTGGGGTATTTTAGAGCGAGTTATTAAATAATATAAAGGGGTTTTAAGAAAATGAAAAGGAAATATTTTTTTGTAATTTTATTCTTAATATTAGTTATATTATTTTTAATAAATGCTCCTAGTGTTAACGCAAAAATGTATAAAATATTAGATAGTGAAGGGAATCTTATTCGTTTAACTAATAATCCTGTATTGTCAATTGAAGAAAAAAAAACAGGGTATACCATTTCTCCGCCAACCCAAGAAATAATAGTGATCACTGAACAAGAAAAAACGGACGGACTAAAAGCTTATTACGACGGGAATAGATATTTAGAACTTAGCGAAAATGAAAAACTATCTTATGTTGCGGGCCTTATAGATATGTTATTTTCGCTTTCACAAACGCTGGCACCCGAAGGGTATAATGATATTACTTTAAAAACTGAAGGTATGAGCCTAGGACAATTAACGTCTATTTTTAATAAGTTTTTAGAAGAACACCCGGAAGACTGGCATTTTTCCGCGGCTCACCTTTTTTCTTTTATAATGACGGAAGTATTTTATGAAAAATAAAGAAATAAAAAACGATATTACCTTTATTGAAGCCTGTAAGTTATTAAATAAAAGAAAAGAACCATTAGTAGGTATATTAAAAAAGGCCTGATAACACCGGAAAAAATTAAAAGCCGAAAGAGAAGCATAGAGTATAGGTTTAAAAAATTCGATTTAGAGAGCCTAAAGATACCTGGAACGGATAAAATAAGGCAAGACATAATAGAGGACACAAGACAAGCCAAAGGACAAAAGATAAAAGTTTTCTTTAAAAGGATATTCAGGGGGCAAGTTTCGAAATAAAGAAAACGCCTTAGCGGTTAACCAAAATTTATGTAATTATTGATAAAAAAGGAGGAAAAAATGAAATTTTTTATTCCTCACGCTAAAGATGAAAAGCAAGCCGAAAAAGTTCTTCAAGGAATAATAAAATTTGCAAAAGAAGAAATAGGATGGGATATAACTAATCGCCGAATTTTTAGTATAAGCTATACACATGAAGGTAAAAAATACCATTCTGAGGTTGGACAAATAGATGATCGCGTAAGTGAGGAAGTAATAGCTATTTTAGAATCACATATATACTTTGTCTGTACTCCTAATAGGGGAGTGATTAGAGGAATGCCTGTCTTGGTTGGTAGAGAAGAAGCAAAAGAAATTATTGATTTTGAAAAATAGCTAATTTTATTTATTAAAGCAAGAAGAAATTAGTTATGAGAGATATTGACCGGCGCCAGTACAAAAAGAAACCGAAGAAGAACGCAAGGCTAGATCCGAAAAAATGGCCGAAGCGGCCAGGAAAGCCAAAGAGAGTTTAAATAATATATAGGGGGATTTTTGTTAATTATGAATGAATTTATTGATTTTTTGACAAAATTAGGAGCTCTTCCTTTTGTTACTATTCCCATTGGTGCTTTTTTAGGTTATCTATTAAAAGGAAAACAAGATAAAACCCATGACGAACGAGTAACCAAACAAGCATTATCCTTAACCAATATTGAAATTCATGAAAACTTTATCAACTTATTTAATAGTAAGTATCCCTATAAAGAACTTAATTTTAAGGGATTTGAATTCATTAATACACACGCTGGAAACATCAGAATAAATAATGATCAATTAACAAAGATTAATGGAATATATACTCTATTTGATGAAATAAATAAAAAAATTTTAATTATCAGAGAAGTACACAATAGTAGAAACCTAACGCTTACTGCAAAACTGGCTGAAGAACTAAAAGAACTTCAAAAAAGATGTAGGTATTTTGCTGGCGATTATGTGAAAGAAACCTATTTAGAATAGATAGAAAAAGTATTTAAAGATGTTTTTTTGGGATTTTAAGGTTTTGTTAAATAAAGAGGGTTTTAAGAAATGAATAAATTTGAAAGAATATTTCTTTATACGGTGTTAGCAATATTGGTGTTTTATGTGTTTCTGGTAGATAACAACGCTGAAAGCCAGGTAGCTATTCAGGAGGAAATCAGGACCAGGAGCATATTAATTGTGAATGATGAGGGGCGAGAAGTTGTTATGTTATGTTCTAATGAAGCCGGTCATGGAGGAATAGTTATTTTCAACAAAGAGAGTACTGTTGCTACTAATATGATGGCTACTGAGGACGGTGGAATGGTTAGTATTGCCAACAAAGCCGGCAAGCTTGTTGCTATTATGGGAGTTGATGAAAACGATAATGGAGAAATAAGAGTTTATAATAAAAACCGTAAAGTAATTGGTAGCCTACCTTAGAACTATAAATGAACGATTTGGTTAATAAATAATTAAAGAGGTTGAAAATCAATATTTAGAGTAATTCTAAAAGGGGTGAAAGATAATGAGGTGTCCACAATGTGATTTTGAAAATGAAGAAGGTAGTAAGTTTTGTAAAAATTGTAATGAGCCTCTTTCTAACATAAAAGATTCTGAAATTAGAAGAAAAGTTACTTATATTAAAAGAGAAAACAAAGAACACCACGATGATAATTTAAGTTTAGAGCCCAGAAACAGAAAAACAAAGCTTTTATATTATATAATAGGTTTAATTTTATTTCTGTGTATGCTTGCTTATTTTTTAGGACCAAAATTAGGACCAAGATTAGGCTGGTTTCTTACCCCATCTTATACAACACTTAGAGTTTCTAAAGCCCCTAATATATGGATAGATACAGATGACCCAGATTATCCATTAGAATTTATTTCTGATGGATATAAATTTACAAATATTGTAGAAAAACGTGTTAATTGGGTTTGGCAATATACTGTATTAAACAAGTCAGATAAAAAATTAAGAATAGCTGTTGAATTTAAATTAAAAGACAAGGATAATTTTATTATTAGTTCTTCTGCTGCAGAGGAGTACGTAGAAAAACACTCAGAAATTACAATTAAAGGCGGAGATAGTATCCCAATTTATGAACTCAAGAGGGTGTATGGTAGTACTTGGACTATAAGTTATTACGAATATTAAAAAAATGTTTTATTTTAATATTTGAAGTTATTCTGTAAAAGGAAAGGTTCTTTGTTACATAGAGAAGCATATACATATAATTCTAAATTTTTAAGATAAAGGTTTTCTTGAAAATTCTGCCTATTGAACTTCTCGGGGAGCCGGGTAGGATTCGAATTTTTTAAGTGTGCAGAGTTGCCTTAGCTCAATAATTCGGTAACTTTTTCTACTTTTCGTAAGGGGTCTGATAAGTCCGGGTTTACGGTGCCTTCTTAAATAATTAGAAGATAGCAAGAGATAGAATTTTTACGGTTTTATTATATTTCAAGAATAGAGTATGCTAAATGCAAAGATCTATCCTCTCATTTATTCCGCATAATTTTAAAATTGTACCCTGTGTCCCCAGCCATCACACAATTCAAATTGTACAACCTTGTGAAGAAATAGTATAATTTTAATAATTTATTTAACAGCACTACATAAATTAATTCAAGGGATAGGAAAAATTGAAAATGAAAATATTAGCAGTGGATTATGACGGTGTTATTAGTGACAGTGCTTTAAAATCTTTATTTACAAGTCATAACGCCTATTGTAAATATTTTGGTTCGGAAGTAAAGAAAAATTTTGGTGGGGAATTGTTTACTTTTAATAATTGGGAAGAAATGCAAAAAAAATACAAAAAAGAAATGGATGATTACCGCCGCTTAAGGTCTTATATTGAATTATCGGGTGATTTTTTCGCTATTATTAAAATTATGGAAGAGCAGGTTCAGATTAAGGACCAACAGGAATTCATTGCTTATCGTAACCAGCTTCAATTTGATTATCATTTTTTTCGAGAATTATTCTTTCAAGAAAAAGAGAAATGGCAGAAAAAGAGTTTTATAAAATGGTTTTTTCTGTCACCTGTTTTTAAGGAAGTCATCAAGGGAATTCAGCGATTTATAAAGGAAGGTCAAAAAATTGTCATTGCTACCTCCAATCTTGGAGAGGCCATTCTTCGTGCTTTTCAACCGGAATATCTTGGATTTGAGATAGATATTGAAGATATTTTTGATAAAAACTTTGGCAAACATAAAGCAGAGCATATGCAGGCCATCGCTAAAAAATATGGTGCCAAATTAAATGAGATTTATTTTATTGATGACCAGCTGAGCTATCTTAAAGGAACTGATGTCCTGGGGGTTCACGTTTTTTTGGCCGGATGGGGTTATTGTACGGAGAGTCAGAAAGAGGAAGCAAGAAAAGAACAAATCCCTGTAATTGAGGAAGAAAAGGATTTTTATCCGGTGTTAAAGAAAGCTTTGAGTTAGTTCAAAAACTTTCATCCAAGGAATGACAAAGCTTTTTATTTTACATTAAATGTGAGAGGATAAAAGATACTGGATTCCCGCCTTCGCGGGAATGACAATAGGAACTCGGGAATGACATAAGAGAGAACTGAGCCCAAAGGATTCCTCTCCCAATATTCTGCCCAATGAAAAATACGTTTATTAAAAATGTAACTTCTTAGTTGTTGTTGTGTATGTTATAATAAATAAAATTTAATATAACATACAATAATGTACCCGCTAAAATTATAACTTTCAGATTTATTCTTTCTGTGGAGATGGTTCCAGTGGATAATCAGAAAATAAACAGAGGACAAATAAAAGCAATCCGGGGAAGCGTGGTTGATGCTTTTTTTCCGCAGTTCCTTCCCAAGATAAATTATCAATTGAAATCCGGCGAAGCGATTATCGAGGTTACCCTTCATCTGGATGCCACGACGGTGAGAGGGATAGCCTTAACGCCTACCCAAGGGCTAAAAAGGGGAGATGAAATCATTGACATGGGACATCCCTTGCAAGTGCCCGTGGGGTCCGGATTATTGGGAAGAATGTTTAATGTTTTTGGAGAACCGATTGATGGGGGAGATGTTTTAACGCCTGAAAAATTAGTTCCCATATATCAAAAATCTCTTCCTCTTTCTGAACGGGCTACGGCGACAGATATTTATGAGACCGGGATAAAGGTGATTGACGTTCTGGCTCCTTTGGAAAAAGGCGGAAAAGCCGGTTTATTTGGCGGTGCCGGAGTTGGCAAGACGGTTCTGATTATGGAGATGATTCACAATATGGCTTTGGAACATGAAGGAGTGAGCCTCTTTTGCGGCATCGGCGAGCGTTCCAGAGAAGGAGAAGAATTATATCGGGAAATGAAAGAAACCGGCGTCCTGAAAAAGGCGGTCTTGATGTTTGCCCAGATGAACGAACAACCCGGTGCCCGGTTCAGGGTAGGGCATGCTGCTTTGACCATGGCAGAATACTTTCGTGACGAAGTCAAGCAGGATGTTCTTTTGTTAATTGATAATATATTCCGCTTTGTTCAGGCCGGGGCTGAGGTTTCCGGCCTTTTAGGCGAATTGCCTTCCCGGGTAGGGTATCAACCCACTATGGCAAGTGAGATTGCTGACCTTGAGGAAAGAATTTGTAATTCCCCCACCGGGTCTATCACTTCAATTCAGGCGGTGTATGTGCCTGCCGATGATTTTACCGACCCGGCAGCAGTGCATACTTTTAGTCATCTTTCTGCTTCAGTGGTGCTTTCCCGACAGCGTGCCAGCCAGGGATTGTATCCGGCGGTAGACCCCTTAAAATCTGCCTCTAAT
>Ga0307379_10009485_pt1 | contig 12982 bp, 11 predicted proteins | sample UN2MG_FD_202237 | JGI IMG/M metagenome (GOLD analysis project Ga0307379, IMG submission 202237) | Soil microbial communities from Risofladan, Vaasa, Finland - UN-2 | ecosystem: Environmental > Terrestrial > Soil > Coastal area > Acid sulfate soil | place: Finland: Risofladan, Vaasa | collected... | reverse complement strand
TGGCTCAACAACCGGGCCCAAAATTCTCACCAGCCGTTCCGACGACGAGAACGAGCGATGCAGAGGTTCAGGGCCGTAGGGACCCTACAGAAATTTGCCGCCGCTCACGCATCAATCCACAACCACTTCAACCACGACCGTCACCTCAACTGCCGCGATATCTTCAAAAGGAACCGTTCTGCCGCCCTGGCCGAGTGGCGTCAACTCGCGGCATGAGAGCTTTGACCGCCTCAGACTAGCCAGCTCATGAATAGTTAGTCTGATAACGCTGTTCCAATGGGCCCAATCAGCTAACCAGAATCATCAGCCCAGTAAGCCCCACGGCAAGGCCGGCGCCACGCTGAAAGCCGTGGCATTTCGTTGAGATCGAGAAGGCCCCTCCAAGAGCAGTGCCAGCACCGAGCAAGACCCCTGTGGCGAGGAGGAAGCCCGCAAAATATTGAAGTGATAATTGGCCGTCGATGGTTCCTGCCAGGCCATGCGCGACTCCGTGGAAAACGGCGAACAGGCCGGCAAGAGCCACGCCGACGCTGAGCGGCACCCGTGCGGCGAACACCACCATAATACCCAAGACGACAACAGAGGTGGCGATGCTTTGCTCAAGGGCAGGCATGTTAACGGCGCTCGCGCCGAGTGCACCACCTGCGGTCATCATGGCGATAAAGGCGATTGGGAGAGCCCAGACGGCTCGTCCCCCCATGGCGAATGCCAAAACGCCGACAGAGATCATGGCTAGGACATGGTCGATCCCGCCTAAGGGGTGGACGAAGCCGTGTGCCAGGGTGTCGGGAATCCCGTGACCCGGGTGTGCCAGTGCCGGCGCAGAGCACAGCCCCAGCATTGCGAGTGTCAGGACAAATTTCGCGGTCTTTGACATGATGCAAGCCTTTCTCACGAGGTGACTTCTTTGCGGTGGCCTAGATGCTCGGACGCGACGAGCGTGGCCACCACGTCGAGGATGACCCGGCAAGCGAGTTGCGCGGTATTGTCGTTGACATCGTAGGGCGGGGAGACCTCCACCACTTCCATGCCGCATAAGCCTTCCGCGGCGATCGTACGGATCATTTCCAAAGCCTCGCGCGGCAGAAGCCCGCCGGGTTCGGGCGATCCGGTGCCCGGGGCGAAGCCCGGATCTATCGAGTCGATGTCGAAAGACAGATAGACAGCCTTGCAGCCTTCCCACGCCATCTCGAGCGCAATCTCGGCGGCCTTGCGCGGGCCGTGAAGCTCCACATCCTGCATGGTGAGGACGCTAGTGCCGCGCCGCTTTGCGACCGCGGTGCCGGGCCGGTTGCCGTACCAACCACCGATGCCGACCTGCACCAAGTTCTTCGGATGGCAGTTCGGCAGGCCGACATCATGCATATGGCTGTGATCGCGGTGAGTCGTGGACGAGCCTTCATGGGTCGTCCAGAACCACGGCGTGGTGTGCATCCGCTCATCCATATCCTTTTCTTGGATGTCGATATGCCGGTCGATGTGGATGATGCCGACATTGCCGTCGATATGGGGGGCGATGCCACGCACATTGGGGAAGCCGAGGCTGTGGTCGCCGCCGCAGATGATGGGAAAGACACCGGAAGTGTAGATATGGGAGACCGCCTTCGTCACTTGGTCGAAGGTCTTTTCGATGTTGCCCGGAATGACGAAGATGTCGCCAGCGTCGCAGAAGTCCAGCTCCTCGTAGATGTCGACGCCGCCGTCAAACCAGTACCCATCATAAAGCGCTGATATGCGCCGCACGGCCTGAGGGCCGAAGCGAGTTCCCGGACGGTAGGTGGTGGCTGAGTCGAACGGCGCGCCGACAAAGGCCGCTTCAAAAGCGCCGATCTTGCGGATGTCTTCGCAGTAGGGCGCCTTCATGAAGGTATTGATGCCGGCGAAGGCTGGCTGATGGCCGCGGCTGAAAAGCGAAATGTTACGGTCGATCACCGAGTCCGCCGCATCCAGACCGAACTCCAGCGAGCGGCGGATGTCCTCGTCCTGCTTCGACTGCGAGATCCGCGATAGCGCATCCATCGTTCGCGCCCCGTGAGTGTCCTCGCGTCTCACGCCGTGGCTATGCCCGTGAGCGTGCGTGTGGGCCTTTTCAGTTTCGCCTTTTTTTCCTGCCATGACCGGTACACCTCGCGCTTAAAAACAAAGCGAAGCGTAGCGCAGGGCTCTTGGCGCAAAACACACCGAATCTCTCAATCTGCAGGATTGACTGGATCAATGCTGCAGCGCACGACTGCCTGAAAATAGCACCCCCTGATAATGAATTTCGGGAGTTCAATGCCGGTCGCGCAGCGCGGCGGCATTAACTCGCTTGGCCACTGAGTCCGACCTCCGCGAGGAGAAGTTGGCGCGCCAACTTCTGCGGCGCGCGTGGATTGGTGATGACAAAAATGGGCATGGAGGGCTGCTTGGTCCTTTTTAGCAGGGACCACAACCGGCCCGCCTCGACATCGGGAGCGGCGAAGCCTTCTGGAAGGAAGCAGATGCCGATGCCGAGCTGGGTCAGCCGTTTCGCCTCATCCAAATGCTCAGACAGGCCGGCGACGGTGAGGCCGAGACCGTGATGCGTGCGGAAGGCCGTCAGCAGATCAGGCTCGTCGGCCCCGGTGAGCACAAAGGCCTCGGTCGACAGCGCCGACGGATCGTCGAACGATTTGCCAAAAAGCGGATGGTTACGACCGCAATAAGCACCATGCACCTCGTCGAACAGGAAGTCATAGCTGAGGTCGGAGCGCAGGGTCAGCGCCGGGGCCACGCCGACATCAATCTCGTCGCGGAGGAGGGCGGCCGCGACCGAATCCCACGTCGTGACGTCGATCAAGATCTCAACCTTGGGATAGCGCGCATGGAAGCGCGAGATGGCGGCATCGAACCGCTCGCTGACCATGCTCGAAATGATCTGAATGGAAACCCTACCGCGCAAATCTTCGGTGAGATTGCTCAGTCGCTTCGGCACGTTGCGCACGAGGGTGTTGAGCGAGCGGCAGGTCTCGGCGACCAGCAAGCCTTCGTCGGTCAGCTCGAAGCCTCGGGGGCCACGCCGGCAGAGTGTCACCTCCAACGCGGATTCGAGCCTCTTCAGCGCCAGGCTAAGCGCGGGCTGCTTACGCCGCAGTGCTCTTCCGGCACGACTTACCCCCTGGGCCTCCACGATCTCGTGGAAAGTCTTCAACAGATTCCAATCTACGTTGCGAGAGAAGTTGGGTATGGCGCGAAGCATGTCGGTATCCCTCTCATTGCGTACTCAACGGCAGATGAATGGCTAACGGCGGTGGAGACCTCTGTGGATTGGGGGGCACCCGCGGCACACCTCATCCAGCGGCTGGGCGAGTCATGAACGCGGCGCTGTTCGGGCTCGCGGCGGCCTTGGGACTCGGCGTCGCCGATTTTATGTCTCGCTTCAGCGCTCGCGCACTCGGCGCGCCGCTGACCTATGGCGCCGTGCTCTTGATCGGAACCGTTGGAACCAGCCTTTGGGTGCTGTTCAGCAGTACGCCGCTCATTTGGTCTCCGCTCGGCTGCGCAGTCGCGGCGGTCCACGGACTCTTCGTGGCGCTCATGTGCATGCTGCTCTATACCGGACTGGCGCGAGGACCGATCGCTGTGGTCGCACCTATCGTGGCGGCGCACCCGGCTCTCGTTCTCGCCGCAAACGTTGTAATGGGCGTGCGGCCGAGCGCGGCGCAATGGGTCGCAATGACGGTGATTGTCGTCGGCGGCATTGTAATCGCGGCTACGGCTGCCCCAGAGGATGGCGATGACAAAAAGGCTGGTGCCGATCGTACGACCCTGCTGATCGCGTGTGGTGCATGTCTCGCCTATGCGTCGTTGGTCATTACCGGACAAGCCGCCGTGCCGCTGATCGGAGAAGCCGAGACGATGTGGATCGGACGCTGGTCGGGCCTCGTATTTGTCGTGCTCATCTTGATTTATCAACGGGCGACCCTGAAGATTCCATCTGAGTGGCTGCCCTATGTCGGGCTGCAAGGCGCGCTCGATTCGCTCGGCTATTTGGCCTTTCTGGCCGGTGCGGCCACCGTAGCGCCTCATGTAACGATGGTGATCGCGTCCGCTTTCAGCGTGGTGACTGTGCTGCTCGCGAGGCTGATCCTGCACGAGGTGGTTAGCCCAACGCAGTGGACGGCTATTGTGCTCATCGCGATGGGCACGGCCGTCCTCAGCAGTTCGTAACCTTCTAGCCCCAGACGCGGCCGGAACGAACCGTATCGATTTGATAGTCGCTTGCATGCTTTGTGAAGAACTCTTTGCCAAAACGCCGCGCCGCCTTCAGGGGCTGGTTGGGATCGTGCTGGACTTCGCCTCTGGCATTGCCGTAGCCATGAACGACGCCGACGAAGGTCGATCGCGTGTAGCGCGAGAATTCCTGAATCTGGCAGAGAACTGCACCGGACACCATTGGGAAGGTCTCCTCCGAGCTCAGCAGGAGCCCGATGCGCTTTCCCGACATGCCCCTGATCACGTCTTCAGATTGCGGATAGGAGGCTGCGTAGTAACAGAAGGTGCGGTCAAAGAAGGCCTTCAACTGCGCCGACGTGCCATACCAATAGATCGGCGTCGCGGCGATGAAGCCATCCGCTGGCAGATAGCGATCGAGGAATACCGAGCGATAGCCATCTTCGATGGCGCACTCCCCGTCGGGCTTGCGGCATTGGCGGCAGTCGCGCAAAAAACTCCCCAAAAAGTCGTCAGCGAAAATGAAATCGGCCTCGTGACCCGCCTCGGCGAGACCTCTGACAACCGCCTCGGCGAGCAGCGCCGAATTGCCGTTGCGGCGGGGGCTCGACGATAGTACGAGAGCCTTCATCGCCTCACATCCTCAACAGCTCGGCGGCGGCGTCGTCTACGGCACGCTGGAACGCGGGCACCCTGCCGGGCGATCCCACGCAATGACCCCACGGGGAGTCATAGACGCGAAGCTCGGCATGGCGCATTGCCGCGACTTCGGCGGCATTGTCTTGAGGCACGAAATATTGATCGGTGTTGCACGGCATGACGATGGCCCGTGCGCGAATAGCTTGGAGTGCCTGCTTGAAATTGCCGCGGTAGAGGCTGTTGTCACTGATGTCGGTGTGCTGCCAAGTCCAGATCTTCGCAAGTAGGTCGTTTGCATCCAATTTCAGATGGTCCTCCTCCCAGTCACGGAGGAACTCTTCCAGCGTGGCGAATCCCATCTCTCGGAAGAGCCCCTCGGCGAAGAAGTCGTGAGAATATGCCCAGGGAGCGTAGACACGGCCGAAAGCCCGCAAGCCCTTCTCCGGCGGCGCCGTGTAATTGCCGCCATTCCAGGCGGCGTCGGCCTGAAGTGCCGCCTTGGGGCCTTCGATGAAAGCGAGGTTGAAGGCCGAGCAGCGCGCGGTGCCACAGTAGGGGAGGATCGCCTTGACCATGTCGGGATACTGCGCGGCCCATTGATAGGCTTGCATGGCGGCCATCGACCAGCCGAACACGAGCGCGAGCTGCGTGACGCCGAGGCCCTCCGTCAGGAGACGGTACTGGCAGGCGACATTATCGAACAGAGTCACACCCGGAAAGCGCGGCCCGTCCTGTGGCGCGGAGGTGTTGCTTGGCGAGGAGGAGTAGCCGTTCCCGAGTAAGTTGACCGACACCACGAAATGGCGGGCTGGATCGACCGCGCGACCCCCTCCGAACAGGGCCTCGTTGCGAATATGAGTGCCGGTATAGAAGGTCGGTAAAAGGATCGCATTGTCGCCCGCTTCGTTGAGGGTGCCGTACGTAACGTAGGCGAGCTGTGCGTCCTTCAAGACGGTTCCGGATTGCAGCGGAACGTCGCCCAGCCGATAGGTCAAGTGCTGCGTCATGGCTCCCTTCCACACGCCGATTGCCACATCAGGCATGATGACGACAAAATGTCCCCACCGCAGCCCTAAACCAGCCCTGCATGATCACGCTTGTCTGTTGTGCGCGTATTGCATATTAATTGGCCAATTAATTAGCAAAGAGTGTTGCCTTAATTGTTCGGTTAATGCAAGTAACGAGGCGACGAACTGCGTCTCGGAATGGGTGCGTGTTGGCCGTAAGGCGCAGTTCTCCCTAAACATTTGGTGCAAACGTGCGGGGGCGTAAAGTCAACGAGAGTGGCATGGCGGCCGCTTGAATGCGGTCCCACTGGCTGGATGCGGGCTTGTGCCTGGAGAGTCGATTGGAATGAATCAACTGGCCAAGAGGACAGAGAGCCGAGCGCGCAAAGCTGGTCCTAAGCCGGCGGGTGGCCGCGGGCGACGGGTAGGCCAGAGCGCCGATCGCGTAGATAAGTTCCTTATCGCCTCGCTCGATCTTTTTGCGGAGCGCAACTTCGCGTCCGTTACGATCAAGGACATTGCCGAAGCTCTCGGCGTCAATACAGCTCTCATCTATTATTACTTCGACAGCAAGACGGACCTGTTTCGGGCGACGATTGAGCATGCCGTTGGGCGCGCGTTTGAGAACGTCCGAGCGCTGGACGACAGGAATGCGGATCCCGCGAGCATCCTTACGGCTTGGCTGGAGAATCACGTGAGCCAATACGCGGACATTCACCGCTTCGTGAAAATTGCACTCGACTTCCGAGGCTCACATGAAGGCAACCCCGCGGTCGCGCAATCCATCGACAGGTTCTACGACGAAGAGCGTAAGATGCTTTCAAAGGTCATCCGCGACGGAATCAGCCAGAAGATATTCAAGCCCGTTGATCCGATCCGCATGGGTCAATTTATATCGACCCATCTTGATGGCTGCATGGTGCGATCGGTCATTCTCTCCGACTTCGATCTGGATGGAGCCGTGCGCGATCTTCATGCCCGGGTGTGGGAGATGCTGGAATATTCCGGCAAGCAGCGCATGAAGAGCCAACGGCGCTAGAGCTCGCTTCCGATCATATTTATCTGCGGTTGAATGTATGGAAGCCGCTGGGCATCGCGCCCAGCGCTTTCGTGCGCCCGCCGGGTTTGCGGCACCGATTACGAATCTCGGATCACGCGATCGAGAAAACTAATTGACTGTTTAATTAGATATAGCCACAGTGACGACGTGTCGCGGTGAGGCATCCGCTGCGCCGCTGCCTGAGGGCCGGCCGATGATGAAGACAAGATAGAGAACCAAGCGCCGACGGTGCGTGTAGGTCCGAGGGAGGGCAGGCGTACATGAACGAGTTAAGGACCGGAGCGCAGATCGAGTCGTCCGCGAGCAATTCCCAATCCGCCAAGGAGAATATGCAGACCTTGATGGAGAAGGGCGTGGAATATTGCATGCCGTTCTACGTCGATGTTCACGGCATCGCCAAAACCAAGACGGTGCCGATCGATCACTTTGACAGGATGATGCGCGGATCGGAGCTCTTCACGGGCGCCGCACTCGATGGTCTCGGGCAAGGCCCCCACGACGATGAGCTTGCGGTCTTACCCGATCCGGAGCGCATTATGCAGCTGCCATGGCGGCCAAATGTTGCGGTCATACCTGGTCAGCTTATGTATCACGAGCAGGCCTATGAGATGTGTTCGCGCTCGGCCCTGGCTAAGCAGATAGAGCGGGCCGCCAAGATGGGCTTAAAGCTCAATCTCGGCATTGAGTGCGAGACTTACATCGTCCGCATGGATCCATCCGCGCCGAATGGCTTCGCGCCGAACGATCCGCGCGACAACATTGCCAAAGCCGCATACGACGTCTCGCTCACGCTCATCAACATGGATTTACTGAACGACATTGTGGCGTCGATGAATGCACTCGGTTGGAAGGTGCATTCGTTCGATCACGAAGACGCCAACGGCCAGTTCGAGTTCGACTTTGCTTACGCCGACGCTATGACGATGGCAGATCGGTTCATTGTTTGGCGCATCATGATGAAGGAGCTGGCCCGCAAGCATGGTTTTGAAGCCACCATGATGCCGAAGCCTTATGCCGACCGGACAGGATCCGGCGCGCATTTCAACATGTCGCTGGCTGACGTGAAGACGGGCGAGAACATTTCAGGCGACGCCGGGGACAAGCGCGGCTGCGGCTTGTCCAAGCGCGCTTACCAGTTTCTCGGCGGGCTTCGGAAGCATGCGACCGCAATCGTCGCGGTGAGCTGCCCGACCGTTAATTCATACAAGAGGCTGATCAAAACGGGTTCGATGACCGGCTACACTTGGGCGCCAATCTTCATCTCATATGGCGGCAACAACCGGACCCATATGTTTCGCGTGCCCATGCTGAGACCACAAATCGAAGGGGCTCATGGCGACGCGCAGGTCAATCTCTCCAGCACGCGCTGGGAGTGTCGAGCGGTCGATCCTTGCACCAATCCCTACCTGGCCGCCGCAATGTTTCTTGCGGCTGGTCTCGACGGCATTGAACAGGATCTCGATCCAGGCGATCCGCAATCGGTCAATATGTACGAGCTCAGTGACCAGGAGCTTGCGGATCGCGGTATCAGTCAGTTGCCGCAAACCTTGTTGGACGCCATTACATCGTTTGAGAAGGACGATCTCGGACGTCGCGTGATGGGCGATGCCCTCTTTAGATCATACGTCGATCTCAAGAAGGCTGAGTGGTGGTCCTACCATCAGTCGATATCGCAGTGGGAAGTCGACAACTATCTGACGAAGTTCTGATCGCGGAGGCGTGTCGCAGTGTTTTGGAGAAAGAAGAGTAAGTCTGCCAACGGTCAGGTGAAAATCTTCTTCGCCTCCGACCTCCACGGATCGAACGTCTGCTTCAAGAAGTTTGTCAACAGCGCTCAGTTCTACGGTGCTGACGTGTTGGTGCTCGGTGGTGACCTGACCGGCAAGGCAGTGATCCCGATCGCTGAGCAGGAGGACGGCACGCACCTGGCCTTTCAGCACGGACAGTCCGTGCGCATTACCGACAAGGGTGAACTTGACGATTTCGTCAAACGGCAAGGGAACATCGGCTTCTATCCGGCTGTCATGTCGGAGGCCGACTATCAGGGGTTGAGGGATGACCCTGACGCCCAAGCCGAACTGTTCAAGCGTCTCGTGCTCGACCGTGTGCACGAATGGGCTGAGTTTGCCGAGAAAAAGCTCAAAGGCACCGACATCCCGCTCGTGGCCTTGCCTGGAAATGACGACTTTCACGAGATCGACGAGATCCTCACCCAGTCAGCGCATGTCGACTTCAACGAGATGCGGGTCTGCGACTTTAAGGGCGGGTATCAGATGCTGTTCTGCGGGGGCTCGACGCCTACGCCGTGGGACACCGAGCGCGAATATTCCGAGGAACAGTACGCCTCACGCTTCGCCGCGCTCCTACCGCAGATCCACGATATGAGCCGGTGCATCTTCAATGTTCACGTGCCCCCTCTTGGCACGGCGCTCGATGCCTGCCCCAAGCTCGATGAGAACATGCAGGTCGTCTACGAGATGGGCCTGCCGGCTCAGATCCATGCCGGCTGTCAGACCCTGAATGACATCATCAAAGAGCACCAGCCGCTCCTCGGCCTTCACGGGCATATCCACGAAGGGCGCGCCAAGATCAACATCGGCAACACCGTCTGCATCAATCCCGGAAGTGTCTATCCGGAAGGGATTTTGCAAGGAGCGATGATCGTTCTTGAAGACGGCAAGATCGTCCAAACGAATTTGACGCAAGGCTAGGGGGCGTTTCGGGCCCCGATAATTGATAATATGGGAGGGGAGAATGTCCGTTACTGATGCCGGAGGGGATAAGCGAATATTCCTTCGCAAGGCGTCCGGGTTGATCCGGACGGCAAGCGGAACTGACACATTCATCTACAATCTGGGCGTGGTGAGCATCGGCCTCGGCGTTGGATCGATGCTTTACTATGGTCCCGCCTTCTACCCGCAAGGCGACCTTATTTGGGGGTGTGTGCTCGCTGGCGTTGCCATGGCGCTTATCGCCTTCGGGTTCATCACGTGGACGATAACCTTGCCGCGCTCTGGCGGCATCTACGTGTTCGGGTCTCGTATTTTGCCTCCGGCGCTGGCGCTAACGATGAGCCTCGTCGAAATCACGGCCTGGCTCTTCTACTGTGCCATCGCAGCCTACTGGATCGTCACGCTGGCGCTAGCGCCGATGTTTTCGGCATTGAGCTTGTTAACAGGCAACGAAACATTTCAGTCGATATCGGCAACGATGTTGGAGCCGTGGGCGACATTCCTCATCGGTGCGGCGATTCTGGTAATCTCTCAGATCGTCCTTTCGTACGGGATGCGCTTCTACCTCACGCTGAATAAGTGGGTCTTCATTCTCGCTATGGCGAGTTCGGCCTTCTTGCTCATCACGCTGGCCATGTACACGCGGGAAGATTTCGTCAGCCACTTGAACAAACTGGTTGGCCCAGCGCTCGGTGTTCCTGATGCCTATAATGCGATTATAGCCAGCGGCAAAGAGAATGGCTGGGGCGGCGGCGACGCCACCGTGTGGCAGACGATCCTGGTATCGAACTGGCCATTCCTGCCTCTGGTCGGTGCCGCGTTCTCGATCGCGATTGGCGGCGAAATAAAATCAGTCGGCAAGTCTCAAACCGTGGCCATGCTCGGCGCGGTGCTCGTGGCAACCGTCGTATGGATTTTCACAGTGTGGCTGGCATACAGGGTATTTGGCTTCGAGTTCCTAGGGACAGCTGTCTACAATAGCGTGATGGGAACTGGCATAACGACCCCAACGGACCCGGCCGTTGCTCTGCTGACTGGGATTCTCACCGAGTCGCCGCTGGTGACCGTGCTGACATCGCTCGGTCTCGCACTGTGGATGTGGATGTGGATCCCCGCGATGCACACCTTCGGCGTCCGTGCCGTCGTGGCTTGGTCGTTCGACCGCGTTGCGCCGGCGCCGCTCGCCAAGATCTCGGAGACATATCACACGCCCTTGGTCGCGATCACCGTGACCACGATCTTCAACCTGATCTGCATGGCCTTGTTCGTGTTCACGCCTTGGTTCTCTAAGATCGTGATCCTCATCGAGGCCGCCGTGCTGGCATGGTCGGTGGTGCTGCTTGCAGGCGTCTTCTTCCCCTACAAGCGGCCGGAGCTTTATGAAAAGTCTCCGCTGGCCGGCAAGACCGTGTTCGGGCTTCCGATTATGACCGTGGGGTGCTTCCTAGGGTTCGTCGCGGCACAGTTCTACTTCTGGGTGCTGTTCTTCGATCCGAACGCAGCGGGCCACGATCCGACGCAGGTTGCCATTGTGGCCGGCGTATTTGTGTTGGGCTTCGCATTCTACTACGTGATGAAAATGATCAGACGGTCGCAAGGAATCGATGTGACCTTGGCCTTCAAGGAGATCCCGATCGAGTGATCGGGGCCTGCACGCCGGATGGGACGGTCGGATAACCCCCCCTACCTCCCATCCGGCTTGCCGCGCGTCTCCACATCAACCGAAGCCGGGAGGCCCACGTGAACCAGATGCCAACAGATCCGGGTTTAAATTTACAATTTGTGGACGAGGCCCTCACCCTGGTCCGCGAAGCGGAGGCCGAGGGCATACGACTGCGAATTCTGGGGTCGATCGCGTATCGCCTGCAATGCCCTAACAATCTCCATCTATTCGAGGACACCAAACGGGTCCTGACCGACGTCGATTTTGGCGCCGAGAAGAACCAGAACAAGGCAATCCGTCAGTTCCTCATCGCGCGCGATTATGTGCCTGACGAAGGCGTCTACATGGCTTCAGAGGGTTCGCGTCATGTGTATCTGCACAAAGACACGAATCTGAATGTCGATGTGTTCGCCGATGAGCTCTATTTTTGTCATCGTATCCCATTCAAGAACCGTCTGGATCTCGACAGTCCGACGATCTGCACAACCGATTTGCTGCTCGAAAAGATGCAGATTGTCGAGATCAATTTGAAGGACTTCAAGGACACGATCGTACTGATGCTCGAGCATCCGCTGTCGCATCAACAGGCCGGCCCAAAATCCATCGACACCGATTACATCGTCGACATGATGCGCCGTGATTGGGGCTTCTATCACACCTTCACCACCAATCTTGAGCGCGTTCCCGGCCACCTGAGTGAATTTCCTTCCATGAAAAAGGAAGAGCATGCGGTCGTTCGGAGCCGTATCGACGAGCTCCTCAAAGTGCTCGACGAAGCGCCAAAGACACTGGCGTGGAAAATGCGGGCGAAGATCGGAACGCGGCGCCAGTGGTATCAAGAAGTTTCGGAGAAGGCCCGGCAATTCTGAAGTCTATTGAGCGCGTGAATGGTGAGATGTCATGTCGGAGCCCAAGACTCCTCTTTCACATGAGGCCTTTCGCAAGCGTCAGAGGACGACAGAGATTGACGGCCTAAGCTATAAGCCCCTTCGGGTCGCCTGGACGGAGCTCGGAGAGGGCGAGCCTGTCATCCTGCTGCACGGAATTCCCACATGGTCTTTTCTCTACAATGAAGTCATTCCGCTTCTGACGGAGCATGCGAGAGTCATTGCTCCCGATTTCCTCGGGCATGGCTATTCCGACAGGCGGGACTTCTTTGATCGCTCGCTATTAGCCCAGACAGACATGATCATCGGTCTGATGGATCACCTTGGAATCGAACGGGCAACATTTGTCGGGCACGATACCGGCGGTGGGGTTTCCCTGATCATGGCGATACACCACCCGGATAGGGTTGCACGCCTCGTGCTGACCAACGCCGTGGCATACGATTCCTGGCCGATCGATGACATGATCGACCTCGGCAATCCAAACTGGCGAAGCAAGTCGCCAAAAGAGGTCGCCGATTTCGTGGCCTCCGGCTTGCCGGATGGACTTTTCAACAGGCATCGGCTTACGCCGGAATTTGAAGCCGGCATCGTAGCGCCATACAGCGATGAAGAAGGCAAGATATCCCTTATCCGCAATGCAAGCGCTCTCAACACTAATCACACCACCATGCTGGTTGAGAAGCATCCGGAAATCATTGTGCCAACGCTTTGTCTGTGGGGTGTTCATGATCCTTGGCAGACGATTCGGGATGGTGAAAGGCTCTCGCGGGAAATTCCCGACGCGCGGCTCGTGCGGGTGG
>Ga0307379_10009483_pt1 | contig 12983 bp, 14 predicted proteins | sample UN2MG_FD_202237 | JGI IMG/M metagenome (GOLD analysis project Ga0307379, IMG submission 202237) | Soil microbial communities from Risofladan, Vaasa, Finland - UN-2 | ecosystem: Environmental > Terrestrial > Soil > Coastal area > Acid sulfate soil | place: Finland: Risofladan, Vaasa | collected... | reverse complement strand
GAGACCTGATTAGGTGATATCTCCGTCTTCTTCTCCAGGAAATTAATGATCTCTAGAGCCTGCTCCGTCGTGTCACATCTCATCATAAAGTCGATAACATCGGGATCGTATCCTGCCCAGATCCTGCTCTCTATATCGTCCTGCTCATTAAGGGAGTCCTCGTCCTTGAGATCGCTCTTTGAGACGCCTTGCTCCATCTCCTCTGCTATATGCGGAAACAGCTTCTTGAACCGGTCTTTCTCCATTATGGGCTTCATCACTTAAGACTCCAAGGAAGAAAATAAGGTTGATGCATGTAGTTTTTTTAACCTGTGAAAGGGTCCTAATCCCTTTTAAACTCGCCAGAGGCCACATCGTCGTGGATCGTCAAACCCGGCGAGATCCAGGCACCAGATCCGACCTTCACTCCGGGCATCAGGTTGACGTTGATGCCTGTCTGAACCTCGTCACCCATGATGGTTCCGAGCTTACGCCTCCCGGAGTCGATCTTGTCTCCCTTTATCCAGACCTTGATGTTCTTCTTGTCGAACCGTATGTTAGCTGTGATCGTCCCTGCTCCGAAGTTACATTTCTCCCCTATCACGCTGTCTCCTATGTAGGAGAGGTGGGCGACGTGGGTTCCATCCATTATGATGCTGTTCTTGACCTCGCAGGCGTTGCCGATCCTGACGTTGGCTCCTATACTAGTGGAGGGCCTGATGTAGCAGTTGGGGCCGATATCGCTTCCCGATCCTATGAAAACGGGGCCTGCGATGTAGACTCCGGACCTAATTCTCGCCCCCTTCTCCACCACGACGGGTCCGTGGATGTTCACGCCCTCCTCAATCTCTCCATCAATCGATGTCTTGAGATCCGTAAGAGCCCTTTCATTTGCCTCCAGCATGTTCCATGGTCGGCCAACGTCCAGCCAGCACTCATTTCGGATAGGGGTGGCACGTACCTTCGCTCCCGAGTCGATGAGTAGATTTAAAGAGTCTGTGATCTCATACTCACCCCTGCTTGAGAGGCCAGTTTTTCGGATGTAATCGAATATGTTTGGTTGAAATACGTATATGCCCGCGTTGGCCAGGTTGCTAGGGGCTTCTCCGGGGGCCGGTTTCTCGACTATTTCCTTTACGACATCTCCATCGAGCTTCACGGCGCCCATCTGACTCGGGTCCTCGACGGGGACAACGCATAGAGAGGTCTCATCATTCCTGTGCCCTTTGAGAAGGGTCCTGAAAACATCTTGATGTAGGAACAGGTCGCCGTAGAAACCGATGAACTCATCATCCTCCATAAAGTCCTCGGCGACTATGAACGCGTCAGCTGTCCCCCCCATCTCTTTCTGTCTCTTATAGGTGATCTCGAGGCCGAGGTTGGCGCCGTCCATAAAACGATCCTTAATCTTGTCCTCCATATAGTGGGTCACCAGGAGAACCTCCTCGACCCCCGCCTCAGCGAGCCCCCTCAGGGACCACTCGAGCAGTGGCTTCCCCCCTATGGGGAGAAGGTGCTTGGGGCGGTTGTCGGTCAGCGGTCTCAGTCGCTCCCCCTTTCCAGCCACCAGAATGACTGCTTTCATCTACTCCCTCCCAGTACCTTTCCTACAAAGCGGCGGCCCGTCTCTAAAAGATCTTCAGCTCTCTCAAGGTCCTGAGCCTCCACCGTTATCCTGATGATAGGCTCAGTCCCAGAGGGCCTGATGAGGATCCATCCGTCTTCCAGACTGATGCGGACGCCGTCGATTGTCAATACTTCCTTTACATTACCGAAGTCTTTCTCGTAGTTTGACGTGATGCCCATCATCGCCTCTGGTTTACGGACGTCGGGGCATTCCACCTTCGTCCGGAGTGTGGGATAATCGGGTACGTCGGCGAGGAACTCCGAGAGTGTCTTTCCCTCAGACTCGAGGGCGACCATGAGCTTAAGCGAGGAAAGGATGCCGTCAGGACACATATGGATGTCCGGGTGTATCCATGCCCCAACGGGTTCACCGCCGAAAATGGCGCCGTTCTCAATCATGGCCTCGGTTATGTGAACGTCCCCCACCTTCGTCCTCACGACATTACCCTTCACGGCCTCCACCGCCTCCTCGACGCACATAGATGAGCCGACGTGAGTAACCACGGTGCCTCCCCCATTCATCTCGACCAGGTGTCTTGCGTAGGCCGCGAGGACCCTGTCCGGGCTCGGCGTATTTCCTCTCTCGTCGACGGCAATGAAACGGTCACCGTCACCGTCGAACCCGAAGCCGATGTCGGCCCCTGTGAAATTCACCATTCTCCCCACTCTAGTGAGGGACTCCTGCGTTGGCTCGGGGTTTCCTGCGGGGAAGTGTCCGTCAGGCTGCCCGTTAATTATGATGGCGTCAATTTCCAAATCCCTGTAAATGTCATGTGCTATCGATGATGTGGCGCCGTTGAACAGATCATAGACCACACTCCAGGCCTTGGAGAACTCTAATCTTTGAGCGATGGAGTCGATGTAGACCCTCCCGACGTCCATCTTCTCGACTCGCCCGACTCTGTTCCAAGCCGATCGGGAGAATTTCTGTTCCCCAATTATGTCCTCAACGTCCTGCTGCTGCTTCTCCGTGTACGCCATTCCAGTCGAGTCGAATATCTTGAAGCCGTTGTATTCTGGCGGGTTGTGTGACGCAGTTATGGATACTCCGGCCTCAGCTCCCATCTCTCTCGTGAGCCACGCTATTACAGGTGTCGGCACTACGCCAACTGTCCCAGCTACGAAGCCGGTGGAGACGATCCCTGATGTCAGCGCCGACTCCAACATCTCACCTGAAAGCCTCGTGTCCCTCCCCACTAGAACTACGCCCCCATCGAACTGAGATGCAATGGCCATGCCCACTTTCTGCGCTAGAAGGGGCGTTACTTCCACGTTCGCGAGGCCCCTTATACCTGATGACCCGAAAAGACTCATCTATATCGCCTGCTGGGGACGAACTTTCGGAGGGGGTCTGCACTCATAAGCTTTTCCAACTCTCTCAGGGTCAATCCCTTCTTGAGGTCGCCGTATATCTCACATCTCTCCATGTTATCGATCTCCTCAAGCGGCCTGACGACCACTTCGATATCGAAGCCCTCCCACATCACAATGATATGCCTGGACCTCGACGTGAGACCCCTGATGACCGCGATCACGTCGTCAGATTTCGTGATCTGATAATCGGCTTCCTTGATCTTAGTCTCTATTTCAGAGGGCGTATTCGTGTAGACGTTGATGTCCACGTCACTCCCCTTCCTGGCTGTACCTCTCCACACGCTTCCCGTTAAAACCGGTTTTAAATTCTCTAGGTCTCTCATCAACCTGAGGGCCGCCTTCCTCATCGCGATGAGAAGCTCCCTTCGATCGTCTCCCTCCAACCCTTCGGCGAGTGAATCGAGCTCAACTGCGACCTCATGGTTGCTGGGCATCGAGCTAATACCAATATTCCTTGAGGCCATTTCCTTGGCGTGTTTGTACTCCTTTGTTACGCCATTGTAGATTAAGCGGGCAGCCTCCCTGGCAACGGATTCCCTACCTGCCAACCGGTCGTCCCTGTGAAGAATAGGTTTGACCTCTATAAAACGAGGTGTGTGTCTAGTTGGGGAGTGCTATAAGCTCGGACTTGCGTACGCCGACGTGCCTGAGGGAGGTTACCTTCCTCGCCTCGTTGTAGACGTCCGAGGCAAGCTTTCCTAGGACCATCTCGTGGACTATCTGGCCGAACTCGAGGGTCTTCGCCTTCTCCGCCACGACATCGCTCATGATCGACCTTATCGCCCTCTCCTGGGAGGTCTTAATCCTCGTGTTGGTGAGTGCCGTCAGCACTATCTTGAGCTTGTAGCCGTCTGGTGTGGTGATCCTGAAGAACCCGTCCACCTTAGTGCTTCTCCTCCTGACGAGGCTTCTCAGGTAGTCTCTGAGGTACTCGTGGCCCTTGAAGACCGTCTGAGCTGTGCTTTCGTCTACCTCGGTCACCTGGAAGTACATCTTCAGGTACTCCTGGGAGAAGTCGCCCGTGATCTGGGCTAAGGTTGTAGTGTACACACGGCCCAGCAGCTTATCTGGGCCTTCAGCGGGAGTCTCCCCCACTTTGGTCTCTCCGAAGTAGCGTGGAAGGTAGATGTCATACCAGTCCTTCCTCCTCCATTTGTCCCTGACAGCCCTTGACAAGCTCTAACTTACCCTCCTGATCCGATGTCCTGAAGAAGGGACCCGCTAATTTATATGTTTCTCCTTCTTAGGACGTATCGATACTCTCATTTTATGAGAGTAAATCGATTCTTTCATGGCAATTGAAGGTGATCTAAAATTTGTTTTTTAGGTGCATAATATAAAACAATTATTGACCTAGAACGTTGGGACGTTCTTAACCAATTTGTGACAATACTTCTATATGTCTCTTTGAACATCCGCTCCGTTTTTTCCGTTTCCATGAAACAGAAATATGATATAAAATCAGCGGATCTTTATTGTTGTAGCACGGAAAGAGCATTTCCGGAACGTATGGCGACGGATCCCCCGAAAGGAGGACGAGGCGTAATACGGAAGGCTCGGGTTAGCCTGGGTCGAAACCGGAGATGTACTCGGGCACAAGCGTTCGCGGCCTGAAGCACCGAGGTACACGGGCTGGGGTCGCAGTCGACGATGAACGCCGAACTCGGGGACGCCTGGGGATGGTCGAGTTCCGTGCTACACCTTATAACTCTAAAACTCATCTGGTATCTCTTGTCTCCGAGATGGCCTTTTCAGCTGCCTGGATGCAGGAGAATAGGTCGTCGAGCGTGGATATCATGCTCCCTATGCCCCTTTCACAGGTCACGGTGATGTGAAGCGTCTTCCCTTCCTTTCTAGATACAACTTCAACGCCTTCTGGCGCTTTCAGGTTGTCCGGCTCTATGGCTGCCATGATATGGCGTGTATTCTCCTCGTCGTCGTATCTTATGCTAATGGTGGAGGATACCTTAGCTATGCCTCTCTCCGACAAGTCTATCCACCCTCTCGAAGAACTCTTCCTCCGACTCCTCCGGTAGGAATGCTCCTGCGGCTATGTCGTGTCCTCCTCCCCGCCCCTCGAAGGGCTCTGCTGCCTTGAGCATGATCTTCCCGAGGTCCAGGCCGTCCTTGGCCATGGCCTCCGTCGCCCTCGCGGAGACCTTGACGAGTCCGTCCTCCGCCCGTGCCGAGGCTACGAACGGCTTGGGGTTCGGCAGGATTCCCGTGGACAGGAGTATTGAAGCGACCACGCCGACTATGCGTTCGTCGATGTCGCCCTTCGCCCTCATTGTGTAGATGTTCTCCATCTCGACGATGCGGTCGTTCTCCCTCACCCAGTCTAGGTATTCACCGATCTTCCTGCGGTAGCCGTCGAGGGTCTTCTCCGCCTCGTTCATCGCCTCGTTCCTGTCCCCCATACAGATGCAGAGGCCGAGGCTAGGCCTCCCCATCCTAGCACAGGCGTTGAGGAGTGAGGCGTACTCCCTCCCGTCCCGTAGGGGAGTCCAGGGCTCCTCCTTCTTGAACGTGTATATTGTACCCCTGAGGTCGTGGACGGCGTCCGCCCGGCAGCCCTCGTAGATCATGTGTTTAGTCAGGGCCGAGAAGAGGGATCGCTTCTCATCCTCCGACAGGTCCCTAAGGGCGCGCCATCTGCCCTCCGTCTTTAGCTCTATCCCGGCCTCCTTCAGCATGGCGATGCAGCGATCCTCCTTCCCGCTGAGGCCGGGGATGAAGGGTTTGGTGGTGTAGGCGCAGGCCCTCGCGATAGGTCGGGTCTCGTGGCCGTAGAATATCAGGTCGACCTTTGTCTCAAGCAGGTCAGCCCGTTTTGCGTCCTCCTCTATTAGAGTGTTCAGTCCTAGGAGAGTCTTTCTTGCGCCCTTGTCCTGCTGGTCGGCCAAGGCGCCGACAATGCCGAGGGTGCTTAGGTCCACGTTCTTCTTTGATATCTCCCTTGCGAAGAGGTAGGAGACTCCGGCTCCGCTGATTCCCCTTGCCCCGTCGAGGTCGTTGAGGAGAGGGTTAATGTGGGCTATGTTCTCGATCTCCAGCTCGATGGGCAGATGGTGGTCGAGCACGATTATGTCGGTCCCTGCTAGGTGTTCCTTGAATACGTCAAGATACCCACTGCCCAAATCCGAGAAGATGACGAGGGGGGGTTTTTCTGAGGCGATGGCTTTCACTGTTTTCTCGTCTACTCGCTTCTCGGTCGTCGTCTTGAAGCCTACCCCGAGCCTGCTGATGGCCTTGCTTATTATGCCTCCTGCGGCCACTCCATCCGAGTCGTTGTGGGTGACGATCCTGATTCTGTCTCCCTCGTCGACGTGCCGCTCAAGCATCTCTACTGCTGCTGAAAATGAGTTAAAGAACTCCTCTTGGGAGGTTATATGAACCACCGCTTAGATGGTGACGATCTCGTTCCTGTGATTCCAGTCCTGGGGTAGCTGGCCCCTTCGTTTGTAGTATCTGGTCAGGGCATATATCTTGGACTCGGTGATCTGGAGCCCCCTCTTGTTGCTGAAGTCCTTGGGGTTCCTCTCTAGGTGCCGCCTTAGCGTCGTCGCCTTCACCATGAGGTTGTAGATATCCTCAGGGATCCTGGGCGCTAAGCTGGCCTCATTGAGCACCTTGTGGATTCCATATCCGACGATGGGCTTTACGAGAGGTATTCCATGCTCGTCCCTCAGTATGTTGCCTATGTCGCTCTGGGGCTTCCCTTCTCTCGCCAAGTTTATTATGAGGGCCTTCACCTCGTCAGGCTGGTATATGACCCAGTTCGGGGCCCTCTTTGATACCGGCCTTGTCGAGCGGGATCTCCCCCTCATGTACGCAGTCTTCCCAACCATTGCCATCAACTGTGCTGAGACTTTACCGATTGCTCTAGTGAAAAAGACTCCTTTATTTAAAAAGGTTCCTCGGGAGAGGTGAGCCACTCACCCAGCTTCCGGAGGGCTCTCGCCCTGTGAGACATGGCGTTCTTCTCCTTCGAGGGCATCTCACCGAAGGTTCTCCCATACCCCTCATCCGGTATGAAAATGGGGTCGTACCCGAAGCCGCCCGTCCCCTTCACGCTATGGGAGATCTTGCCTTTGACGTCGCCCCAGAAGATCTTGATAGCACCCCCTGATCTGAAGGCAATGGCCGACCTGTAGGACGCCCCCCTCTCCTCAATCCCCACCATGAGCTTCAGGATTCCTAGAACGCCGACCTTGTCGAGGGCGTACGAGGAATAGGGCCCAGGAAAGCCTCCGTAGTGGTCTAGGAACAGCCCTGCGTCCTCCACATAGACGGGTCTCCCATCGTCTATAATCTGTTTGAGGCTGAAGGCCGCTATCTCTGACAGGTCGTCGACCTGTATCTCGATCCTCTCAACCATGAGATGCTCCAGCTCTATGCCGTACTCGGAGAGGACCTCCTTCGACTCCTCGACCTTGTGGCTGTTCCCTGTCGCCAGCCAAATCTTACTCTCTCTCAACGTACCTCCCCCTTCTCGATATCTCCGCCATCCGCTCCAGGGCCTCCTCCGCCTCTTCTCCCAGCCCCTCCCTGTAGCCCTCCTTGAATGCGGTGAAGAGCTCCTCTGTGTGCCTGAAGTGGGTGCTGGTCAGCATCCTATGCATCAGGTTCAGGTCGACGCCCCTCTTCTCCGTCTCATTCGACACCTCGCCTAGGCCGAAGTCAACGAAGACGGGGCCGTCGGCGGAGCTGATGATATTGGATGTCGTGAGGTCGCCGTGGATGATACCAGCTCGGTGGAGGCGCCCAGCTAGCAGGCCAATGAGCTCGAACAGCTTGTGTCTCTCCTCCCCAGAGAGGTCTTTGACGATGTCTCTGACCTTCTCACCCTCGACGAACTCCATCACGATCGTGGCCTCGTCTGGGTCAACCTGATAGATTACCGGTGTCGGGACCCCTGCTCCCTTAGCCCTGTGGATTATGGATGCCTCGTGGAGAGTTCTGAGGCGGCGCATATCCCTATCCAGCTCGGGGTGGCGATATTTCTTCTTGCCCCGTCGTTTTAGCAATGCCCTTACTCCGTTCCAGTCGGGATCGAGCCAGAGGTCGGCCTCCGCCCCCTTGGCGACGAGGGTCAGCCCCTCCATGGCACCTCCACCTGGTCCACTCTCCATTTGCTGTCTATGAAGCTCTCCGCGATCGGCGTTCTCACGCCGTGCATGTAGGCGAGAACCCCGGTCCAGGCGATCATCGCACCATTATCCGTAGCATACCTTATGGGAACGAACTTCGCCTCGACCCCATGCTCCTCAGCTATCAAACCGATCATGGACCTAAGCCTCTTGTTCGCCCCCACACCCCCCGTAAGGAGCAGCTCCTCCTTCCCCGTGTGGGCCAGAGCCCGCTCAGTCACCTCCCCGAGCATCCCATAGGCAACCTCCTGGAGGCTGAAGCAGACATCCTCCAAGCTGTACTCGCCCTTTCTGAGCGCTTGGATCGCCGCCGTCATGAGACCACTATAGCTGAGGTCCATACCCTTCACGACATAGGGGAGCGGTATCAGCGTCTCCCCCTTCAACGCATGCTCCTCAATCGCCGGGCCCCCCGGATACGGGAGCTCAGCTGCTCTCGCAAACACGTCTAAACAGTTTCCCACGGCGATATCAAGGGTCTCCCCGAACACCCTGTACCGCCCTGCCTCGTACCCCGTGACTATTGTGTTCCCCCCGGAGACGTAGAGCGTCAACGGGTCCACGGCGCCCTCGGTGAGCCTCCCTATCTCGATATGCGACACGCAGTGGTTCACACCAACCAGGGGCACCTTCAGGTACGCCGAGAGAGCCCTCGCCGCGGTGGCCCCCGTCCTGAGGCAGGGACCCAGACCCGGCCCCCGGGCGAACGCGATGAGGCTGAGGTTCCTCGCACTCAGCTCCGCCGTCTTGAGAGCCTTGGAGATCGTATTCCCCACCACGTCGGAGTGGTGCCTCGCCGCCTCCCTGGGGTGGATGCCCCCCTCCTCGGGCACGTGGGTCGTGATCTCGTTAGCGAGGATGATGCCGTCTGAGCGTGCTATGCCGACTCCCAGGTTGTCGGCTGTGGATTCAATGCCCAGGCAGGTGATGTGATCCATCCCGCGATCGTCATCTGGTAGTGGATGGGGCGTTAAAAAATGATGTGGGGGCAATTAAGGCTCCCTTCGCTAAATCCTTCTTAATCACAACTCTTTTCATTTCAGACGACTCTCCAGACATGGGTCTTTGGTGGTTAAGGATGGGTATGGCCGACAGGATCGATGTTGTTGATCTCATCATCAGCGTCCTTCAGGAGCACGAGGGGTCGCTGAACGAGCTAGTGGAGCGGCTCGAACGACTAAACGATGACCTGGCACAGTCGATGAACGAGAGCGCCTTCGTTCCAAAGGAAACGAAATCGCCTGAATTACTCGACTTCAAGGTGAAAGAGCTTGAGAAGAAGCTCGATAAATACCGTGAAATACTGAAAACGATCCTCAACCACTGCGAAAAGATAAATGACGTCGTCTGCGTGAAGGCCATAGCGGAAAAAGCCCTGGATATCTGACTTCACCCAACTAGTCGTCGTCCCAGCTGATACTCAAGTATTACTTCAACCGTCTCATGAAACTGGGGGCTGAACCCGCTCCGCCGATCACGACGCGCTTGTGTTCGTCTTTGCCCGTGACCTGCTCTATGACGCCTCTAAACTCAATCCTGTCGCCTGGGTCGAACATGTCGCAATAGATGCTCTCATATGAGACGATCTTGGATATCTCCATATTCTTAGTTGTCTCGATCTGATCGACCTCGTAGACTGCGGGTAGGAATATCGAATCCTTGTTGTCTGATACTACGGCCTTACCTTCCGCCTCACCCTTCTTGTGATAGGTGTTGTCTCCGTATTCCTCCTCGATCTCGCTGTCTCTCCTCACTGGGTGGATTGAGAAGTAGGTGTCCCTGAAGAAGCCGTAGTTCCAGCGCCTATCGGAGAACTCCATCAACTCTTCGAAGCTGAGGGGGAACCTTCCGGAACGGCTCCTGCTCCAGACCTCCCTCTTCGCTGCGTTGAAGGGCTGTATCAGTGTCTCCTCCCTTCTCGACTCCAGGATCGTCTCCTTCAGACTCTCGGATGCCTTTCGACCATAGACCGTGATGTCGATGTCGGAGAACTCGGGGTTATGGCTTGCCGTCAGGATCGATCCGGTTACACCGAGGTCGGCCGCCTTGAGCCCCGATAAGCCGGTCAGGATCGTGACGAGGTCTGTGAGCTTCCACTCCAGTTCGTCTCTGTGGCCCTCCTCGATTATTGATGCTAGGCGCTTCCTCGGGCGGTAGTATCTCCTCACTCTGTCCCTGGGTACCGATGAGAGGGTAATGTTCCTCACCGGGCATCGATATATATACTGGGAATATCTCTCCCTCAGAAGCCCGTAGGTCGCCTCCACCTGGGAGACGTGGTAGTACGGGATGACCCTGCTGAACCTGGCGTCCTCCCTTTTCCACTTCCCCTCCGGATCTTGGACGTACTTGAGGTAGGCTGTGTACCAGTCCGGGGGGTGGAGGTAGCCGACGACGCAGAAGAGTAGCCCCTCCACAGTCTCGATGAGGTCCTTGTCCTTGGGCTTCTCCATGCCTTGAATAGGATTGTGATCCTACGATAAGGGTGTTGATATCGCAACATCTACCGAATTTATTTGTGTCCTCCCCTGATCATAACCTTGGAGGCTCCCGTTGCCAGCTAACCTTCCCCCGGACGCCAAGGCGAAGTGGAACGAGGTCACCCTGACCCGTAACCCAGAGGAGCGCCTGCGCCTTATGGGGGAGTTCATCTCCCTCGTCCCCAAGCACAAGGGTACAGAGAAGCTGTGCCACACGGTCAAGAGGCAGATGGCACAGCTCCGGGAGGATATAGACCGGCGCAAGAAAGCGGCGAAGAGGTCGGGAGGACCTTCCTACTTCATAGAGAAGGCTGGAGCGGCTCAGATCGTGATCGTTGGCCCCACGAACGCGGGTCGGAGCAGCCTCCTAAGGGCCGTGTCCAACTCTTCCGTCGATGTCGCCTCGTGGCCTTACGCGACAAGGATGCCGACCCCCGCCATGCTGCCTTACGAGGACATCCAGTTCCAGCTCATCGAGGCCCCCGCTCTCGTCGAGGGCTCCAGCGAGGGCCGATTTGACGGCTTCCAGGTACTCAGCCTCGCACGGAACTGCGACGGGCTCATCATCATGGTAGATCTCAGCAGTGACCCTGGTGGCGATTACCTGATGATCGCCAGGGAGCTTGCGAACTCCAGGGTACAGACCGTGGAGCCTGAGGGAGACGTCGAGATTACGCGTAGGGGCTATGGCTCAGATATTCAGTTCATCTGGGACGGTGAGCTCGTGGACACTTCTACCGACGAGGTCAAAGCCCTCCTCAAAGACTACAAGATACGGTCTGCCTTGGTAAGGGTCATGGGGAGGGTCACCCTGGACGTTGTCGAGGACTCAATCTTCGGGAACGCGGTCTACCGCCCCACCATGGTCATCGGCAACAAGGCCGATCTCCAGAACTCAGAGGCGGTCATCGACAGCCTGCGGCAGGCAGCAAGCCCCTTGGATGTGATGATCATCTCCGCGGAGAAGACCCCGGAACTCCCGCAGAAGCTGGGCTCCAAGCTGTTCGATATGCTCGACATAATCAGAGTCTACACGAAGCAACCGGGGAAGCCCGCCGCGACCGAACCCATCGTAGCCCGGAAGAGGCTGACGGTGGGGGATCTCGCCAAGATAATCCACACTGACTTCTACAAGAGGTTCAGGTACGCAAGGCTGTGGGGGCCCAGCGCGAAGTTCGACAACGAGCGGGTGGGGGTCGACCGTCAATTGGCGGACGGTGACGTGGTTCAGTTCCACGCCTAGATGAATTCAAGGGCTTCCCTTAGGGGTAACTTATGCTTTCCAAGCCTCCCATCGAAGTTTACAGCTGAAATTTTCTTTACACCCTCCACCTCAATGGCCGCCTTGATCCCTCTTCCCATGGCTTCCATAACATTCTCCCTATAGAGGCCATCTATGATCATCTCGTATACCGTTGTAATCCCTTCCGGGACCTTGGATCCCGGGACCGAATTCCTAAGGGTTGGGCAGAAGGGGGTGTTCGTCGACACATTCAGGAAGTCGTACTTCGACCCTACCGTGCTGGAGCTCCTGCAGATGCCCCCCGGGAAGGGGGTGATGACGAGGAGCACCCCGTTGATGGCCTCGACCGCCCTCTCGGACGCCTCAAGCGCGGCCTCCTGGCTCTCCCCCATGATGAGGAAGTTGCCTCCGGCAACGCCCTTTCTGGCGCCGAATCTGTCCTCGACTAGGAACTCTCCCTCGGTGACCGGAATCCGCCAGAACCTTCCCGGTATCCCCTCCAGTGACGTCTCCTCCTCGTGGCCGTCGCCGAAGTACCTCAGGTTCTTCCCCGAGTCGAGCATGGCGTCGGCATCCCCCTCAGGGAGCCCGTTGAAGACCCTCGTCGTCGGGCAGGTGAGGACGCACTGACCCACCCTGTCCAACATCGACCAGTACAGCTTCTCCTTTGTGCGCCCGAAGAACATGACGGCGACCCCGGGCCTACCGTCCGGTGTCTCATCCGAGATCAGCCTCCTCTCTATGCCTGCCTCGCAGTCGCAGCGGATGATGCTCGTGCCGAACCCCGTTGCCTCCGTGGCCGCAAGGTTCGCCCACTTCTCTGATGAGGCGGTTATGATGATCCTGCCGCCCCACATGGTGAAACCCTCAGCATGGGTGTCCTCGATCTCGACGCCGCTCAAACTGATACTCGCCATTCGAATCCCCGTGATCTTTAGCAACAGGTGGTTAAGTCACCTGCATGAGTGAAGAGCGGGAAAGTCCTAAATAACATTCATTCCTTGGCCTTTTTTCCCCTCAAGGTTGGAATGGGAGAAAATAGATTAATAACACCTAACACTGAGGGGTAATAGCTATATGATTTTAACTATTTCCTGATATAGGTGTAGTTTTTGCGGAAGACAGCGGCCT
>Ga0307379_10009482_pt1 | contig 12983 bp, 9 predicted proteins | sample UN2MG_FD_202237 | JGI IMG/M metagenome (GOLD analysis project Ga0307379, IMG submission 202237) | Soil microbial communities from Risofladan, Vaasa, Finland - UN-2 | ecosystem: Environmental > Terrestrial > Soil > Coastal area > Acid sulfate soil | place: Finland: Risofladan, Vaasa | collected... | reverse complement strand
AAATTCATTTCTCTTTTTAAACAGGCCAGTTTAGCTATTAATCTGCTTGAGATTTTAATAACTTGGTCTTGTCTAACTGTTTCTATTTGGTTTAACAAAACTTTTTTTGCCTTAAAGTCATAAAGTTTATAGTCTTTGGTTAAAATTTGTCTGTCATTCAAGCCTTTAAGACTGGATTTGGCTTCAAAAATTTCAAAAGTTAATTTGTCAAGGTTTTTTATTTGCGCAATTTTGTTGAGGCTTTTAACTGTAAGCCTATCTTTTTCGGTGGTGGTGTTGGATTTAAACCCTTGCGTGTCTGATAAAATAGCGCTAATCATTAGGCTTGCTAATTTTTTGGGTGGTTTAACATTAACTGTATCCATAAACCAGGAAATTACCGTGGTGGTGGAACCCCAAGCCTTGATATTCACAAAAATGGGAGTTGCTAAATCTAATTTAGCTTTATGATGATCAAAAATATCGGTGATTTGTTCATCTTTTATTCCTTGAAGCCTTTGCGATTCTTCATTATGGTCAACCAAAGCAAAAGTATCTTGTGGCCTTATTTTTCTAAAATTTAAGACAGGCAAAAGAGGAGTTTCAAACTTTTTAAAAATAGTTTCCGTTTCAAAATTTGCTTTGCCGGCCAAAACTGCCCTACTATTCGGTCTTTCAAAACACGAAGCCTTGTCAAAAAGATATTTTAAAGACAAAGCAGCAACACTGGTATCTAAATCCGGGTTGGTATGACCAATGATATAAAGCATTTTAAATATCCAAAGTCGCTGTTTTGGCGTGGGTTTGGATATATCTTTTTCTGGGCGGAACCTCTTCGCCCATTAACATGTTAAATACTTGATCTGCTTGAGCTGCATCATCGATGACTATTTGTTTTAAAATTCTGTTTTTAGGATCCATTGTTGTTTCCCAGAGCTGTTCGGGGTTCATCTCGCCTAGGCCTTTATATCTTTGGATAACAGGATTTTTAAAGTTTTTTAAAGTTTTTTCCCTTTCCTCTTCGTTATAGGCGTAGGCAATCTTTTTTCCCTCCTGGATTTTGTATAAAGGGGGCATGGCGACATAAAGATAGCCTTTATCAACGATTGATTTTAAGTGGCGGTAGAAAAAAGTTAGCAGTAAAGTTACGATATGCTCACCGTCAACATCGGCATCACACATAATAATGACCCGGTGATACCTGAGCTTTTCAATTTTTAAAGTCTCGCCTATCCCCATACCCAAAGCGATTATCAGGGCTTTAAGCTCTTCAAAATTGATAATTTTATCTAATCTGGCTCTTTCGGTGTTGAGTATTTTTCCGCCTAAAGGAAGAATGGCCTGAAATTTTCGGTCTCTCCCCTGCTTCGCGCTGCCGCCGGCAGAATCACCTTCAACAATATAAAGCTCGCTTTGGGCTGGATTTGTTTCCTGGCAATCAGCCAGCTTACCAGGCAAAGTCATCCCTTCCAAAACGCCCTTACGAACCACGGCATCACGAGCCGCCCGAGCCGCCATTCTCGCTTTGGCAGCCAGAAGTACTTTTTCCATAATCTTTTTGGCATCGGCCGGGTGTTCTTCAAAATAAACATCAAGCGCTTCTTTGACGGTATTGTAGACTGCCGATTGTGCCTCCGGATTATTAAGCTTTGTTTTGGTTTGTGATTCAAACTGAATATCTGAGGCGGGCATCTTGGTAAAAATAACGGCGGTTAGTCCCTCTTTGAAATCATCGCCGACAAAAGCGTTTTTTTCGCCTTGCAGGATACCGGTTCTGAGAGCATATTCTTTGATTGCCTTGGTCAAGGCAGTTCTAAAACCGGTTAAATGAGTACCGCCGTCAGGAGTATTGATGACATTGGCAAAGGACATAATGGTTTCATTAAAGCCTTCATTGTATTGAAGGGCTGCTTCAACGCCAACCGGAGTTTCTGAATCTTCAAGCTGTCTTTGGACATAAATAATAGGATGAAGTACTTTTTTGTTTTTATTAAGATGTTTAACCAGAGACCTGATTCCTCCATCAAAATAAAAATGGCATTCTCTCTCGGTTCTTTGGTCGTAGAGGTGGAAAAAAAGACGGGCAACAAGGTAAGCTCTTTCTCTTAAGGATTTTTTAATTGTTTCGAAACTAAACTTTGGTTTTTTCTTAAAGATAAAAGGGTCATAACTGAAGGTAGTTTTAGTTCCCGATAAAAAGGTATAAAAGCCATCCTTGTTTTTGGGGATTTGCCTTCCTATAACCTTAGTTTGGGGGGCGCCCCTTTTATATTCCTGGCTGTAAAGCCTTTTATCCCTGATGACTTCAACTTTCATACTCAAAGAAAGGGCGTTAACTGCGGAAGCGCCAATGCCATGAAGACCGCCGGAAGCTTGGTAGGCCCGATTGTCAAATTTGGCGCCGGCATGAAGCCGAGTCATCGCTACCTCTAAGGCAGAGATACCGGCTTTTTTATGGGTTTCAACGGGAATTCCCCGGCCGTCATCATACACTGTTAACTGATCATTGGCTTTGATAATTACATAAATATTTTTGGCAAAACCGGCAATAGCCTCATCAACGCTGTTGTCAATAATTTCGGTAACCAAATGGTGGAGGCCTTTAGTGTCGGTGGAGCCAATATACATTCCCGGCCGTTTTCTTACCGGTTCCAGGCCTTCCAAAATCATTATTTCTTCAGCGGTGTATTTAGCAGCCGGTTTTAAAGAAGCTTTTTGTTTCACTTTACCATACTAGCAAAAAAACCTGTTCATGACAAGAGGAAAGAAGCACATTTAAATTACAAGCTTGCCTAGTACAAAGCTTTATTAATCAAGCCGAGTATCACTATCCCGAGGTTCCTTGAGAGGTTAACTTCGGAGATTGAAAGGGATTGAACAGATGTTGATATTTTTTCATGCTCCACTTGATATCTAATCAAGTGGAGCACTTCAAACTTGAACTGCGGCTTACACATAAAAATTGCAAAAAATCTAAATTATGCTATAATTTAGCCAGTTAAATTACTGAAGGAAAGGTGATTTTTGGCCGAAGAAAAATGTCTTCAAAAAGAGAGATGTCAGATTTGTATGTAGATTTCCTGGCAGGTGCCACCAAAGAGCAAATGGACGCACAAATAAGAAAGTTGCTAGAATCAGATAATCCGAAATTTCGCCTTTTGGAGGTACAACCTTTAAGGTACTTTTCTCCTTGAACCTTGGAATATTACTCCCAAGTCAAGTGCTTGATTTTTTCAAGTTCTCTTTGATAGTCAACAAGGTTCTAGACCGACCCGCTTACTCTACCCTACTGTGTTTTGGTGCGGGGTTGAGGTTGATAACTAGGTTATCTAAGGCCAGCTTAACATTAACATTACTCTGAAGAAGGTTCAGCGTTTTTTGGCAGCGGTTGATGATAATCACTGATTTTAAAACCTTTCCCCTTTTTACTAAATGCTTATTCAAAGTAATAATCATTTCCTTTAAAAATTTTTCTGCTGCTTCCCTATTTTTAGTATATTGTTCAATAAGCTTTAGACGTTGGCCAGGTCCGGCTTTGATGATTTTAAGATATAAAGAATAGTATTCGGCCGACAATTTGTTTTCTAACACGAGTTCTGGTTCGTACGGAAGCTCAACCAGCTGACAACGGGAAATTATCGTAGGAAGAAGCAGATTTTTATTCGGGCAGCATAAAATAATGACTGACAATGCCGGAGGTTCCTCCAGAGTTTTTAAAAATGAGTTTTGAGCAGGAATGGTTAGTTTTTCTGCCTCTGGAATAAGGGCGGTTTTGAAATCCTTCTGAAATGGTTTTTGCGACAGAAACTTTTGTAACTGGCGGATTTGGTTGATACCGACAGAGAGTAAAGCCTTTAAGTAAAGCACATCTGGTCCTTCGTCAATATTTCCGACCAACTTTTTGGCTTTATTAAGTCTTTGGGTTAAATTACCGCCGGTGATGAGGTAAGAATTCATCATAAAATAACTAAGTGATCGTTTTTTATTTTTCTAACTTCCTACTTTCTTGACATTATACAATAATTGAACAATAATGAAATTTAAAGGTATTTAGAGGGTCTGGAACAGACTCGTTGTGTTATTTTTAAATTTTAATTTTGTTATGGTACCTGCCCAAATTACGAACAAAACAATTATCGATGTTCTTTTAACTAAAAATGTTATTGGTCAGGAGTTATTCGACCGGATTAAGCTTGAGAATGTTAATACGGGCAAATCATTAGAACAGATTATTGTCGATCATAACTTTGCCTCGGATGAGGAACTAACCAAGGCAAAAGCTGAAGTCTATCAAATCCCCTATTTAGATCTGGCTGAAATCAGTATTTCTCCTGAAGCGCTTAGTCTTGTCCCTCAAATTGTGGCTGAGCGTTATGTTTGTTTTCCTTACACCTTTGATAAAGAGAAAAAACAACTGGTCTTGGCGATGAAAGACCCCTTAGACCTTAAAGCAATTGAGTTTTTAGAGCAGAAAAGCGAGAAAATAATTATTCCGGCTTTTGCCACAGAGGAAAGGATTAAAGAAGCGATCAATCAATACTATACTCAAAGCCTTACCACTCAAGTTACGGCTGCCCTGAAGGAAAGTAGTAAGGAAGATCGAGGTGGCGTTAGAGTGGTCGACGCCGGTAAATTAGACAAAATTATCAGAGAGGCGCCCATTGCTAAAATCGTATCTACCTTACTTGAATTTGCCATTAAAGCTAAGGCGAGCGACATTCATATCGAGCCTCAGCAAGACAAAACAAGAATTCGCTACCGGATTGACGGTATTTTGCATGAAAAGCTGGTTTTACCCAGGACAGTTCATGATGCCGTTATCTCCAGAATTAAGATTTTGTCCAAAATGAAGATTGATGAAAAAAGAATCCCTCAGGACGGCCGTTTTAGCTTTCGTTCAGGATTAGAAGAAGTTGACTTAAGAGTTTCTTCTTTACCGTCGGTTAACGGCGAAAAAATAGTCATGAGGCTTTTAAAGAAAACAGGGGGCGTTCCTACTTTAACAGATTTGGGTCTGCGTGGACTGGCCTTAAAAAATATTAACGGATCCATATTCCTAGCTAACGGGATTATTTTGGTTACTGGTCCAACTGGTTCAGGGAAAACCACGACTTTATATGCAGTTTTATCCAAAATTAACACTACTCGGGTAAACATTATTACCTTGGAAGATCCGGTTGAGTATGAGATTCCTGGTATTAATCAGGTCCAGATCAATCCCACTGCCGGTTTAACTTTTGCCTCGGGTTTACGATCCTTTTTAAGGCAAGACCCAAATATTATCATGGTGGGCGAGATTCGGGATCAAGAGACAGCTGGTTTAGCAATCCAGGCGGCTCTGACAGGTCATTTGGTTTTTTCTACTCTCCACACCAATAGTGCTTCCGGTGCTTTGCCTCGACTATTGGACATGAAAGCGGAACCTTATCTTTTAGCCTCTTCGATGATTTGTGTCGTTGCTCAAAGAGTAGTGAGGAAGATTTGTACTAATTGTAGAGAAGAGTATCAGCCGCCAGTGGAAGTAATTGAGGACATAAAAAGAATTCTGGGTCCTCTTTTCCAGCAGCCGTCAGGTCCCTTTAAACTTTACCGGGGAAAGAAGTGTCCTGAGTGCAATGACACCGGTTATTCAGGAAGAGTGGGTATCTTTGAGGTTTTGACGGTTAACGAGAGAATCGGTCGATTAATTTTAGAAAGAGCGCCGGCTTCAAAATTAGAAGCTCAGGCCAAACAAGACGGAATGATGACCATGACTCAGGACGGGTATCTAAAATCTTTAGAAGGAATAACAACAATAGAAGAAGTTTTAAGAGTTTCCCGAGCCTAATTTTAAAATGCCTCAATTAGAACAGCTACTAGCAGTTACTATTCAAAGCAATGCTTCTGATCTTCACCTACTGGTGGGGGCGGCTCCGATATTGAGGGTAGACGGCGATCTTTTACCTATCCCCCAGCAAGCTCTTTTAACCAATGAGGTTGTCAAAGAACTAGTTTTTATGATGCTTACTCCCCAGCAAAAAGAGATTTTGCTTACCAACAAAGAGATAGATTTTTCTTATGAATTTGAAGGAAAAGCCAGGTTCAGGATTAACGCCTATTTTGAAAGAAACAATCTCGCGGTTGCCTTAAGACTTATTCCTATGAGAATTAAACCCCTTGAAGAACTTAATTTGCCGCGGATTTGCCATCGGTTTACCCAACTTAAGGCCGGTTTTATTTTAGTAACCGGACCTACCGGACACGGAAAGTCAAGCACGCTAGCGGCCATTATCGAGGAGATTAATCAGACAAGAAAAGAGCACATTATTACTATTGAGGACCCGATAGAGTATGTTTATCGTAATGCCAAAAGCATTATTTCCCAGCGAGAATTAGGTCATGATACCCTCTCCTGGTCCGTAGCTTTACGCTCAGCTTTAAGAGAAGATCCAGATGTTGTTTTGGTCGGCGAAATGAGAGATTACGAAACGATTGCCGCCGCCTTAACGATTGCGGAAACTGGCCATTTGGTTTTTGCCACTCTTCACACCAACAGTGCGGCGCAGACAATTGATCGGATTGTCGATGTTTTCCCAGAACATCAACAAGCACAAGTAAGAATGCAACTTTCCAATTCTTTAGAATCGGTTTTATCGCAACGTCTAATTCCGGCTATTGAGGGAGGCCGCTTGCCGGCGACCGAAGTTTTGCTGGCAACTCCGGCAGTTAGGTCAACAATTAGAGAGGGTAAAACCCATCTTATTGATAATATTATCCAAACTTCTCAGGAGCTGGGTATGTTATCGTTGGAAAAAAGTCTGGCTGATTGGGTCAGGGCGGGAAAGATCTCCCAAGAGGTAGCTACTTCTTGGTGCTTAAGACCTGAAGAGTTGATGCGCATGTTAGGGGGCAGGTAATAAGCCATGCAAAAGTTTACCTATAAAGCCAAAACCACCGACGGAAAAGCCGTTACCGGAATAGTAGAGGCAAGCAACCAGGACGACGCCATAAAATTGCTTCATGAACGGAGATTGATTATCTTTTCCCTGAGGGAGAAATTAAAAAAAACCTTTTTACCTTTTCTGTTAAAAATAAAAGGTGTGTCTTCAAAAGAAGTCGTTGATTTGACCCGTCAGTTGGCGACCATGATCTCTTCGGGCTTGACCCTGAGTAGATCTTTATCTGTTCTCCAGGAGCAGTCCAAGCCTGGGCTAGGTAAGGTTCTTAATGGTATTTCTCAAAAAATCGAAGGTGGAGCAACTTTTCATGGCGCCTTAAGTGCTTATCCTCAAGTTTTTTCGCAAGTATACATTGCTTTGGTGAAAAGCGGTGAGGCAGCGGGCAAACTAGACCAAATTCTCAATGAGTTAGCCGACTCGTTGGAAAATCAGGATGCCTTTAAACGGAGAATAAAGGGAGCCCTGATTTATCCTATGATTGTTGTTAGCGGAATGATTATTGTTGCTTTTATTATGTTGGTTTTTGTTATTCCCAAGTTGACAGAGATGTATGAAGAGATGGAAGCAAAGCTTCCTTTACCTACCGAGATTTTGATTGGAGTTTCCAGGTTTATGGCTTCTAAATGGTATGTCATATTGCTGTTGGTTGGTGCCGCTATTTTTACGTACTCCCGCTGGCGTCAGACTGCTTGGGGAAGGGAAATTACTGATAGATTGATTTTAAAAGTGCCGATTATCGGTGAGCTGATTACCAAAATAGTTTTAACCCAAATTACCAGAACGTTGTCGATGCTTATTTCTGCCGGCGTACCGATTGTTGAGGCTCTGAATATTGTGGTGGCGATTTCTAACAATGTCATTTTTGAACAGTCATTAAAAATGGCGGCTAAAGGCGTGGAAAAAGGGTTGCCTTTAACTGCCTCTCTTGAAAGATTTGAAGAATATCCTCCGGTGGTGATCCAGATGATTTCGGTGGGAGAACAAACCGGAAAAGTTGGGGAAATTTTAGGCAGGGTAGCCAATTATTTTGAGCAGGAATCAGAGGCAGCGCTTAAGGCCTTGACAACCGCCATCGAGCCACTTATGATGATTGTATTAGGCGTAGGCGTAGGGTTTATTATTATTTCTGTTATCACACCAATTTATAATTTAACCAGTCAATTTTAGACTGTCCAACAAGGGGGGGGTGAAACAAAAGAAGTCAAAGATTAAAGATGAAAAATTTAAAATTTGGTTTTACCTTAATAGAACTTTTAATAGTTATTGCTATTTTAGGTATTTTAGCCATCGGTTTAATGGCGGCTTTGGATCCCTTAGAGCAGCTTAAAAGAGGAAGAGACACGAGCACCAGAAATAGTGTTGAGGAATTTTACAATGCCGCTTTGCGTTATTATTCCATCAAAGAAGAATTCCCCTGGGGAGCAAGTAGCGAAATAGCACTCGCCTTAAGCGCTGCTACCGGTACTTATATCCAATCGCTTATTGATGCGGGAGAATTGAAACCAAGGTTTGCCGATGATGTCAACAAATTGGGCAGAATTTTTTTAACCTCTACCCATGCTGATTTTCTCGGCATGAGAGACGATATTTCTGTTTGTTTTGTGCCGGAATCAAAGGCAACTAGAGCAGACGCAAACACTAAGTTTAATAACCTTGGGATTACAGCAGATAACTGTCCAACCACTGATTTTACTTCAAATACGTGTTACTGGTGCGTTAGGTAATTTAAAGATTAAAGAATAAAGATAAAAGATAGCGTGAAGAATTTAAGGAGAAAAGGAGAAGCAGTTCTTCTTTTCATTTTCTTTTTTATTTTTTATTGCTTCTGGCAGACAAAAAGCATTTACGGCGGAGACAGCGGTGATTTGGTTACTGCTGCTTGGGTTTGGGGTATTCCTCATCCGCCGGGCTACCCTCTTTATTCTTTGATTGCCTCATTTTTGGCCCACTTTCTGCCATTTTTTACTCCTGCTTGGCGCGTAGGTTTGATTTCTAGTTTTTCTTCAGCCGCTGCTCTGGCTCTTTTCTATGGGTTAAGTTTAAGAATCATCAGAGAAAAATGGATTTGTCTGCTTGCTACTTTGACTTTAGCTTTCCTCTACCCTTTTTGGTTATATAATGAAGTACCAGAAGTTTTTGGCTTAAGCAATTTATTTATAATTTTGCTAAGCTTTGTTGTTTTAAACTTATTTTCAAACTTCAATTTTAAAAAACTTAAGACTTTTGCTTTTTTATTTGGTCTTTCCTTAACCCACCATCATACGGTTGTCTTGTTACTTCCCGGAATAGCTTATTTGTTTTATCAAAACAGAGAAAAATTGAAGTTGTCACTCAAAAATTTTACTTTTTTGTTTATTAGCTTCACCGGACCAATTTTACTTTATCTTTACCCTGTTTTGTCATGTCGGAGATCACCCTTAGTTTGTTGGGATAGTCCTGTAAACCTTAAAAATTTATTTCGTTTAATATTTCGTTTAGATTATGGTACTTTCCGCTCGAGTACTAGTCTGGGTGAAGCGCCTCTTTTGAGAATTTACTCTTTACTTTCCGGCTTTAGATTCATGATGCAGGATTTCAGCATTCCGGGGTTGATCTTAGTTGCTTTTGGCCTTTACTGCCTTTTTAAGAATGCAAAAAACAAAAAGCTAAAAGAACTTAAAAATTTGGGAATGTTTTTAACAATTACTTTAGTAGCCTGCCTATTTTTTATTTTTTATGCCAGTTTTATGCTTGTCAATGATTTTATGGTGGCTACTTTTGAACGTTTTTTGATCATACCTTATATTTTCATGTCTCTTTTATTAGGGATAGGAGTTAAGGGTGTTTTTGAAAAAGCCAGCCAAAAAGCTTTGAAGTTTCGGCTGAGCCAGCCGTCGGAATTTCTGTTTTTTAACGGTTTAAAAGTTGTTTTTTTTCTCATTCCCCTTTCGTTTTTTGTTTCCAATTTTAAAAGAATTTCTATTTTAAAAGATGATTTTACCGCGGAAAATATGATAAAAGATTACTTAAGGCCTCTGCCTTCCGGAAGCATTTTAATCATGTCTTCTGATACGACTGTTTTTGATGGTCAGTATGTTCGCTATGTTTTGGGGTATAGAAATGACGTTATCGTTTTAAGTTATCCCCATTTACCCCTTCCTTATTATAAAAAATTAATCGGAGCTAATTTCCCCCAAATTTTTTTGTCAGATAAAGAAAAACATCAAGAAAATCTTAGGGAGTTTGTTGAGAAAAATAAGGAAAAATACCCTATTTTTGTTGATGGTCAGACCTTTGACCCACAAGAAGATTGGCTTCCTTTTGGTTTGGCCAGGCAATACCTGCCTTTAAATCAACAGCCTCAACCGGAGGAAATTTCCAGACAGAATGCGTTGATTTGGGAAAAATATGGTGATCCCCTAAGCAATAGTTTAGGAAAATACAAAAACCTTTTTTTAGCGGATGCTTTAAGAGTTTATCAAAACGCCAGGATATATTTGGGTGAGTTTTTGTTAAACGAAAATTTGTTTGACGAAGCTGCTTTGGTGTTTGAAGAAGCGGAAAAGTGGAAACCAAACAATGAGGAAGTCTATATTGGTCAAGGAATTGCCGCCTTAGGAAAACAAGAGTGCCAGAAAGCTAAAGACCTATTTTTAAAAGCATTAAGTTATGATGAAAAAAATGTCTTAGTTTTAGGCTATTTGCGTAAAGTAGCCCTGGAATGTTTTAAAAATGAAAAAGAGGCTAAGTCTTACGAAGATCAATGTTTGACTATTCAAGAAAAAAAACAGACTTCTTTGCAAGAATTAGGGCAATAAAAAGGATTGAGGCACCGGCGGTAATTGCCACACCAGCAAAAAATTTCCTAGGATAATATTTTAGTTCTATGGTGTGGTTTCCTTGCGGCAAAATCAAGGCTCTTTGGTTTAAGTTAGCTGGAAAAAGAACTATCTTTTTATTGTCAATTTTAGCTTGCCATCCAGGATAGAAACTATCAGCGATTACCAAGATTGAATCTTTTTCTGTTTGCGTTTTTACAACCAATTTCTGATCTTCATCTTGTATAAGTTGGAGTCGCTGGACTTTCGGTTCCTCAAATTCTTGCGGAAGGTCTTTTTCCAAGATAACCGTTTTACTGAAAGAAAAATCCTTTTGGTTTGCCAAACTCAAAAAATCAGCTAAAGTTTTGACCACCTGATATCGGGAAACAAAATAAAAACGGTCTAAAGCTTTTAAGTTAAGGTAAAGGTAATAATCGGGCAGATTTTCTTTTCGAATTGTTTTTAGAAGCTGATATCCTTCGTCTGCTTCGTTTCCAATTTTTTCAGGAGTGATTAGGTATTTGGCATCGGCAGCAGCGATGAGACGTTGGTTTAATGATTCCTGATAATACTGCTGTCTTAGGGAAGGAAGACCGTAAAAAGCCTCAATATTGCTTTGGTTGAAAAGAAGATTTAAGTCAGCAGACATACCGTTTTTAAAATAAAGAAAAGGATTTATGTCTTGCCAACCTTGAGTCAAAAAAACATCATTCCAGACTTTAAACTGCGATTGGTCGGTATAAACACGGCTGTTTTTTTCCATAGACTGGCTGATTTCCGGGGGTTCAAGCGCTTGGTTAACCGGAACTAACGGATGGTAGTTAAAGCCAAAAAGGAAAAGATCCAAGACGCTTAAAAAGATTAAAACGAAAAACGAAAAACGAAAAATAAAAGGAAACGTCAACTTTTTTTTCAGAAAAATTTTTAACCGGTCAAAACCAAAACCGGCCAAGCAAGCTAAAGAAAAAGTAGTCAAAAGTAAAAAACGGGAGGGGACGCGGAAAAAGCTAAAACCTGGGAAAGAAAATAAAAAATATAAGGGCGAGTATGGACCCAGACTTAGGAGCAAAGAAGTTAAGAGCAGTACCAGTAAAAATTTTTCTAGTCGGGCTTTTTTTCTTTTACAAAAGACAAATATAGTTAGGACTAAAGGTATAAGACCGACATAGCCGGTATTTTCCCAATAAATCCCCCACCCCGGTTTAAATGCCGGATAAGAACCGTCCTGTGGTTTACCAAAGAAATTAGGTTTAAGAAAAGAAACTAAGTGTTTTACGGGAAAAGGGTATTGAAAAATTACTTTTTCTTTCATCCCTCCCTTTCTGCCGGAAATTTGTGTCAACTCATATGTTGGTAAAATCTGGGGAGCAGCTAAGCACAAGGCAAAAAATATACCACCAAAGAAAATAATTAATTTTTGGTAATTAAATTTATTGTTTTTATAAGGTAGGATTTTAAAAAAAACAAAGAGACTAAGACCACAAAGAGAAATAAAAGTAATTTGCGGATGCCCGGAAAAAATTTGCTGACTTAATATAAAGCTAAAAAGAAGAAGAAAGACTTTTTTTTTATCATCCAAAAGCAGTTGGCAACTTAGGAATAACCAAGGTAAAAAACTGGCTGTTTGGATAAGGTTGAAATGTGAGATATGGCAAATGAAAAAAGCGCTAAAAGCAAAAATAATGCCGCTAAAAAAACCGGCAGCCTGGCTGGCTTTATTTTTTCTTAAAAAAAAATAAACGCCGAGAAAGCTTGTAAAAAAAATAACCACATAGCTTAAGTTCCAGGCAAACCAGGTAGGAAAAATAAAAAACAAGATTAAATTAAAAATGTTAAAAACGCCAACTTGACCTTCTGCCAATAAAGGAAAACCGGTGGCTATTTTTTTGCTCCAAAAAGGCAACTGACCGTTTTTTAAAGAACGGGACAAAAAATCCTTTACCGGGTAGTTAAAATTCCAAATATCAGACCGGCCAAAATCCGGAGTATAAAAAAGTTTTGGCTGAGGAAAAAAAAGCCGGAAAAAAAAGAAAAAAATCAATAAAAGAGAAATTAAATATGGCCATATTTTATAAGTAAATTTTATCAGCACTTGATTATTATATAATAAAGTAATAATTGTTTACCTGTTTTAAGAGGAATGACTAAAACATACGGTCGAGTAATTTTTTTGCTTTTCCTATATTTTTTATTAAGTTTTGGTTACATTTTTTCTCGGGGTTTTTATTCCTCAATCGGTAGTTTAATAATTTTAATTTCCATTATT
>Ga0307379_10009481_pt1 | contig 12983 bp, 11 predicted proteins | sample UN2MG_FD_202237 | JGI IMG/M metagenome (GOLD analysis project Ga0307379, IMG submission 202237) | Soil microbial communities from Risofladan, Vaasa, Finland - UN-2 | ecosystem: Environmental > Terrestrial > Soil > Coastal area > Acid sulfate soil | place: Finland: Risofladan, Vaasa | collected... | reverse complement strand
TGGCGTTCCTGACGACCAAGAAAAATCGTTCGGGGCCCCAGAGGCTCAAATTTCCCCCCGCCTGCCCAAATTTGGGCCTCTGCCCAAACGATTTTTCTCTCGACATAACCCCAAGGCCCCGATGTCTTTGCACCACCTAAGCATTAACCGGATGAAGCCTATATTTCTCAATTCTACATTCTAAATTCTCAATTCTTTTGACCCGGCACCGCAGGGGTGCGGGCTAAACTGTATTGTTTCGTACTACGTAAGGAGTCCCGAGGACTGCGTGATTGGACCTATCATTAATCAATAGTCAATTAGTTTAGTATTATACGAACAGTCATGCAAAAGGTCAAGCAAATTTCAAAAAAATCTCCGTGAGACGGCACTCGTTACTTGATTCTTAATGTTGGTAAAGTATCCTTGCAGGGACACAAACATTGAAGAAGTAGAAATCATTTGAAAATTTATGTTAGATATGGTATTGTATTGCTCTCTGTCCCTGACACTCTATTTAATTGGTATAGTTTTACTATTCTGTTATTCCAGCCTTTTATATTGGCCAATTTTGCTTAATGTGTCTTTGGCTATGATGACATTCTCTCTGACCTGGAAGTCGAACATTCCGACGCAGATGAAATCCGCTCCGTTTTCGAATGCGTATTTGAATCCTTGCTGCGGATGGATTGCACCGGCGGCCAGGACCTTGAAAGCAATCCAGGGCCTGTTTACCTGCTTGAAGAACTCGATTGTCTTTTCCGGCGTGACGGACCAGATATTATCGTTTTGTGGCTGTCTGCCGGCAGACCAATAATCGCTGCGGTGCAAAGTCTTCATATAAAAATCGGGTTCCATCCCCGCTTTTTCACATGCAATAATAACATCGAGCGAGTGAGCGCCAATGCCGGCGATGGATGCATTTGCTTTAATATCTTCCAGGGCTTTTTGCACAAGGTCAATCCGGCCTCTTTGCACGAGCCCATCCGCAACCTGCCCCTGCAATTACACTTTGTAATCCAAAGCATCCGGGCCGCTCAACTGGCCGGATAACCTACCGTCTGGGCGAAAAGCACGTGCTGTTCGGGCCGAAGCTTGAACTCTTTGGGCGTGTTTCTTCTGTCGCAATTGTGGAAATGAGCCGCAAGGCCCTGCGAAGCGGCGAAAAGATACACGTTCGAGGCGATAAGACCCGTGGCGACGTAATAATATGATTTCTGCACATCGGTATTCTTCAAGCCCGGCTCCTGAAACGGCGCCTTGGCGTACTTGGCGATATCCACGATGTAGAAGATATTAACCGGGGCCCTGGAAGCGGCACGCCTGCCGGACCTGGAGCGAAAATCACCGGCGGCAACGGGTTTCAGACGGTGACCGTCCGCCTCATAGAGATAGACTCCTTCGGGCAGCGCAACGTAAAGGTCGATTTCCTGCGAGTTGCTGGCCGACGCTGCGGTTCTTCCCGTCTTGCCGGCAGATGGTCCATTCTGGCGGTTAATCCCGAACGCCGCCCAAAGAAGATTGGACAGCATCTGCGCCGATAGCTTCTCGGTGCCGATGTCGCGGATAGTCTTTCTTTCCCATAGTGCCGCCAGCACGGATTTGCCGCCGTCCCTCTGCGGTTCAACAAGTGTTATCGTCTTCAACTCCTGGCTGAAGCCAGGCTTTGTCCCGGCCAGTAATGTAACAGCCGGCACGGCTTTCAAAAATGTTCTACGGTCCATTCGATTGTCCTTCCTTTTATTAAAATGGGCAATAAATCTGCTCTCACCAATCATTGTATATGGATAAAGGCACTCGACAAGACATTTTCTCATTTACTCATGCCGGGCCTTGTTCTTATTTCCAAATGCGCGGAATCAACCTGCCGGTTCGACTAATGTATAAGCGGTATTCTTCGCCGAAGTATTCCAGCATCATCTGCTCCTCTTTTGGAATCCGCATCAGGTACAAAGGAACCGAAAGCACCAAAAATGCCCAGCCCGCTATCCAGTTCGCCAGCAAAAGTCCCTGCGCGATGGCCCAAAGCAGGTGAGCAGTGTACATCGGATGTCTTATACGGCGGTACACGCCGCTGGTTACGAGCGAGTGCTGTCCCGTAATCCGCAGCGTCGCCGACCAGTTTCGACCGAGGTCGGCGTGTGACCTCCACAGCATGAAAATCGCCCCGGCAAAAACCGCCGTCCCCACCCAGCCGCTCCATCCCGGCAGGTTATAGTTCGCAAAATCCAGCCACGGCGTAAACAGATAAACCAGGGGCACGGTCATCCCCACACCGGCACTGCCGACCAATATGATATCCAGAACGCCGCCGCGCTTCTTTTCGGCCTTAACGCCTCTTCGTCTGGACGTATAGACCTTGCGTACCACAGAGCCCACAACAAAAAACGCAAGAAATATAACTTCAAATGCATTATGGCCTTTAAGCATGTTCGCATCCTTTGCCAAACAAATTGTAACCGTTAGCCGAAAAAGAAAGCCATCAATGCGCCGGCCAGAGCGACGCCGACCGCAGGCAATGCCGTCTTTAAGATAATTTTCAGCAGCGAAGTCTGAAAATAACTCGCCGACAACGGCAGGCACAGGTGGACCGGTGTCACCCACAGGCCGAAAAGCAGGCCGGAAAAGGCCAATGTTTCGAGCCCCATTTTGGCGCCGGTGCCAGTGCCGATAAAGGCGATCAGGAACGGATACGTAATCGCCACGGTCGGCATGGTGACTCCCGTCGTGAAGCCGACCAGCATCGGCAGCAAAAACACCAGCAGGTGCGGCGGCACATGGGAGCTTATAAGAAAATCCACAACGCTGCCTATCGCACCGCTGGCTTCGAGATTAAACTTGAAAAAAAGCGCGCCGAAAATCAGCAGTACCATGTCCGGCTCGCGGGCGGCCTTAAAAACGGCAGACCATCGCCTGAAAGGAACCCTGTGCATTACCAGCAACCCGATGATGGCTAAAAAGATTCCGACCGCCGGCGGCACATCAAAGGCAATATACAAACCGGCGGTAAACACGATTGGCCAGAAAGCGTGAAAGAAATCCTTCAGGTGATAACCCACGTGACGCCTTGCCGGCTCGTGCTCGGGACGTTTCGGCGGTATACCGAACATCAGCAGCACAATAACACCAACCAGAATACCCGCGCCGGTCAGCATGATGTGATAGCAAAAGAGCGTCAGGGCGGAGATACCAAGCAGACTTTGAATGAGCGGTACCGCCGGGAAGAGCGGCCAGACCGGCTCCCATTGATGCCGGAACAGAAAGTTTATTGCGGCCAGCCGGCTGCGCTCGACGCCGATTTTGTCGCCGGCCTCTCGCACCATCGGTGCAGAGAGCATAATCCCGCCCGGCGTCGGCAGCATTCCCATCATCAGCGGAATCAGCGCCAGGGCAAGCCTGCGGCTTTTGAACAGCCCCTGCATGGCCGGGGCCAGTCTTCTCGACAGGCCGATCTCTTCCATCGCCGCCCCGATGACGTTTACCAGCAGCAGCAGAGCGGCCAGCGAGACGAAAAGGTAGCCCGTCGTTCGCGTCAGAGGCTGGCTGTGCCATTCTTCGGCCAACGCCCTGCCGACATCCGCCGGCCAGACCCCAAGCAGCACTCCCACCAGACAAGCCGATACCAGCATTGAAACGCCGATCTTGACCTTAAACCGCAGCAGTGTCACCAGAGCGGCTAACGCTATCATTATGGATACAAGCGCATACACGCCCAATATATTAACAACACAAATCCGAAAAGGGAGTTTTTTATAAAAGAAATGCCGCTAATACACTGCCCACACTCGTAGTCTGTCAAATTTGATTTGATAGCCTGGAAATGAAATTGCACTATTATATGGCTAAGAAATCTAATAGTTAATTTCCTCCACAAGAAAATCTAATACATCACTTACAGCGAACACATCCGGATGCGAAGTCTTAAGCAAATTGTCAACCACTACTCCCTGATCCATATCCAAGCCGGCCGTTCGACCCATATAGGCGATTGAGCGAATCCTGTACTTTCCGATTGAATCTGCTATTATTATGATTAAAGCTCAACCATGAAAAGAGACGGGTAATGAACAAATATATGACCGGGAGATATGGTATGCGAAATTTAATTCACTGCGTTGTTTTTGTCTGGGTATCTGTCGTCATCGCAAGTCCGGTTCCTCAGGAACAGCAAAGATTATCTGGAAGCGGGCCCTCCAAAACATCGATGGCAAAACGAGCACTGACCCAGAAACAATCGCTCGGCAAGAAACTTTTCTTCGATGAGAATCTTTCGACGCCTGTCGGGCAGTCTTGTGCAACTTGCCATGCCCCCGAATCCGGTTTCGCCAATCCGAACGCCGACTATCCCGTATCTCAGGGCGTCCATAAAGACCGTTTTGGAAATCGCAACGATCTGCCCGCGGCTTATGCCGCTTTTAGCCCGCTGTTCCATTATGACGCCGAGGAAGGTCTGTACGTTGGCGGCCAGTTCTGGGACGGCCGGGTGGCGAACCTCGCCGAGCAGGCGAAAGGCCCGTTCCTTAATCCCCTGGAAATGGCAAATCCGGACGAAAAAACCGTGGTCGAGAAAGTGCGAAGCTCAGAATACGCCGGCCTTTTCAGGGAAGTTTACGGAACCGCCGCGTTCGATGATCCCAACAAAGCATACGATATGATAGCCGATGCCATCGCGGAATATGAGAAATCCAGCGAACTGAACCAATTCAACTCTAAATACGATCTGTACCTCGCGGGCAAAGCAGCCCTGACGGAACAGGAACGGCGGGGGCTTGAATTGTTCGAGGACGAGGACAAAGCTAAATGTGCCGAGTGCCACCCAAGCCGGCCGGGCGCCGATGGAACTCCGCCGCTTTTTACGGATTTCACATACGACAACCTCGGCGTGCCGAAAAACTCTGAGAATCCTTTCTACTACCTGCCCAAAGAACTCAATCCGGATGGAAGATCTTTTGTCGATCTTGGGCTTGGCGGCGTGCTTAACAAGCCTTCTGAGAATGGCAAGTTCAAAGTCCCATCCCTGCGAAACGTCGCCAGGACAGCTCCTTATTTTCATAACGGTATCTTCAAGAATCTGCGCCAGGTCGTCGTTTTTTACAATACCAGGGACGTCGGGCCGTGGGCGCCTCCGGAAGTTAGCGCGAATGTAAATAACGAGGAGTTGGGTGACCTTGGCCTTACCGAACAGGAAGTCGACGATATCGTTGCGTTTATGCAGACTCTGACCGACGGCTATAATTCAAGCGAGAAATAGAATTGGCGAGATTAATTCAAGGCTCAGGACGTGAATCACAACTCGTGGCTCGATCCGTTTCGGGCTTATCAATTGCCGCTCTTCGTTCGGGATTCGTATTCGTCTCTCGCTTTTTCGAAATCTACGGGATTCAGGTCCAGCTTGTTCAGTACGTTGGAGGCGAGCAGTGAGGCGAGGATTTCGCCGCTGGGATCGCTGGCCGAGACAAAATGAGAAAGAAAGATGAGGGCGCCGGCGAAGCTGAAATCGCCGTTCATTAACGGCGAGTGGTGTCTGAGGACCGCCTCCTGGATGACCGGCGAGAAATTCCACCTCTGGCAGATCCTCGCTCCAACGTCGCAGTGGTCCATCCCCAATTCCACTTTCTCCTCATGAACGACGGAAACCATCCTGTCCCACAAGGTTCCCAGGACTCGTGCGCTGGTTTTGTTGTCGGCCACTATTATTGCCAGCCGGCCCACATCGTGGACGAGCCCGGCCAGGGCGTGCATCTGCCGCTTCTCTCGCGGCAGTGAGCAAATCCCGCCCAGAATATCGGTTGCGATGTAAATGTCCTCGCTATGGTCAACGTAGTCGTTCAGATATTTCAATGCGGCAAATTCCTGCTGAATCGCTTCTCTGGCGTAAGAAATTCCAATCAACTGCACTAAAGGCCGAATCCCCACATGCTGCACGGCATCTTCGATACTCTCGAAATCCCCGGCCTTGCCGAAATACGAGCGAGCCAAAGCCAAAAGCTGGTTGCGCAGTTTGGGGTCACTTTCTATCAGCCGGAGTATTTCCTTTCCATCTTCAGCCGGTTTTACTGCGGTGCTAAGAAGCTTATTAATATCGGTTGGAAACAACGGCAGATCATCGACGAGTTGAGTTATCTTACGTGACACTTGCTCCCGTTTGTTGGCGTTCGGAGTCGGCGAATTCTCACTTTCATTGCCCAACATGACCGCACCTCGATAATTAAATACACGCCTATTTCCCGCAAACCTACATTATCGTGCCCTTAAGCACATTTTCCGCAGCGATTTTCAGGTCTTCTTGTGCAGCATATCGTATTCTGTCTCGAAGCGAAGCTTGTGCCGGACCTCTTCCTGGGCCAGCGCCAGAAGAACTTCCCGCGATTCCTCATCGCTGACGTTCGGTATAAGATTCACGTATATCCTGAAGGCCGCATCTTCCTTCTCTATACCCAGCAAAAGCATATCGGTGTAATCCATATCCAACGGTGAGTCGCTATCGGATATTATATAATCACTCTCTGGACGGCTCGATGGCATCTGCTGCTCCGGCATGGTTTTACCCGTTTTGATCATCTCCAGCTCAAGCCTGGCTCTGTGCTCCAGCTCTTCGGCGGCCAAATCTTCAAACACCTGCCGCATTCTCGGATCATCCACACGACCGGCCAGTGCCAGGTAAAAATAATACGCCTCAATCTCTCTGGAAATTGCATATTCCAGAATCTCCTGATCGGAATTAACTTTGGCCATCGCCTTTTCTGTCCTCACAATCAGTGCTTAAAAAGATAATCAAACATTTATAAAATCGTCTGATACTGCTGCTCGTCCCGCTTGCTTCGCATATTTACGAATTATAATATCTTTTGAAATAACTGCAACTTTTTTTGCTTCTTGCTTCTATTTTTATCGCTGGAATAGCTGTGAGCCTTCCCTGCCTATGCCCTCCACGGGCGAGTCCTCTTGACGTCCTTCAATATCCGGTTTGCCACGAGCACATCTTCGGCAATCTCGAAATCAAACATCCCGGCCAGCACGAAATCGGCGCCATTTTCAAACGCGTAGCGGAAGGCGTCATTGGGCGGTATGGCGCCGGCGGCCATGACCTTGAACGCAAACCAGGGCTTTTCAACGCCTTTCATAAAATCGATTACTTCCTGCGGATTGTTGCACCAGTAGCCCGGGACCTCGGAATAAATGCTCGTCAGCTCATCGGGCCTCGGCGCGCTTGGATAGTTGTGGTGGTGGAATGTCTTAATGTAGAAATCGGCGTCGATTTTATTTCGCTCACACTCCCTGATGACCTTCAGATCGTGCGCTCCGACCCCGCAGGGCACATCGTGCTCCTTGGCAATTTCCACAGCTTTGGCAATCATATCGATCTTACCTTCGGAAACAAGGCGATCGGCAACAACTCCCCACAAATAAATCGCATCGACCCCCTCATCTACGAGCTGCTTGACCTGTTTGCGATAATCTTCCGGCTGCGTATCGACCTGCGCGGTCGGACATATTATCCACTGAATCTTGCCGCCAAGCACGTTGCGGTATCTCTTGAGCATGCTCACCACGCCGGGAGCGGTATGGATGACAAGCGTGTTAACACCGTTAGCTTCGGCCAGCGCCATCGTCTCGAAGATTTTTTCTTCCGTGTTATAGTGCGCCGTCAGATTATAAACATACTTCAAATCCCGGCTGTGTGTAAAATGGGTCAATAGGTTGCCGCCCAACAAAATCCGGCTGATTTTAAGATCTTTGATCCTGCCCATTGGCAAGCCGGCTTCCGACGACGGCATGTTCTGTGCGGTCCCGGACTTTGCCGCCGTGTCCATAGCCGGGGTCGGATTTTGTGCAGCGCTCAGTGCCAATGCTCCTGCCGCAGGTGTCAACAGCGACTTTTTGATAAAACTTCGACGATCTATACTTTGCGACATCAGTATTCTCCTTGCTTCACATAAACCAGGTTAAAGTCATAATCTGCCTGAATATCCGAATTCATTCTACCTGTTTCCGGAGATCGCCACAAAACATTTCCTGCTTTTTCCCAAATGCCATGAGAGAAAACGCATGAATTGGATTGACGGCGTAAACCGTACGTGAAAAAAGTGCCGGAAAACTGCAAACAGCTTTAATTCAAACCGGATGAGAGGTCCAAAATATCACTCTCTATATAAATGTTTAGAGAAATATGGAATTGAACGTGGTCCAGCGAAGAATCAGCACAGTGTAGACCACACCGACCCACCATGAGCCAATCTGAGTCAACCTGTGGCGCCTCGTAGCCAGAAAGAGGATAGCAGCCCCGGCGGTCAGTGCTAATTTGAACATCACGACCATAGGGGCATCCTGCATCAGGCGGCTCGCGAATGGATTAAGCTCCCATAAGCTCCCCACTCCCTGGGCAAAGAGCGTGCAGACCAAATCATAAAGGTTCAAAATTACAATCAGCACGACCAGCCAGATTACCTGCCGGCAGGCAGTGTTTGAAAGCACCTTCGTTCGCCGACCATGTATCATCGGAGGCCGGCAAGCCAATAAAGTGCCAAGAGCCCAGACGGAAAGCACGAATCCCGCCATAGTAATTGCTGAAAGGAAAGCCCAGGACCACTCATAATCGGTATCGGCCTGCTCGGATTCGGATTGGCGTTGTTTTAAGACCTGCAGGCGGTCAGCAAGTTCGGCAGGCGCATCGAATGTCCCGGCGATCAGCTTCCACTGCTCTTTAGCCACCCAATCTGGCCCTGCCTGTAAGAGCGTTTGCATCTTGGCACCCGGCAGTTCATCGCTCATCAGGACATCCAGAACCGGCATGGCCTCCTGTACCGTAAGGTAGGCTGCCGGACGGCTCTGCGAACAGATCAACATGCCATCCCGGCGGAGATGCTGCTCTATGTGAATCCCTTGTTGCCTTGATAACGTCGGATTCATTGAACGCATCCCCATAAATCGCCGGGTAATATGAGTCCTGTTCCTGTCTCGAACTTCCATATCGTTTACGAAAACCTTGCCCTGCCGGGACCGAACCACGTATGGGGGCGGCATGTAACGACCTTCGGTAATTACAAAACCGCTATAAATCTCGACCGGCTCGATGGTTTCCATGCCCGATTTTTTGCTCCTGGAGGCGCGAAGGACCTTCTTCTCTGAGGCATCCGGCCGACTTACATTCGTTACATCGGACCCAAGTCGCTTCAAGTTCCGTTCGGTCTCAGGTTCCTGATTCTGGCGTTTTTTCAAAGCCCGCCGCTCCTTCTCGCCAGCCGTTCCTGAGTTCGCGGCGGCAAGCGATACTTCACCAATACCAATAGCTGCGGCTATAAAAACGATAATACAGAACACACGCATTGAATATGCACAGCGTCGCTTCCTGATGGCACACTTTACTCTCTGCATTTGACTCTTCACATAAATATAAACATAACTTGTACCGTTGCCTACGATAAATAACCCTGACGCTGGTACAAGACGAAAACGGCACCCTTTTTATTGCAGAAAAATCCACATTCAGCACTTGGCGATATTTGCCGAATTTATCTGGATTAACATGCCGATAAATGGTAAAAAGGGTTTTAATGCAACGATTATGGAGTAAACATGGCATCTGACAAGCTGAACATTTACAACAAACCAAAATTGTGTAAACCCCGCCTATTACTTGGTTTCTCAGGCTGGATGGACGGCGGTGAAGTCTCGACAGGTACTGTTAAGTGCCTTATCGACAAGCTGGACGCCCGGAGATTTGCCGAAATCGAGCCGACAGGATTCTATATTTACAGCTTCCCCGGCTCAATGGAAATAACCGCGTTATTCCGCCCGCACACGCAGATAAAGAACGGTATCATCGAGTCTTACGAGATACCTGAGAACACATTTTTCTACAACGAACAAAACAATCTCATTTTGCTTTTAGGTAAAGAACCCAATCTGAACTGGGAAGAATTTTCAGAATGTATCTTCTCTGTTTGTGCGGAATTTGGCGTTGAGATGATATATTTCATCGGCAGCGTAGCCGGCCTTGTGCCTCACACGCGAGAGCCGAGACTTTTTTGCTCCGTTTCAGAATCCGGACTCAAGGAGACATTTCAGCACTACGGCGTAAAATTCACCAACTATGAAGGCCCCGCCAGCATCGTCACTTATTTGACCGCCAACTGCAGTAAACGAGATATTAAAATGGTAAGCTTCGTAGCTGCGATTCCCGCTTACGTGCAGGGTACTAATCCCAAGTGCATAGAAGCGGTAACAAGAAGGATAGCGGGGATGCTCGAATTGGAAATAGATTTCGACGATCTAATGACTATGAGCGACGAGTTCGAGAAGAAACTGGATGATGTTGTTCAGGATCAGCCGGAACTGGAAAGCAACATCCACAAGCTGGAAGAAGATTACGACAACGATATTTTCAATAACGAGCTGGGTGATTTAAAAACATGGCTGGAGCAGCAGGGTATTAGAGTCGATTAGAAACCAAACCGCTTGAAAATACTTCAAAACAAACGGGGCCTTACCATATCCCCTGCTTTTCGCCAAGGTTAACGGCATAGAAATAGAAAAAGGTGGCTGGATTCGAAAGCGCAATTCTTGTGTATACAAATTCCAACAGACACTTGGCAGGAAATCGTTTCTGATAAAATGTCCAATTATCGCCACATTATGAGCAGCTATTCTCAGTAATCTTTAAGGTTCCGCATCCACTCGGGCCAATCGGTCGCTATGGCACCGCCACCTAAAGTGTAAGGGCCGGATTGATTATAACCTTGATGCCATTTAAGGGTCCAGAGTTCTTTTAGCCCCACTTTACGAGCTGAAAAATCTAAGAACAAGCAACCGGCAAATCCATCGTGTCGGTCAAGGCAGTACCGCCCCATTTGCGCCTCATCGTTCCATCGTGCACCGTTAATAGCGGGGGGGGAGTCATTGTGTAACGCCCAGCCGTTATAGCGCTGGGCCTCCATGAACAAGGGCACGTAACCGGCTCCCGCCACAGACGGCCCGCGCCAGAACCAATCCGGGCTCCCGTTATGAGGTTCTCGACCTGACTGGGGATCGATAACCCAGCCGTTAATTCCGTAACTTCCCTTCATTTGTGCCGGTTCGCCCTGCCAGTACCAGTGATCATCTCTCATATATCCCCATGCCATAGTCGCACCGACATCCGTGCCTTCAGCGCCGGAATTTACGCCAAACTCATCGATCCACGGTTTCGTCGCGTTCGGACAACAGGTAAACTCCTCATCCCATTTATAGTAATCCCTAAGCGAGTAAACCCACCGTTGGGCTTGAGGTTGGTTCTTATAGCCCCCCATGAATCGGCTGTTGTTGTCTTCGGCGTACATCGAGAAAAACAGGCCCCACTGCTTGAGCTTGCTTATGCACGCAACACTCCTGGCTTGAAACTTTACCCGTTGCAATGCCGGCATCAAAATCGACATCAATAGCGCAATAATAGCGATTACAACCAAAAGTTCAATCAGTGTAAAACCACTCGTTCTTAGCTTGTGCATATTCAAACTCCTCTGTATATGTCTCTGCTGCCAACTTGTGGGATGCGCAAACCGTTCGTTCTGTTCCGCTGTATTTCGTAATTTCCTGTGTTCTTCAGACCCTTACTCGATTCACATCCATATTATACCTCTAAATCTACTTTAGTGCAATATCATAGTCGCTCAAATACATAGGATAGTGAAGATATTGTATAGCATCTTTCGTCTTTTCAAACAGCTCTTCCGGCCTGCGTGGTACGGCAACGAACCGGAAAATTGGATCGCGGCGAATCCTTCACCCGGCCAATAGATTTCCATGGATACTTATCACTTCCTTAGAGCCAGGCAACCTCAACCGGTCTTGCTTGCCGCGCTTGACAATCTGCGCATTATCATGTTTATTAGCGTTTTTCAGGTACTCCGCCTCAAAGTGGCGGAAGAAAAATGGTAGGACAGAGAACTGCAAACAATAGATTAAAGCAAGAGCCGATAAGCAGGGAGATATTATGAATACGACTCAAATTGGACGCCGGGATTTTTTAAAAACGGCCGGTCTGACAACGACCAGCCTGGTCCTGAGCGGTTGTCAAACACCGAAAACGACATCCGGCGGGAAAGATCGCCCCAATGTCGTTGTTATCTTCACCGACGACCAGAGATGGGACTGTGTCGGCATTATGCCCAAACCGCTGCTGGGCATGAAAACTCCTCATCTGGATCGACTGGCCAGAGAAGGAGCGCTGTTCGAGAATATGTTCGTCACGACTTCGCTTTGCTCGCCGAGCCGGGCGTCATTCCTTTCCGGATTATATGCCCACTCGCACAAGGTAATGAACAACTTCACGGATTATCCCACGAACATGGCAAGCTATCCTCGCCGTCTGCAGGAGACCGGCTACAACACCGCCTATATCGGCAAATGGCACATGGGCGAGCAGGACGACGAAAAACGCCCCGGCTTCGATTACTGGATCACACATAAGGGTCAGGGCAAATACTACGACACCACCTTCAATATCAACGGAACTCGCCGGCTCGTCAAAGGTTACTATACTACACGCGTCACCGATATGGCTACGGACTGGCTGAAGGACAAACGTAAAACCGATAAGCCGTTCATGCTGATCCTGGGGCACAAGGCCCCCCACGGCCCATTTGTCCCCGAAGAAAAATACAAACACACCTACGATGATGTCCCGGTCCCTTATCCCGAGACCGGCTTTCATCTGGAAACCAAGCCGAAATGGGTGACCGAGCGGCTGGATACATGGCACGGCATCTACGGGCCTCTTTACGGCTTTCGCAAAGACTTCCCGGACAAGCGCCCAGAGGGTGTCGATATTTTTGGAACTTTCGTCCGAAGCTATGCCGGCACGATTAACTCGGTTGACGACAGCGTCGGCGAAATTTATAAAACACTCGAAGAAATCGGGCAGCTCGATAATACGCTCATTATCTTCACGAGCGACAACTCGTTCCTTCTGGGCGAACACGGCATGATCGACAAGAGAACCATGCACGAAGAAAGCATCCGTGTAC
>Ga0307379_10009479_pt1 | contig 12984 bp, 11 predicted proteins | sample UN2MG_FD_202237 | JGI IMG/M metagenome (GOLD analysis project Ga0307379, IMG submission 202237) | Soil microbial communities from Risofladan, Vaasa, Finland - UN-2 | ecosystem: Environmental > Terrestrial > Soil > Coastal area > Acid sulfate soil | place: Finland: Risofladan, Vaasa | collected... | reverse complement strand
GATCGGCTGGCGACCCGCGGCCCGGCGTCTCCACGCGGGACGATCGTATCCCCGTAGCGGCGAGCGGACTGCTGTCCCGCCTACGAGGCTGTGTGATGCTCCGCTTGATACCGCGGCTTCATTCCCCAACGCCGGTCGGACAAGCGTGATGTAGGATGTTGGTGTCATCACCTTGTCATTCCAGAAAGTTCATCAGTGAGAGATTCAGTGACTGGCCGCCGGTCAACAGGGCCGCCTGCAGAGCGGTCTGAGCCTGCTGGAAGCGCGTCACCGCCTCGGTGTAATCCAGGTCGCGCAGCTCGGAGACGAGCTGCTGGGTGGCGAGCACGGCGTTCTCGGTCTGTTGCCGGCGGCTCTGCATGGCCTGGGCCCGGGCGCCGACGACGCCGCGCACGCGGTTGACCTCGTTGATGAAACCGTTCACGCGTGAGGCCGCGTCGGTGATGCCGCGGGTGTCGTCGGCCCGCAGGGCCCGCTCCAGGTCGATCAGGGCGGTCAGCACGCCGTCGGTGCGCGTGGTGTTCACGTCGTCGCCGATCAGCTCGGTCTGGGGGTCCTCGACCGCTCCGCTGAGGCCCAGGTCGTCGAGCGCGTAGGACAGATTCAGTCGGCCGATCGACAACCGGCCGTCGCCACCCGTGCCGTCCACCACGCGAATTCCGTTGCCGGTAGCCGAGAGCGACGCACTGATGCCCACGCCGGCCTCGTCCGCGGCCGCGTTGATCGCATCGATCACGTCGCCGATGGTGGCGGCATCGTCCAGGTTGACGTCGACTGTGGCGCCGTCCTTGGCCGTAATGCGCAGGTCGTCCTGGCCCTGGACCGTCTCGATGCCCCGTCCGAAGTTCAGGTCGGCCAGGCGCGTATCGAGGTCGAGGGTGCGCAGGCCGAGCTGCGACGCCGTTGTCCCGCCGTCCTCGGCGATGCTGAGGTTGGCCCCGGAGACCTGATTGATCACGTCGATGCCGGTTCCGGACTGGTTGATCCGGGCGGTGACGTACAGACCGGCGTTGTTGATGGCGTTGAGGATGTCCTGCACTGTCTCGGCGGCGCTCAGGTCGATTGTGGCGGTGGTGCCGCCGTTGGTGACGGTCAGCCCGCCGGTCAGATCCAGGCCCGCCCCGCCGGCCAGGTCGGCCACCGCGGTGGTGCGGGTCAACCGGCGACGCAGCGAGGTGCTCTCGATCGGGTCGGCGGTCGGGTCCGGCGTCAACAGGCCCAGATCGGCGGCGACGCGGCCCCCGCTGACCTCGCGGACGGTGACCGGCCCACCCACCGGCGTGAGCGTGATGCTGTCGTCGCCGAGTGACGCGTTGACCAGCCCGCCGGCCGCATCGTTGATCAGATCGACCAGGTCGCCCAGGCTGTCCGCAGTGGTCAGGTCGATGGTGATCGGAGGATCGCCGTCGCGGGCGATCACCAGCGAACCCAGCTGCAGCGGCAGGCCCTCGGCCCGAGCAACGTCCTCCAACCGGGTGTCGGCCGTCAGTCGCGGGCTCAGATCGACGGCGCCGGCCACGCCGGCCGACAGGGCACCGAACAAGGCGTCCCCGCTGAGATTGACCGGTTCCTCTTCGAGAAGTGCCACTCGGGCGAGGATGTCGCCCGTATCGCCGGTGTAGGCCACGCCGCCCAGGATCGATTGGAACGGCGCGTTCTGCGTGTCGCGACCGGCGAAGAGGAAGCTCCCGTTGAATTGCCGGTTGCCGATGGTGACGAGCTGATCGACGATGTCGGCGATCAGCTCGGCCGCCGCTTCCCGCTCCTCGGCACTGGCCAAGGCGCCGACGTTCTGACTGGCGATGGCGTGGGCGTCGGAGAGCAGTCCGTGCACCTCCGAAATGGCGGCGTCGGTGACGTCCAGGACACTGCCGGCGTGCTGGAGGTTCTCGAGGATCTGGTCCTGTCGCCCGGTGACGTTCTCGAACTGCAGGACCTGAGTGGCGGCGGCCGGGTCCTCGCTGGGGGCGCCGAAGGCTCGTCCGGTGGCCAGACGGTTCTGCTGGGTGAGCAGGTCGAGCGTGCTTCGCCGCAGCGACTCCAGCAGAGTCGTGGTCTGCTGGTTGAAGGACACTCGCGTCAGGTTGATGGGGCTCAGAGCCCTAGGCCAGTCATCTCACCAGGCGTTTCGGGTCGGGCCCGGTGCTAGCGCACCAGGGCCAACAGCTCCGCCAGCATCCGGTCCACGGTGACCACGTATCGAGCGGCGCCCTGGTAGGCCCGCTCGAACTTCAACAACTGAATCGCCTCCTCGTCGAGGTTCACGCCGCTGATGCTTTCCTTCTGGGTCCGCAGCGCGGTGAGCACCGCATCGGTGGCCTCGAAGTCGTCCAGGGCATTGGCGCCGGCGACGGCCACGTCGTTGGCGATCCGTGCGTAGCCCTCGGTCACCGAGCTTCCGCTCAGCAGGTCGCTGGCGGCGGCGCTCACCGAGGCCAGACGTCCGGCGTTCGATCCGTCCCCCTGGAGATTCACCATTGAGGCGGCCAACATCGAGGGGGACCCGCTCAACGCCTGGTTGACGGCGATGTCCGCCGCCCCGCGACCATCGAAGAACGTGTTGATCCCCAGGGCGGCCAGCAGGCTCGCCGTGTCCTGGCGGAACTGCTCGCCGTCGTGGCCGAAGGTGAAGCTCAGGCCCACGTCGGCCTGGAACTGCAGCCGGCCGTCCGCGGTGATCGAAGCGGTCACGCCGTCGACCGTGTCGCTGATGTCGGCGGCCAGCGATTCCAGGGTGGTGTCGTCATCGATGCCGTCCAGGTCCACGTTGATCTGATAGGCCACGACCGTGCCCGTAGCGTCGTCGGTGACGGCGATGAAGAAGCTGCCGTTCTCGGGGGAAGAGGGCAGTCCCGTGTCGGGGCTGTTCAGGGCGGCCGCGGTGTCCTTGACGTCGTAGGTTGCGGTGACGTCGGTGAAGCCCGCGAGGCCCTGGCCGTCGGCATGGACGCGGTTGACCTCGAAGATCAGGGCCGTGGCCAGTTCGTCGATGGCGTCGAGCCGCCCGTAGGCGTGCTCATCGCGGGAGGTGATCAAGCCCTCGATCTGACCGCCGCGCACCGCGACCGGCGATCCGCTGTCGGCGAACTGGATAACGGTTCGAGCGAACCGCCCGTCCACCGTCTCTTCGGTGGTCAAGCCGCGGGAGACCCCGCCCATAATCAACGGCTCGGAACCGATGTAGACGTTGATGGTTCCGTCCGACTGGTGGCGCACGTTGATGTCGAACAGTTCGCTCAGTTCGCGCAGGAGGGTGTCGCGCTGGTCCTGAAGGGCGTGGGCCGTTCCGGGCCGCCCGGCCTGGGCCGTGCCGATCTCGCCGTTGAGTTCGGCGATCTGGTCTGCAAGCCGATCGGCCTCGGTGACCAACTCGGCGATCTGGCCGTCGATCTCGTCGCCCAGGTTCTTCAGGTCGGCCCGCAGCGTGGACAGCGAGGAGGCCAACTGGGCGCCGTTGGCCAGAGCGATGTCGCGGAGCCCCAGATCGGTGGGATCGTTCTGGACCGCGTCGAAGCTGTTGAAGAACTCGGTGAGCTGGCTGGAGATGGACGCCCCGGTGGTCTCATCGAAATAGGCTTCGACCCGCCCGATGGACCGCTGCACGGTCGAGGTCGATTCGAGATTTCCGATGGCGGCCCGGAGGCGGTTCTCGAGCGATTCGTCCAGGTTACGCTTGAGTTCGGTCAGGGCCACGCCCGCGCCGGGCTGGAACCCTTCCGGCAGCGCCGGGCCGTGTACGGCCGACAGGCCGCTGGTCTGCCGGGTGTAGTCGGGGTTGCCCGCGTTGGAGACGTTGTTGCCGAGCACCTGCATGGCGCTCTGGTACGTCGCCAAGGCGCTGCGACCGATGTGTAGGGCGGTGTTGACCAGTCCCATGACTCTTATCCCACGGCTTCGAACAATCGCCTGGGGGCCGTCGCGACGGACCGACCGGCGAAGGAGTAGGCGCTGCTGCGATCCGGCGGCGCCGTCACGGCCGACAACACGGTGTCCAGGTGCTCGAGCACGTCGGTGCTGAGGCGTCCGGCGACCCGGTTTCGTCGCTCGATCCGTCGGGCCAGCTCCTGAAGTCGCCCGGCGCTGGCCCGAAGTCGCCGGCCATGCGGAGCCGGGAGCCGTTCGGCCATCTGGGTCGCGGTGAGCCGTCGGGCCTTCTGCGGCGACATGCCGAAGGAGCGCCCGACGCGGTCGGTGAGCACGCGTCGCAGGCCCTCCTTCTCACCGACCTGAGCGACCAGGTCCTGTTCGCGGCCCAGGCACTCGTTCATGCCGGGCACGTCGCAGACGCGCATGCGGTCGATCTTGCGGTCGATGACCTCGGCCAGCTCGCCATGGAGCTTTTCGAGCCGATCCAGCACCATGATCAGTTCATCGCAGTAGTCGGTGTCGCGGTCTTCTTTCACAGGTCACTCTCCCCGCCGTCGCGCCAACGGGCGATGGCCCGCACCTGGTGGTCGAGCTGTCGCACGATGGCGCCGCTGAGGTCGTTGCTTTGGGCCGCTCCCGCCCGCTCGGCGATGATCTGGTCGAGCTGGGCGGCGAAGACCTCTTCGCCGCGACCGCCGTGCCCGTACTTGCCCTGCAGGGTGCTGGCCCGCATGGTCCGCAGCATCGATCCGTAGAACACCGAGCCGACCAACTGGTCGGCCGTCTCCCGCAGGCGGGTTTGCATCCGCCCGACGGTGTCGGTCGTCGCGGTGATCGGTTGAATGGCGCTCAGTGCTGACATCTCTAGTCCCTGACAATCAACCTGGCGTGGAGGGCGCCCATGCCATGAATCTGCGTCAGAATCGAGATCCGATCGTCGATCGGAACGTTCAACCGGTTCAAAGCCTCGAGCAGGTCGGACAGGTTGGTGCCACCCTTGCGGCCGGGGTCCAGGGCGATGAACTGCTGGACCTGCGGCTCGGCCAGGGTGAGCCCGGATTCGTCCTGGATGGTGCTGACCGTGATGGTCAGCCCCCGGTGCGAGACGATCACCGGCGAGACCTTCGCGTTGCCCGAGACGACGATGGTCCCCGAGGTCCGGTTGACCACGACGCGGGCCTCGCCCGAGGAGATGAGCAGCTCGACCTCCTCGATCTGACTGATCCAGTCGGCCGGGTCACCGACCTGCGATTCGGGCACCAGCACGAGCACGTTCTTGAGGTCCGCCGCCAGGGCGACGTGCTCGACGTCCGCGGCCAGAGCCAGGGCCGAATCGATGGCCTGGGCGATCTCCCGGGCCAGCGTCCAGGAGGCATGGTTGTCGTCGATGACCAGGGTGACGTAGGTCTGGTGCGGCTGCACCCAACTGTTGGAGAAGGGCAGATCGCGGCCCGGTGCGGTGAAGGCGTGGACCACGTCCTCGAGAACGACGGCACCGTTCTGGATGGTGCCGCTGGTGGCGATCTGATCGTCGGGCAGCATCACCTTGCCGGCGGCCATGGCGAAGACCGTGTCCACGTTGCGGTCCGGATAGAGCAGGGGAGCCGGCAGCAGCCGACCACCCCGCAGGCTCTTGGCACTGCCGAAGGTGCTGACCTGCACGTCGATCTGGGAGCCCTCGCGGGCGCCGCTCTCCGGCAAGGTGGCTTCCAGGAAAACGATGGCCACGTTCTTGGTGTCCTTCAGTTCTTCCATCGAGGTGACGGGGTTGGCGTAGAAGCCGGACAGAGCCTGGGCGAGAGGCCTCATGGCCATGGCGTAGTCGTCGCCGTCACCGGTGCCGTCCAGCCCGACCACCAGGCCCATGCCGGTCAGGTAGTTGATGCCCTGACCTTTGAGCCGGGTGACGTCGCCCACGCGGGCGGTGACGCTCGCCCGGGCGACGACCGGGAGAATCAGGATCGAGATGGCCACAAACGTCTTATGCACGAATCAGCCCTTCAAATCGGCTTCAGGAAATCCAACAACTGGGGAATCCAACCGCGGGTGGCCGCGTCCTTGATCGCGCCTTCGTTCTGGACGTCGATACGCAGGCCGGCGAGTTGCGTGCTGAGGACGGTGTTGTCCGGCGTCAGGTCCGTGCTGCGGCACTGACCGGTGAGGGTTACTCGGGCGATCTCCTCGTCGTGCTGGACGCGGCTGACGGCCTCGATCACCAGGTTGCCGTTGGGCTTGATGTCGACGATGGTGCCGCTGATCCGGGTGACGAAGAGATCCTCGCGGGTGTTGTCACCCTCGGTCTTGAGTCCCAGGCCGAACTTGTAGTCCACGTTGGGCTTGCCGCGGTAGAAGGTCGTGGCGCCCAGTCCCCCGTCGATGGGCTTGAAGAAGGCCTCCAGCTCGCTCTTGATGTCGAAGTCCTTTTTGGTCTCGAGCTCGGAGTCGGCCTCGAACTTCTTCTGCTGGCGCACGATGATGGTGACGATGTCGTGGACCTTGAACTTTTTGGGCGGCTTCACCTTGACGGCGATCAACGAATGCCGCTCGAGGAGCGGGTTACCGAGCGGTTCGCTGGCCTCACGGGCCGAGGGAGCCTGCGGGCCCGCCGAGGCGGGTTCGGCCCCGGCGACGCGCTTGCTCAGCGACGAAGTCTGGGCCATCGCCTGGGGAGCGAAGGGCAGCATGATCAGCAACACCAGCACCGCAGAGCGGAGTGATCTCATCGTCGTCCTCCCATCTCGGCCAATTGGGGACTCCCTCTGTCTTCGGCCGGTGCGCCGCCCAGGCGCAGCTCGACACGTCGCGGTCCGGTGATCAGCCCGGTCAGGATGCGGCCCTTACGCTCGCTGCTGCGCAATTCCACCAGGTCACCCAGGCTTCCGGTCTCCATGGCCTTGGCGCTGGTCATGATGCTGACCCCGCCGACACTGGAGAACACGTCCACCAACTGTCCGCGCTTGACCAGCGGGACCATCTCCACGTCCTGTCCCTGCAGAGCAGTCCCCGCCGGCAGGAAGCGCTTGGCCCGCTGGCCGATGACCTGGGAGAGATCGCCCAGACCCAGACGCTCGAGCCGGTCGAACTCGATCTCCACCAGGTGCACGCTTTCCGGCCGAATCTCGGCGTGCTGGTTGATCGCCCGTCGTGCCACGACGACGTCGCGGAAGAAGTGAACGATGGGCTGAAGCTCGACCTTCTGCAGCAGTCGTCCCTCGCGGCGGACCTCGACCAGCACGTCGATCAGGCCCAACGGCCGACCCGAACGACGACGAACCGCAAACGAATACTGGGGGCCGGCAAGATCGAGCACGCCACCGGCCCGCGGTCCGAAGTCGACCTGCACGCGGCCTCCGTAGCGCGACAGCTCGTCCTCGAAGTACACGACGACCGCGTCGCGGAGCGTCTGAGGTTCGACGACCTCGGAAGCTCCGTCAGACGCCGCGGCTGCCGCTGCTGTTTCGACCGGTGCGGCCGACAGGACTCTCGGGCGGGTCACGCCGCACTCGACGGCACCCTTCACGATGGTGCGGGCCATGTTAATGTCAGCGGCGGTGAGGACCTCGCGCAGTTCGCGCAGCGTAATGACCGTCGATCCGCCCTGAGGAGGTGAGGGAACCACGACGAGGTCCCTCAACCGCTCATGCGTCTCGGCGTTGAAGTTGGACAGCTCGCACAGGTCGCCGACCTGTACCTGGTCCTGCACCACGACGGCCGTGGGCCACAGCCGAACGGTCGGCTGGACCGGGGGCGTGGTCGACGGCCGCGGGCCGGCCAGGCAGACCGAGGGTGCGAACGCCAGGGCGATCAGCCCCAACGCCACCCGCAATCCTCCGCCGCTCCCCGGCTTGTCGCACTCCTTGCTGTTCATCATTGCATCCTGCGTGATGTCAGGCGCGAGTCACTAGAATCTCCTCAGGTTGCTGACCACCTGCAGCGCCTGGTCGGCGCTCTGGATCGACTGGCTGTTCAACTCGAAGGCCCGCTGGGTCTGAATGAGGTCGATCAACTCGCGAACGGGATCGACGTTGCTGCCCTCGAGCATGCCCTGCTGGATGGCCCCCAGGCCGTCCTCCTGTGGATCGCCCGTGATGGGGGCGCCGGAGGCATCGGTTTCGGTGTAGAGGTTGCGTCCGATCTGCCGCAGTCCCTCGGAATTGACGAAGCGGGCCAGCTCGACCTGTCCGACCGTGGACAGCACCGATGAGCCGGTCTGTTTGACCTGCACCTCGCCGTTGCGCCCGACGACGATCTGAGTGACGTCGTCGGGAATGGTGATCTGCGGCTCCAGGCGGGCCCCCTCCGTGTTGCCCAGCACGACGTTGCCCTCGGCGTTGATGGTGAAGTTGCCGGCCCGCGTGTAGGCCGTGACCTCCTGGCCGTTGTCGATGGCCGAGACCTGGAAGAAGCCGTCTCCCTCGATGGCCAGGTCGAGCGGCCGATCGGTCTGGTCTCGCGGTCCCTGCTGGAAATTGAGCTGGGTGCCGGAGATCTGCACGCCCAGGCCGATCTGGATGCCGTGGGGGATGGGCTCGTCGTCCGCGTTGGGCGTTCCGGGCTCGCGCTTGATCTGGTAGAGGAGGTCCTCGAAGTTGACCCGCGAGCGCTTGAAGCCGACCGTGTTGACGTTGGCCAGATTGTTGGCCACGACGTCCAACTTGTTGTCCAGGGCCTTCATGCCCGAGGCGGCGGCATGCAATGCCGTGATTGCCATTGCGATCAGCTCCTATCCGATGCGCCCGACCCGGGAGACGGCCTGCCCGATCGTGCTGTCCTGTAGCGAGATCATGTTGGCGTTGAGCTGGTAGGCCCGTGAGACCTCGATCATGCTGGCCAGACCCCCGATGGGGTTCACGGTGCTCTGTTCAACGTGGCCGGCCAGAACGCTGCTCCGCTGGGCCGGTCCGACGCGGCCACCGGTCGCCTGGAAGAGGTTGGCGCCGACCTTGCGCAGGTTGTCGCGGTCGTCGAACTCGGCCAGGCCGAGCTTGCCGACAACGGTAGTGCCCTGCCGAATAGTCCCGTCCGCGGCGATCCGCGGCCGACCGGCCGTCGCCGGGAGCAGAACGATCGGCGCACCGGCGTCGTCGAGCACCTTGGCCCGACCGCCGTTGGCCACCATGACCAGTTCGTTGTCGGCGTTGGTGGTGAAGCGGCCGTCGCGCGTGTAGCGGAGGTCATCGCCCACGCGCACCGCGAAGAACCCGTCACCGTCGATCGCGGCGTCCAGGGGGTTATGGGTCTGCGTAACGGGCCCCTGAGCGAAGCTGTGGTAGGTCGGCGCGACGAAGGAGCCGCCCGACAAGCCGTCCATCGCACCGAACAACGAATCGCCGACCGTGGATCCGCCTTCCGGGCCGGCGCCTTCCACGGCGCGCTCGCGAATGACGGCCAGGTCCTGCTTGAAGCCGACCGTGTTGGCGTTGGCCAGGTTGTTGGCCAGGACGTCCTGGCGATACTCGTTCGCCTGCATCCCGGCGGCGGATAGCCACAGTCCGTAGGTCATCGCCCGTCGCTCCGCGTGATCGACCGATGGCGCTGTGCAGGTGTGCCGGCGGTCCGGGCCGCGGCTTCCACCAGGTAGACGGCCAGCGCCCGCCGGGCGGCCCGCTGAACCATGCCGCCCAACTCCGCCCAATCGCGAGGACGGACCTCGATCGACGGAAAATCTGTAGCAGCGCACTTCGGTCTCATCACACACCTGGCGCGGTTGCCTGATGACAAACCGCGTCCCTTGACGGATCAACCAGGACAGTCCGTGTGCCAGAGACCCCGCGCCGCGCGGTCCGGCGGGGAGCCCACCGGAGGGCCGGGAAACGCAACTCTTTATGGGTCAGCGGGTTACAGACGGCAACAATCTGAAATGTGGACCGGTCCGCCAAGCATCAGCGCCGGCCGCGAGGCGCAAGACCTGCCGCGGCGGCGGCAACTACTGCCGGTCGTGCAACCGCCGGACCGCCTGGACAAACGCCCGGCCGCGGTCCTCGTAGTTGACGAACTCGCCGTAGCTGGGTGCGCCGGGTGACAGCAGAATGACACCGCCGGCGGGCGCATTTTGATGAGCACGTTCGACGGCGTCGGTCAGGTCGGACGCAACCTCGACGACCGGGCGCCCCCGGGCACCGCGAGCGGCCGTCAACGCCCGGGCGATCACCGGTCCGCTTTGGGCCATACAAACGACCGCCTTTGCTCGGTCGATCAGGGCCTGGAGCAGGGGGGCGATGTCGTCACCACGGTCCTGGCCCCCGACGATCGCGATCACCGGTTGATCGAACGACGCCAGGGCGGTGGCCGTCCCGGCGGGCGTGGTGGATTTGGAGTCGTTGAAGTAGTCGACGCCGCCGAACGCGCCAACGTGTTGCAGCCGATGGGGCAGACCGGGGAATCCGGCCATGCGGTCGCGGGCCACGTTCTGCTCGACGCCCAACAGGCGGGCGACGGTCGCGGCACAGGCCGCGTTGGCCTGATTGTGGGGGCCTGGGATGAGCAACCCGAACGGTTCCGAGGGTTGCGGTACGAACAACAGCCGCGCTCGGGTTCGCTCTGCGATTGCCTCGACAGCCTTTCGGAGCGCCGCATCGTGAGCACCGACGACCGCGAGGCTGCCGGGCTCCTGCAATCGAAACAGGTTCAGCTTGGCGGACAGGTAAGCCTGAAAGTCGCCGTGCCGGTCCAGATGGTTCGGCCAGGCGTTCGTGATCAAGGCGACGTGAACGCCGCGCTTCGTACGGGCGAAGGTATCCAACTGGAAGCTGGACAGCTCCAGGATGACGAGATCGCTCCTGCCGATGTCGTCCAGGTCGCCCAGCAGGGACCGGCCGACGTTGCCGCCGAACCAGACACGGCGGTCGCCCGTAGTCAACGGCTGCAAGGCCTCAAACAGCAGGGCGCAAGTCGTGCTCTTGCCGGCCGTTCCGGTGACGCCGATCACGCGCCCAGGGCAGCGCTCCAGAAACAGGTTGATCTCCGTGGTCCACGGAGTCCCGCGCTCTACGATACGGGCGAAGAACGCGCTGCTGCGTCGGTCAACCGCCGGGTTGACCACGACGAGGTCGGCGCGGTCCAGGTCGCGATCGTCGTGCCGGCCGAGGTGGAAGGTGATATCGCAGTCGGCCAGCTCCGCGACCGAATCGGCCAGGGCGCTTTGCGGCGCCGAATCAGTGACGGTGACCGTGGCACCGTGCCGGCAGAGCCAGCGACAGACGCCCACGCCGCCACCGAAGCGGCCCAGACCCATGACCAACACGTTGCGGTCATTGAACTGCGAACCTGGCCCGCACTCGCTGTCGCCGGTTTCCACGTCGCTCTCGACCACTCCCACATCCGAGATACCGCAGCCACCCGGAAGTCCCGTCCAGGCCCGGCGTACAACTCCGCGACGGTTCGTCCCACCACACGGCGCGGACGCTCGAACGGTTGACCCGCAGCACTAGTCCGGCACGATTGACGCCACGGCCGCAACGAAATCCCGGCAGGCGTGCTCGACGCATCGCTCCCACTGGGAAGCGTACATCTGCGTGTATTTCGTGTCTTCGTAGGCGTAGAGCACGCTGCGGGAGGCGTTGACCAGGGCGCCGGTTCCGTCCGGCTTGAAGCAATTCCTGATCTGCTCGGCCGTCTTGCCCTGAGCACCGAAGCCGGGGACCAGAAACATGCAATTGGGCATCGCCGCCCGGAGCTTCCGGGTGGAGGTCTCGTCGCGCGGGGACACCACCGCGCCCAACAGGCTGTACCCGCTGTCCCCCAGGAGCCCGTCGCCGCCGGCCCAGGTGTTGACCAGCGCGGCGACGCGCTCGCCCACCGTTGTCCCGTCCGCCAGGGTCAGCCCTTGCACCTCGATGGCCGACGGGTTGCTGGTCTGAACCAGGGCGAACAGGCCCTTGGACTGCTCGCGGGCGACTTCGAGAAAGGGCTTGATTCCGTCGAGACCGAAGTAGGGGTTCACCGTGATTGCGTCGGGAGCGACGAGACCGTCGAGAGCCGCGAAATCGGGATCGGACAGGTGGCCCCGGGCATACAGACCGCTGGAATGGCCGATGTCGGCGCGTTTCACGTCGCCGATGACAATGAGTTTCGCAGCGGAGGCCTCGCGGACCAGGTCAAAGTAGGCTTCGACGCCGTCCGTGTAGTAGCGCTCGAAGAAGGCCGAGTTGATCTTAACGGCCGGCACGATCGGGGCAACGATCCGAATGACCGCCCGGCAGAACTCGCGGACCGCATCCAGAACCGACTCGAGGTCGCGGGCGTCATCGAGCCCGGCCCGCGCGGTGAGATCGGCCGGCAAACGCTGGTACACGGGATCCAGGCCGACGCACACGGGGGCGCCTTTGGCCCGGATAGCGGCAAGTAGACGGTCTGCAAAATGCGCGGACACCGGACGTCCTCTCGATGCCAAGGTAAATGCCACCCGCCAACGAAGCGGTCGTGGTTTCGACGGCGACCGGAATGGTACCGGCTGGCTGGCGCGTGACAAGCCGTGCGCCGAGGTGGGACTTCCATCGGGCCGTCCCGATCCCGAACGGGGCGCCGGCTGCCGCGAAGGTGCCTGGCTCGTCGTGGGGCGGGTCCGCAGACAGGTCGGGCGGCGGGCAAAGGCGAATGCGGCCGAGGTCCCACCCGGCAGGCGGGTAGGGGGAGCGTGGCCGGCTAGGAGCCCAGGGACCGTCCCTGCCACTCGAAGTGGGAGGTCAGGCCGCCGCGGAGCGGCCTCTTGCGTTTCTTCTTCCTGGCCTGTTCCTTCTTGGGAGGCGGTGGGGCAGCCGCCTTCTGGGACGGGGCCGCGTCGGCGGGCTTGAGTGACAGTGAGATCCGTCGCTGGTCCGCGTCGACGCTCAACACGCGGACCTCGACCTCCTGCCTGGGCTGGACGACCTCCTCGCACTTGCCGATTCGTTTGTCGGAGAGTTCGGAGATGTGGGCCAATCCCTCGACGCCCGGGGCCAGTTGAATGAAGGCGCCGAAGTCCATGCACTTGGTGACCGTGCCGGTGTGGACGGATTCCTTGGGGAACCGTTCGGAGACACCGTCCCAGGGGTCGGGCTCGACCTGCTTGATGCTCAGGGCGATGCGCCTCCGATCGGGCTCCAGGCGAATGATGACGGCCTCGACCAACTGCCCCAC
>Ga0307379_10009478_pt1 | contig 12984 bp, 9 predicted proteins | sample UN2MG_FD_202237 | JGI IMG/M metagenome (GOLD analysis project Ga0307379, IMG submission 202237) | Soil microbial communities from Risofladan, Vaasa, Finland - UN-2 | ecosystem: Environmental > Terrestrial > Soil > Coastal area > Acid sulfate soil | place: Finland: Risofladan, Vaasa | collected... | reverse complement strand
GCACGACCAGCGCCTGGGCGAAACGGCTGCCGGACCTCGCGCGCACCTCCCGCACGATCTCCGCCAGCGCCGGGTAAGTGGCCGGGTCATCGGCGATGCAGGCGCAGTCGGCCCAGCGCACCAGGTCGGGGAAGAGGTCGAGGATGGAGCCCTGGTGGCCGGCGGACCCATCGGCGGTGACGATGGTGACTTCCACGGCCGGAGGGAGCAACCGTACAGGGTAGAGTTCGGCGGCGGTAGAGGCGGACAGGAGCAGCGCGATGGAGAAACCCGGTTTGTCCGCATAGAAACCAGGTTTTTCCCTAAGCGAAGCGGCAGAACCTGGTTTCTGGTGGTGGTTCTGATAGGCCAGCGGCAATAGCACGGGCAGGTAGTCAGTGGACGCCACCAGCAACAGCCGCTCCGTGGCGGCGGGTATCTCGAAGCCCCGCCCCAGCGGCCCGATGAGATCAACGTCAGCCCCAGGCCGGAGAGTGGCAGCCGGGTGGTGAGGGGGGACGAGCACGTCGAACTCCTCGGCCTCGATCCGGGCGGGGAAGAGTGGGGCGCGCAGGTAGTCGCCAAGGTCGGCCAGCACAAAGCGGCCCGCTGCCAGCCCCGAGGCCATGGCGGGGGCGGCGAGGGTGACCCGCACGAAGGGGCCGCTGGTTCCCACGTCTGTGATGACTGCGTCCGCCTGTACCATGTACCTACATCATACCAGAAGGTAGGTGGACAGGCAAGGCAGCCCGTATTTTAAGGTTGAAACACTTGACATTCCGCCGATCCTGGAGTATAATATCAAAAGTACTTTGTTATACAAAGTACTTGGTCATCGCAAGGATTCCGTTCTCGAGAGGAGGCCCGTATGTCACAGAGAATCAGTCTAAAGGAGGCGGAGCGAAAGACTTTCACGTCCGCCTACCAGGATGGCCTGTGGGACATCCTTATCGGTTGCATCATCCTAGAGTTCGCTATCGCCCCTTTCCTCAGCCGCAGCCTGGGGGACCTGTGGAGTTCGGTGGTCTTCCTCCCTTTCTGGGCGCTGGTCGCCCTTGCCATTTGGCTGACCAGGAGGTATGTGGTCACGCCCCGGGTCGGCGTGGTGAAATTCGGATCATGGCGCAGAACCAGGTTGACCCGCTTCACAGTGATCATGCTGTTGGTGAACCTTGTGGCGTTCGTCCTGGGCATTCTCGCAGCGGCGAACTTTGCCACCTGGCCGAGTTGGGCGCCTGTCGCCTGCCTGTCGCTGACCATGCTGGCCGGGTTCAGCCTCGCAGCGTACTTGCTGAATTTCACCCGCCTGTACGTCTACGGCATTCTGTTCGCTCTTTCACCGTTGGTCGGCCAGTGGCTGTACGTCCATCTCAAAGCCCCTCACCACGGCTTCCCGATCACCTTTGGAATCACCGCAGGGACCGCCATCCTCGTTGGGCTGGTCAAGTTCGTCCATCTTCTGCGTGACTACCCCCTTCCTGTCGAGGAATCTCCCTCGCAGGGGGCGTACGGTGGCTGAGCGGCAGATTGACCAGGCAGGGCCAAGTTCGCTGGTGAGCATTGACCAAGTCATCCACGCTCCCGCTCGACTCACCGTGCTGACCTACCTCTATGTGGTCGAGAGCGCTGACTTTGTCTTTCTGAAGAACATGACCGGGCTGACGTGGGGCAACCTATCCACGCATTTGAGCCGGCTGGAAGAGGCAGGCTATGTGACAATCGAAAAGGAGTTTAGAGGGAAGAAACCCCACACGATGGTCCGTCTCACGGACAAGGGCCGGGCTGCCTTCCGGGAGTACAAGCACAACATGCAGCAAGTCCTGGATGACCTGCCCGACTGACGCACATGTCCTGTACCGTCTACCTCACCGATCCGCGTTCATCCGTCCCATCCGTGTTTTCCGTGTTCCATCTCGGTTCACACCCCTTCGATAATCTCAATCGCGCGCCCGAGGCCGTCTTCGGCGCGGATGCGTTCCCCCAGCGCCGCCGCACGCGCCCGCAAGGAAGCGTCCGTGACTGCGCTGCTGATGGCGCCCGCCAGCCGCCCGGCCGTCAGTTGGCGGCGCGGTACGGGCCGCGGGCCGACCCCCAATTCCACCACCCGCCGCGCCCACAGCGGCTGGTCGCCGGCGTGCGGCACGAGCACCGACGGCACCCCGGCCCGCAGCCCGGCTCCCGTAGTCCCGGCTCCGCCGTGGTGTACCACCGCCGCCACGCGCGGAAACAACCAGGCGTGGGGGATCGAGTCCAGCGTGAACAGATCGGCGGAGGGGTGGGGGCGGTCGGCGCCCGACAATCCGCCCCAGCCGGTGACGAGCACCCCGCGCTGGCCCGCTCGCTGGAGCGCCTCCTGCACCAGTTGGGTCGTCTGCTGGGGATTGCGGTGCGGCAGGCTGCCGAAGCCGACGTACACTGGTGGCGGGCCGGACTCGAGAAATTGGGCCAGCCCGGCGGGCGGCTGCCAGTCTGGCGCGGGATCGAGGAACCAGTAGCCGGTGACGTAGACGTGCTCGCCCCAGTCGGGGGGCTTGGGGAAGACGAGCGGGCTGAAACTGAACAGCACGGGTAGCGGCCGCCCGTGCAGTTGGCCGTAGGGCCATTGGCTGAGCGGGATGGCGGGCAGGTGGAACCGCTCTCGCCGCCACCGGTTGATAAACCGGCCGGTGAGTTGTTGCAGCAAACGCTCGCCCAGCACGTGCGTGCACTTGTTGTAGGCCCCACCCAGGGGCAGGGCAGGCAAGGCCAGGTTGGGGAAGGCGCGCGTGCGGACCAGGCCGGGGAACGGGATGGCCCAGCAGCAGGGCACCCCCAGTTTCTCGGCGATGTGATACGCGCCGAACCCCATGGTGGAGAATACGATCGTGTCCGTTCCCTGGCAGGCCAGCCAGGTATGCTCCAAGAGCCGCTCGAAGGTGGGCCGCATCGTGCGCAGGATCTGCCACACCCACAGCAGCGTGTTACGGCCGGATTCCAGGCCGGTTCCGATGCCCCCCATCCCGAGCAACTGGTGCGCGTTCAGGCCCAGCGGAGCAAAGTCGAGCCCGTGCGCGCTGGCCAGCGCGCCAAAGTCGTCGGGCGCGATCAGGCGCACCTGGTGGCGGCCCGTCCGTTGCAACCCGACCGCCAGGGCGAGCATGGGCTGCACGTCTCCGCGCGTGCCGATTGCCAAGACTGTGATGTCCATCGTGTATCTAAATCTCAACTCGGCTTCCGGCGAAGCCGGATCAATCTGCACGAACACCGGCCTGGCGTCCTCGGCGGCATCGTCGGTCAACTGTCGCAGCTCACTCGAACCCTGAGTGGCGCCGCCGGCGTCCAGCACATAGATCTCACGGTCGCCGTCGCGGTCGGAGCAGAAGGCGATCACGCCGCCCTAGCTGTCTGCCCCGGCCGGCGGCGCAGACGTCGGTGGCGCCGCTGCCGGCACGGAGAACCGTTCATCCTCAAGCGGGATGTTGAGTTCGATCGTTCTCATCGTTGCCGTGAACACGTCGACCCCATTACGGCCCTCGTACGTGAATGCGTGGGGGTACAAGATGCCGTCAACCAATCGGTAGTCGCTGTAGGTGCGCTCCGGGTGATACTCTTGGCCATTGATTGTAAGATAGGCAGCGGCCTTGCGTACGAGATGGGTTTGGGCATCCAGATAGTAGGTCATGACCGCTCCCAGTGAAAGAGTCACCTGAAGTTTTTGGGTCTCGATCCCGTCCACGATTTCCGTGCCCACGTATTCGGCGGGATAGTCGAAAAATGCCGGGACATACCAGGCAATGTCCACTTCAAAGTCCTTCCATTCTTCCTGCGGGACCGGCTCGGCCTCTGTCAACCAGGCAGCTCGTTCGCCGTCGAACACCACGGCGTCCCCTAGCCGGACAAGATTCGGCCGCTTGATCTCGTAGCGGGACAAACCCCCGTGATCGGGCAAGTATTGGGCGAAGCGCATGGTTTGCAGGGCGTTGATCTTGTCCACCCCTCCCATGGCCTCGGCACATTCATCAATGAGGCGTTCGGCCGTGGGAGGCAGGGGGGTAGATGGCGCTGTGGGGGCCGGCGGGATAGGTGTCGCCGTGGGCGCGGCCGGCCCGCAACCGGTTAGCAGAGCCAGGATGATGGTGATGATTAGAGCGATTCGCTTGGTCATAGAGGTTCTCCTTAGTCTAGATTTCACTACCGGGCATTTTCTGAAAGGGCCATTTCCCGGAGAGGGCCCACATAGTGAGTGAACAGCGATAATACGATGCTGGCGTACGCCGGCCAGTACTGGTCACTGCCTGCATAGTTCGCTTCCAGCAGCAGTTTCCCGCCCGGGAGCGATTCCAAGTTGATCGCATAGCCTCCCTGCGTGTCGGTCGTGGCCGCGCCAATGCGAACCAGGGCTGGCGTCAGTTGGTTCCTTTCGCGGGTAAACTCCCCTTCGGCATCCTGAAAAGTGATGTCAAAGTAGCCGCTGCCGACAGAAAGGGGCGCGATGCGTGCGACGAAAGTGAGCGTATACGTGGCGCCCGGCGTCACATCGAACGGGGCCGAATTGATGGCAGCGTCCTGGTCGGGTGTCGCCTCGACGTGAAGCATCCTGCCGCTGCCCCGGTCGCTGGGTTCGAGCCGCACCATGCCACTGCCCCACGATCCCCAGCCATCATACCCCTGCGCGAAATCACTATTGGGCACCCGGCTGGCGCTCTCGTCCCCTTCCGTATAGCGAACCTGATACACGACAAACTCGCTTGGGCCTCGGCAGCCACATTCGGTGTTCACCCGGAACCCCACGTCGGAACGCACCGCGCCCGCCGGGACCGTGCCGGTGATGGTATACTCGGCGACCAACCCTGGCCCATCTAGCGCTTTCACGGTCAACTCTACTACCGCGTCTGGCAGCGGCTCACCCGTAACAACGGAGAGTGCTCCTGTGGCGTTCTGGGTCCCGTCCGCGGCCTGGGGGCCGAGCTCCAGGCTGAGCGCAGTGCGCGTACGAAAGTAGCGCTTGATCAAAGCCGTGAACGTGTCCGGGTTGGTCTCAGGCAACACGTAATCGGGACGGTCGTGCCACGACTGGAATTTGACGTGGTCTGGTGTGCCGCCCGCGACCAGTTTATATACCCGCGCACGCTCAAAGGCCTTGTTCACCCATTCGGCATCCGTCGCATCCCCTGGATCACCGAAGTAAAAGATGCCAAACTCGATCCCCCGCACCCGTGCCGCCTCTTCGAGCTGTTTCGCCGCGCTGTGCCAGTCCGCGCGCGAAAAATCGAGGTCGAGATGGATGAACGGGAGATGCGAGCCCGTGACCGCTTTGTAGGCATCCAGCCACTCTACGAGTTCTCCGACCTCCACTCCTACCCATAGCGGCTCATTGTCACCGATAATGGCATCGGGGTAGACGCTCTTGATCGCTGTGACGTAATCCTGCACCTGCTGTGCGATTTTCTCAGGAGGCCATTGACAGGCGTTCGGCCCGTCATAAATATGGCCAAAGGCGAAGGGCTCATCGAGCGAAACGTACCTCACGGTTGCGCCGAGCTGCTTGAGCCGGTTCACGATCCTCAACCCCTCTTCAGGCCCGAAAAAGCCCTCGATACCCCGCCCACATTCATCCGTTGCGACGAGCGGGCTTGCCTCGAACCCAATCGCGATTCCGCGCCGGTTCAGATCGGCGATGATCTGTTTCAGTTCGTCGTCGGTGGCCTCATCCGGTTCCCAGGGAAAGTGGGCGACCCACCCGCCGTATAGATTAAAGACCTGAACGTGTTGGGCGGCCTCGGTCCAGGGAGCGTCCTCGGTAAAGAGGCTCATGAAATCCAGCGAGCCGTCCGGTGGGGGCAGGGGACCAAAAAAGATGAGTGGACGCTCGGAGAGACCGGGTTGGGGATACGGCGTCGCTGCTACTGTGGGTGTAGCGACCAACTCGGGCGTGGGCGTAGGCGGAGGGGCTGTGGGTGGAATAGCCGTCGGCGTTGGTGTTGCCGCCGGAGCACCGCACCCGGCTACCAACAGGACAACCAACGTTACCCCAATCACCGGCTGTGACAACTTCCAGTCGCTCAATCCACCCTCCTTCCGTAACGGCGATCTAGCCGCCCAATTCAGGCCACACCCCTTCGATAATCTCAATGGCGCGCCCGATGCCGTCTTCGGCGCAGATGCGTTCCCCTAGCGCCGCGGCGCGCGCCTGCAACCCGGCGTCCATGACGGCGCTGGTGATGGCAGCCGCCAGTCGCTCGGCCGTAAGCTGGCGGCGTGGTATGGGCTGGGGGCCGCCGCTCCTTGCTGTCACGCTACCCATGCTCAGTTCTCGCCCGTCCAGGGCACCGCCCGCTTGTCCCCGATCGTCTCACTGGTGCTCAGCATCTCCTCGCTCACGCAAGGGGACACAGGCTCAATGAGCGACCAGAGGGGGCACGCCCCCTCTGGACTCCCCCCAGCATCCAGCAGGCACCAGGCAGCAATCAGAAGATCAGGATTCAGAAGGCGGGAGAGCCAGGCGACACCACCACCCGCAACCCCACACTGATGTAGAAGTAGTCACGGATGTACCAGAAGCGGTACGCGCAGCGGGTGAACCACTGAACGAAGTCCCACGACCCCCCGCGCAACACACGCCGAATGTCAGCGCTTGCCTTCAGGTCCTCTCGCCCATCCTCAGGACTGTACGGATATCCGAAATCCGGCTTTTGCATGTCCTTTCCCCACAGGCTCCGCGTCCACTCCCACACGTTCCCGGCCATGTCCGCGCAGCCGTAGGGGCTATCCCCCTGCGGCGAGTAGCGGCCCACCGGCGTGGTTCCCCCTGGGTGGTGATCGAAATTACACCGCTTCTCGTCGGGAGGTTCGTCCCCCCAGGGATAGACGCGCCCATCTGTACCTCGTGCCGCCTTCTCCCACTCCGCCTCACTGGGCAAGGTCACCGGTATCCCCGCCCTCTCGCTCAACCAGCGGCAGAAGGCCAACGCATCGTACCAGTTCACGTCAACCACCGGGCAGTCGTCCTGCCCCTTCAGGCTGTGAGGGTCCTGCGGCGTGTGGCCACTGGCCTTCACGAAGGCCCGGAACTGGGCCACCGTCACCGAGTAGCGCCCGATCCAGTATCCCGGCAGTATCACCTCGTGCTGCGGCAGTTCGTCGTCGAACGCCTGCGCATCCCTCCGCTTGTCACTACCCATCAGGAACGGTCCTGGCGGCACCCAGACCACCGGCTGACCCAACAGAGCCTCCAGGTAGGCCAGCCCCGACCCGTGTAGTGAGTGCTCAGGCTGCTGGGCCAGCGCCAGGGCCTCTGTTCGCACGGCATCCCCCATCTCCACCAGCGCCTGCACCGCCAGCCCGGCCACCTCCACGTCGGGGTCGGCTGCGGCCCGCAGCAACGGCCACACCACCCGCTCGTTTCGCACCTGCGCGAGCGCCGCCACCGCCCGCCGCCGGTCCGCCACCTGCTCCGATTCCAACAAGCGTATCGAGCGATCCGCTACTGCCTGACGCGTCTCCTCCGTGACCCCCCGCCCCTCCTCGATGCACCACCAGGCTAGCCAGGGATTGACTTGCGCCACGTCGAGGGCGAGCCGGTCGGCGTCATTGACCAGCCCCGCCAACTGGACGAAGGTCTCCCTCCACCAGTCGTCCGCCGCCAGCGCCGACAGTCCTTCCTCTTTCCCAGACAATACGCGCCGCACGGATCGCCGCAGGCCCATCCATCTGCTCAAACGCCACTCCTGCTCGGCCACCTCCTGCAGCGCCAGCGCCGCAAAGTGCTCCTGCACGGTGTGGTGCGGCACGAACCAGATCATATCGTCCCCCGCCAGCAGGCCGTGCCGGGCACAGGCCCCCACCACTCGATCCGCTTGATCCACTTGGCCTTCCCCAAGTCGCCGGGCCACCTCCTCGACCGCCTCCTCGCGCGGGCAGGAGAGCCGCTGGCCCAAGCTCAGATGGTAGGCCAGGTCAGTCAGTGCTTGCCGTTTCGTCCGCTCCCGTATCTCGGCATCCATGCGCCGGTCGGTGTCCCGCCGCAGCATGCGGGAAACGAAGCACTCGTATAGCTCCGCTCGGTTGCCCGGCACCGACTCGCCTGCCGCTCCTGCCTCCTCGATCAGCCGCAGGAGGAGGGGCGTTCGCGCTATCGCCCGTAGCTGCTGGCCCAGCCGCCCGTAGAGGTCATCGCCTCGCTGCCCCAGGCGTGCTGTCAGGTAGGCTTGGGCCTGCTCGTCACTGATGGGCTGCACGACTACCACACGCCCCACTTTTTCGCGCACCCGTCGCCACAGCTCATCTTGCGCCCGGCTGGTGAGAACCACCGGGTGGCGCGGGTAGGAATCCATCCAGCGTACGAGCTCATCTACCAGCCGATCACGATGGGGAGGCGACACCTCGTTCAGCCCGTCGAAGAGGAAGAAACAGCGACCCCATCCTTCCCCTTTTAGGAAGGCGATCAGTGCCTTTTCATCATCCAGCCGCAGATGACCTGTCTCCTGGAGGCCCGCCTGCACCCACTTCGCCAGTGGGGTGCCAGCGTAGCGGAACAAGCGCACCACCACTGGCACGATTGGCTCCGCTCCACCGCACAGTTCCCAGGCCAGCCGCTCCAGCGAGACAGTCTTGCCGGAGCCGGGCTCCCCCAGCACCAGAAGTCGGTTGGCAGTGTGGAGCAGTTGGAGGAGGTTCTCCCTCGGCCCCAGCCGGCCTGTTTCGTAGGGGGAGACTTCGATGGGAAGGGTAGCTCCCTCTTCCTGGATGTAGACGGATATTCCGCCCCAGCGGGCGCGGGCCTCGGCCTCCAAGCGCTTCCGCAGGGCGGCTCGATGACGGGCCACTGCATCAGGGGAAGGAGAGCGAAGCGGAAGAGCCCCCCCTTCCACCCCCCGCAGGGCCGCTTGCTCAGCCCTCTCTTTCCACTCACGCAGCGACTCGACCGTGTACCGCAGCACATCGCTGTCTATCAGTTTGGCACAGTTCTGGCACAGCCAGATCCCGTTGCCCACGGACCCGCGCTCTTCAGACGACAGGTTGGGGTCGTACCGTGGCCCGCCCTCCGAGGCCGCCGTGATGTGGGCTGCCACACCGATGTTGAGGGCCTTCGCGGGGTCCTCTTGTGGGCCGCTGGTCGGCTTTCCACAATCTGGGTTGGAGCAACAGTAGCCCACTCTGCGAGCGAGTATCTCTTTGGTCTTGGCGTCGAAATCGTCTCTCACGGGAACACGATCCTTGCGGATGCGGTTGGGAAGGCAGGCGCCTTCACATCGAGTCTATCTCGCCTCAATAATCGTTCGGATCATACCGTCTTGGGCACCCGTCTCCGTCACCCGGTCGGTGCCGCCAGAACCAGGTCACCTCCCCGTCGCCCTTCCGCCGCTTGCGCTTGTCCACCTGGCCGCCGCAGGTAGGACAGGCCGCCGCTGCTGGAGCGTCGGTACTGGCCGCCGTCAGTCTACCGTCCACCATCGCTTTCCGCATAGTCCGCCACCTCGATACAACTTTCGTCAGTTCTGACTCATCCACAAGGCCGCCCGCTGGTCTCCGATCTCTCACTGGTGCTCAGGATGTCCTCGCGCATCGGAGGGGACAGAGGGCCAGCGAGCATCCAGAGGGGGCACAGCCCCCTCTGGACTCCCCCCAGATGGCGGATTCCAGAGTCACAGATGGCAGAGGGACCGGAGTTCAGAGGCGGACGGGGGCCGCTACCACCCGAAACCCGGCGTCCCTGTCCCGGATGCTCGGGTTGCCCCCGGCGCGGGCGCCGCACCGGACGTCGCTGTCTACAGTGAAGAAGGCGCCCCCACAGAGCACACGGCCGCCATACTCGGATTCACTCGCCGTCCACTCCCAGACGTTGCCGGCCATATCCACGCAGCCGTAGGGGCTATCCCCCTGCGGCGAGTACTGGCCGACCGGCGTAGTATCTCCCACGTTCCTACCGAAATTGCACCGCCGCTCGTTAGGAGGTTCGTCTCCCCAGGGATAGATGCGCCCGTCCGTCCCGCGCGCCGCCTTCTCCCACTCCTGCTCAGTGGGCAAGCGCCCACCGGCCCACTTGGCGTAGGCTGTGGCGTCGTGCCAGGTGACGTAGGTCACAGGATGGTCGGCGATCTTCTTCGGTGGGGTCCTGCCCTTCCAGTGCTCTGGCCGTCTGTGTCCCGTCTCGGCCACAAAGCGGGCATACTCGGCGTTAGTGACAGGGGCCCTGTCAATCCAGAATTCGGGCAATTCTACCTGCTTCTCGTCCTCACCGTAGAGAAACTTGCCCGCCGGCACACGCACCATCTCCTTGCCATCCTTGGGATTACGCCAGCGGTCTCCGACAGGCCCGGGCGGCTGCGTACCCAGACCAGGGGACGTACCGGACCCGGACGGATGCGTATCCAGACCGAGGGAAGTGGGGGACCCAGGCGGAAGCGCACCCAGGCCAAGAGACTCAGCACGGGCTCGTAGCGCACGGAGCAGGCGGTCGTACCCCTTCTCCTGGAAAAGGTTGACCCACTGCCAGCGCCGAAGGCGTTCAGGAACCTCACACCCTTCCAGGCGGAGGGGGATCAAGAAGATAGTTCCCTCTGGCTGTTGGTCAGCCACATCCAGTGCGTCCTTGATCTCTTTCTGGACGTAGCCGGCCTTCGTGATTGCCCTACTCGAAAGACAGATAATAACTGCATCTGAAGACCGCACGGCCTTTGCTATCTCCAGTTCCCAGTCCTGCCCCGGTAGCAGGTCTTCCTCATCCAGCCAGGGAGCAAACCCATCGGAGCGCAGGCGATGGTAGAGGTCGCGCACTGCGGGCTTGTCGCCGGAAGCGTGGCAGAGAAAGACCTTCAACTGACGTTCCTGCCCACGGCTGGCGGACTGAACAGCCCGCGGAGGCAATGAAGCGCCGCCAGGCTCAGCGCCGGGGAAGCCACATAGATCGTTGAAACTGATCCGCACCGTCTCCAACGCCAGCCGGTTCAGTTCCCTCAGAATGCGAGCCCGGTCGGCCCGACGGGTTTCGGTATCTCCATCCAGGCGGGCCTGGCCCACGTTTTCCCCCAGTTGGGCCTCCAGGGTCAGCGCCTCGGTATAGCGAGGATGGTCCTGCCCCAACCGCTCCAGGAACTGGGCTACACCGGTCTCGTAAGGAGTAAAGCCGTCACTCATCGAGTTCTACCCTCATAACCAACCCATACGCGGCATTCCCTCAACTCTACCCACCGTCCCCGATCCTCTCACTGGCGCTCAGTATCTCCTCGCTGACCATAGGGGCGCAGGCTCAACGAGCGACCAGAGAGGGCACACCCGCTCTGGACTCCTCCACAGATTCCAGAGTCTCGGAGCCCTGACCCACTAAGTTCAGGGGCCCGCGGCGGCCGCCACAACCCGAAAACCGAGGCCCCTGTAGCGAACGTCCGAGGCGTCCCCGCCGCGGAAGGTGCACCGGACGCTCCAGTCTTCATCGAGGAAGGAGCCCCCACGGAACACGCGGTACTCGCCCGCATCCGGACCCTGCGGGTTGCGGGCCGACGAGCGGGCATAGGACTCCCAATCGTACCAATCCGCCACCCACTCCCACACGTTGCCGGCCATGTCCAACGCCCCGTATGGGCTGGCCCCAGACAGGTAACTGCCCACCGGAGCCGCCAGCACATAGCCATCGTTAACGGCCGTGGCCTTGTGCTGGTACTCACAGTTCCGGTCGCAGTAGTTCAGCCGCGTGCCGTCGAACTCGTTTCCCCAGGGGTAGATGCGCCCGTCTGTCCCCCGCGCTGCCTTTTCCCACTCCGCCTCCGTCGGCAGCCGCCCTCCCGCCCAGGCTGCGTATGCCTGCGCATCGTCCCAACTGACGCACACCACCGGCTGATCGGGCGCGTTGTAGTTCTCATCGTCCCAGCATCTTGGCTCCCGGCAGGCCCCTGCCTCCACGCACTTGCGGTACCGGGCGTTGGTCACCTCCGTCCGGTCAACCCAGAAGGCGTCCACGTAAACGGTATGCGGTGGCTTCTCATTGTCATACGCTTGGCCATCGGCGTCGCTCGAGCCCATCAGGAACTCGCCCGCCGGCACGTGGACCATCACCATGCCGTCGGCCGGGCGCGTCCAGGTGTCGCCGACGTTCGCCTCCGCCGGAGGCCCCACTGGGGTTGGCATCTCAGTCGGCCGGGGCGTAGCCACAGGCGGCGCTGGCGTCGAGGTCAGCATTTCAGTCGGACGAGGAGTGATCGTGGGCACCAGCGGGGTCTCGGTCGGCTGCGGCGCGGCCGTGGATGGCCCCCGCGTCTCAGTCGGCTGCGGCGCGAACGTGGACCGCAGGCGCGTCCCGACCAGCCGGGGGACCACGACGACGGCGATCCCAATCACCACCAGCAACACTGCCGCCCCGCCCACCAGGGCCCGCAACCAGGCCGGCCACGCCCACGGCCGCCGTGGAGGGCGGCGAAGGATGCGCCTCCCCAGCGTGAGTACCTCGGCCGGCTTCTGCCGCGGGGTTACGGCCTGCGGCTGTTCGTGGAGTGGGGTTGATTGAAGATGTTCAGCGCGTTCTCGTAACGCACGGAGCAGGCGCTCGTACCCCGTCTTCTCAAAAAGGTCAACCCACTGCTTGCGACGAAGGCGTTCAGGAACCTCACACTCCTCCAGGCGGAGAGGGATCAAGAAGATAGCCCCCTCGGGCTGTTGGTCAGCCACATCCAGAGCATCATTGATCTCTTTCTGGACGTAGCCAGCCTTTGTTATGGCCCTACTCGAGAGGCAGATGATAACCACGTCTGAAGACCGCACAGCCTTCGGTATCTCCAGTTCCCAGTCTTGTCCGGCTAGCAAGTCTTCCTCAGCCAGCCAGGGGGCAATACCATCGGAGCGCAAGCGACGGTAGAGGTCGCGCACTGCGGGCTTGTCACCGGAGGCGTGGCAGAGGAAAACCTTCAGCTGACGTGGTAATTCCGTAGAAGTGGCAGACCATACCAGCTGCTCAAATCCTCCTTCCTCGAAGCGCTGCTTCCACGTCGGTGGCAAATCTGAGGTAGTCTCTGCTTGGGCTAGTCCTGTTGCTTC
>Ga0307379_10009477_pt1 | contig 12986 bp, 9 predicted proteins | sample UN2MG_FD_202237 | JGI IMG/M metagenome (GOLD analysis project Ga0307379, IMG submission 202237) | Soil microbial communities from Risofladan, Vaasa, Finland - UN-2 | ecosystem: Environmental > Terrestrial > Soil > Coastal area > Acid sulfate soil | place: Finland: Risofladan, Vaasa | collected... | reverse complement strand
GCCTGCAACAGCGGCATCTTCATCCACTGGGCGGACCTCAGCAATCCTGTTCAGCGAGGCGAAGAGGTCCAGATCTTCGATTCCTATGGCAAGCAGACACCGGACCGTCATGACTGCGGCGCGATCTACGATTGCCTTGCTCCCTCGAAGCAAGCGGCCAAGCCAGCCGGTGAATGGAACAAGATAGTCATCACCTGCCGAAACAACCTCATAATGGTTGATTTGAATGGCAAGCGCATCATCTACATGGATTTGAACCGGTGGACGACGGCTCACATGAATCCCGACGGCACGCCGAACAAGTTCGAGACCGCATACAAGGAGATGCCTCGGGTAGGCCACATCGGCCTTCAGGATCATGGGCATAAGTGCTGGTTCAGGAACATTAAGATCAAGCCGCTGTGATGATAAGTGATGAGTGATGAGTGACTGGTCTTGAGATTGCACAACGAACTCTTGCTGGGGAAGATCCGGGCGCGCCATGCATATTGGGCGACTGGGTCTTCAACCCGCAGTTTTTCCGAGCTGTGACCGGCAGGTCTATCAGCGAAGACCCGCTTCGAGTGGCTATAGAGGCATTTCGTAAGGTTGGGGCGAACCTCACGCCCCAGTTCGCCATCGCCAATACAGACGACTATCATTACTTCCGCACTTCCCCGCCGCCGCCGATCTCGCCGGAGGACGTATGTGAGGAGATCGAGCGCCTGCCGGAGGTCGACACTCTCGAGAGGGATTTCGATATCGAGGCATCCGCTGAGAGGTATGCCCAAGCTATCCTGGGGTTTCGTGAGGTCGCCGGAGACGATATTCTGAGAATCGCCGGCTTTGGACTTCCGAACTTTATGGGCGCGTACGGGAAGTGGGGGTACGAGGGATTCCTGTCTGCAATTGCGCTGTACCCGGGTCATATCGGGCGCTGGTTTCAGTATACCGGCGAGTGCGCGAGACTCCAGAACCTGGCGGTCGTCGAGGCGATTCGGAAGCATTCCCTCGCGCCGTTCGTCTACAATGGCGATGACATTTGCTACAACCAGGGGCCGATGTGCTCGGTCGAGGTTCTGCGCGAGTCTTACTTCCCCGCGCTCTTGGACTCCATCCGACCCCTTCACGAGGCCGACATTCGCATCATCTGGCACTCGGATGGGAATATCCTGCCGATACTGGACGACCTCCTCAATGCCGGGATGTGGGGATTCCAGGGATTCCAAGAGGAGACCGGCCCGACGCTGGAGATCATGGCATCCCAGCGTACGATTTGGGGAACGCGGCCTATCCTGATAGGGAGCGTGTCGGTCACGAGGACAATGCCCTTTGCGACTGCGGATGACGTTCGGGCGGACGTTGATCGGTGCTTCGAGACTTGTCCTGGAGGCGGATTCGTGCTGGCAACCTCCAGTTCCTTCGGCCCGGAGGTCCCGGTGGAGAATATACTCGCGCTCTACGAGCGGGCTCAGACCCGCGGCATGAGGTAGCAGTAGGCGGTGTAACGGTACTCGCTCCAGGCCTGGTCGGCGAGGGGGTGGCCGGGGAACAATGGGATGTTCCTCGGGACGAACTCGATCTTCACCTTGATGGACGACCGGCCCTCGGTGAGACTGCGTGGGAGCATGAACTCGTCATCCCGCCAGCGGCGGTTCGAGGTCTGGACGTTGTGCAGAGTCTCGCCAACTTCGCTCTTCGGATTGCTGTAGACGCAGGTGTTCGAGCCGGCGGTGTACCATGAACCCACTTCGTGCCAGGGGGCATCAGGGCGATCATCCGCGACTGAGACATTCGCACACTGGTTTGGGAAACTGTAATCCAGCTTGCGGCGAAGAAGGACGCCCAGGTTCTTCGGATCGAGCTTCAAGGCGAAAATCGTCGTGCCGGTCATGAACCGGCCGGTGTCCGTTGACTCGGGATAGACCTCCTTGCCCTCATGATGATCCACTCCCCACTCATACCGCGAGCTGAGCGTCTGGACCGGCGAGGCGGTCGGCGAATGATAGTCATGCTTCGCCTCATCGGCAGAATCACCGACGTGGAAGGCGTCGGTCTGAATCAAACACGGCTGATGGAGGCCATACCAGTAGGTTACCGATTGATAGTGTTCGGTGGACTGATCCACGCCGCCATGCTCGAGCTGGATGCGGGCGTTCTTTCCGAAGGGCATTAGATCGGCGAGAAGAAACCGGTAGGCTGACTCGATCTTGTCCTCCTCGGACTGCGCCTCCTTCTCAGAGCGGCAGCCGACGGGATGGCCGGCGAATGGGAGCGTCATCGTTCGGCCGCCCCAATAATCGCCGCCCCCGCCCCATTCCTCAGTGCCCGTTCCCTGGGCCTGGGGGGTATTGCTGTCATCGAAGAAGAAGCGCGGGTCGCCCTCCAGAGTCCCGAGGTAGGCGCGGTCCGAGAAGATGAACGATGTGCCCACGAAGTGCCCGCACCAGTCGCCGCCGCCCTCGACCTTGGTCGTGTCGAGGAGCACCAGGTCCTTGCCGGGGATGGGCTCGCCGTGATCCACATAGGTCGCATGGAAGTTGCAGGCCCAGTTCGGCGGATCGGTGTATGGCTGGAAGCGCACGCTCCATCGGAGGCCCTTGACCGGTTTCTGGGTGTCCAGCTCGATCTTCGCAGACTTCATGAACGGCATGGGGAAATACATTGCGAAGTGGGCGCGGTCGGCATCCAGGCGGACGCTGACCGGGAAGGCTTTCACAAGGTATCGCCGATGCTCCCGGTTGTAGAGCGATCCAGTGCCGAAAAAGAGGCCAATCGGTGCATTCACCGACGGAACGGAGCTGCCATCCCAGTAGATGGCGATCCTGGCATGACAGAATTCATCTGCATTCGCGCGAGGAACGCTGAGTTTGAGCGCTCGGATGGTTGAAGGGCCTCTGATCTCAACAATATCTTCGCCCTCATGAAGGTCAAGATTGCCTGAGAGTGTGGCGACGCCTCTGGGCGCGATATCCGTGCCGCTTTTCCGTATTAGGGCCAGGACGTCGGCGGGTGGAACATCGTCCATGGTCCAGCCCGTGATCGGGCGGCTGAGGTTCGTGAGGCCGGGCATGAACTTGTGATAGACATAATAGCCCGTGCCGTAGTGCGTCCGCTCGTACGCCATGGTGAACGAGCGCTCGAATGGGAGGGGCACCCACATCAGGTCCGCGCCCTTGGTCTGCGACCACGTCCAGGTCAGTGGATTGGGGAACTGTTTCTCCGGGAGGAAGACCGAGTTCTCGGTCGGATGCTCGGGATCGGCTGAGCTGGTTTCCTGGACGACGTTGTCCCGCCCGTCAATGATGTAGTGCCAGGGACTGCCGTGCCAATGGTTATAGCGGGCGAACTCCAGCACCCCCTCGCCCATCACGTCGAGAGTGACGTTCCGATCATCCGCAAGCTGATACAGGAAATGGCTGGCGTCGGCGCTCTCATTGCCGCCGGCTCGGTCGTAGGTACTTGTCATATACGCCCGCTGGCCGATGCGCAGGTACGCCCAGCGATCCCACATCGTGTAGGCATCGAGGCCGACGGGAATCATCGGCGGCTCGGAAGCGTTCTTGGCAGACAAGGAACCGGCGGTGGCAAACACCACCGCCAGTATGGAGAGAAGTACTAAACAGTGCTCAGGCAACGTCAAGCTCCTTCGTGCCGAAAATACCATAACGCCACGCGTCATCAAGGCTCAGCGTCCAGTTGCAGAACGATGATCGTGTCGGTACTGTCGCGCTTCTCCCTGGGCATCGTGACTTGGATTCCATCCGCCGACTGGATCATCTCCGGCTTCCCTCCTGTCAGGACGTAGCACTTTACGACTTTGCGCGGGATGGCCGGCAGTTTCAGAGCGTCGCTCTTCCATTCCAGGACATGTAGATATATCTTCTTTCCTTCGTGAGTGCTCACTCCCCAGTCCGACGGGAGATACGGCCCGCCCCTCGTTCCGTAGATGCTCTTGCCATAGCGCTTGAGCCACTTGCCGATCTCCATGAGCCGCTCAACCTGCACAGGGTCTATTTCACCCTTGGGATTTGGGCCCACGTTCAGCAGCAGATTCCCATCCCCACCCGCGCATCGTACCAGCGTCTGAATGCAGGTTTCCGTGGACTTCACAACATCGTTCGGCTTGCATGCCCATTGGGTTCCGATCGTGATGCAACTCTCCCACGGCCGGTCCGCCTGAAATGAGCCGATCTTCTGTTCGGGCGTATCAAAGTCCGCCGGTAGTCCCGCGCGATTGTTGATCAGGATCCCGGGCTGAAGCGTCCTGATCATCTTGAATAGGTTCTCGCTGTCCCACTTCTCGGCTGCGCCACCCAGGCCATCGAACCAGATGACATCCACCTTGCCATAGTTCGTCAACAGCTCTCGAAGCTCCGCGCGCATATACTCCAGATAGCGGGCATGGTTCTCAGTCATGTAGTCCGGGTGATGCCAGTCGGGCGGCGAGTAGTAGAATCCGAGCTTCATGCCCTCCTCTTTGCAGGCCTTGGCAATCTCGGCGACGATATCGCGCTTGAAGGGCGAATTGGTGATCTTGTAGTCGGTCATCTTCGTATCGAACATGCAGAAGCCATCATGATGCTTGGTCGTGAAGACGAGGTACTTCATCCCCGCGGACTTTGCGATCCTTACCCATTTCTTGGCATCAAAGCAAGTCGGGTTGAAGGTCTTGTAGAGACTATCGTATTCCTGCCAGGGGACGACGCGCTTCTTCCTAGGCGGCTCGATGCCGGGTCCAAGGCGGGACCAACTGATCTCGGTACCAATCTGGCTCACCGGCCCCCAATGGATGAACATCCCGAACCGCGCGTCGCGAAACCACTCGATGTCAGCAGGCGGCGCCTGCAAACAGCCGTACTGCGGCGTACCTGCCTGTACAGTTGCTGCCGAAGCCCGGATCATCCAGCCAGCAAGCAACAGCAAACAGAGGATCAGTGATGAACGCTTCATCCAAGAAGCCGATCTATCCGGTTAGAGAGGTCCTTCAGATAGGCCGCATCGCCGCCGCCGAGCTCGCAGGTCATGAAGCTCTTGTAGCCGATCTCGGCGAGGGCTTTCTTGACCTCGGGCCAGTTGACACTGCCATCGCCGAGATTCGTCCACTGGCGGCCGTCGAGCTTGAAATCCTTCAGGTGAATCCTCTTGATGCGCTTGCCCAGGGTGCGAATCCAGTCCTGAGAGAATCCAAACGCTCCAATCACATTGCCCACGTCGAAATAGGCCTGCACCCACGGGCTCTTGAACTCGTCCACGTAGCGGGCGAACTCCAGCGGGCTGAGGAGGAAGGCGTTCCACACGTTTTCGATGCAAATGGTGACCCCCAGCTTCTCGGCGGTCGGGATGAGCTCCTTGACTCGCTTGTGGGAGCGCTCGTAGGCATCTATATATCGAGTTTCCTCAGTCACCCGCGCCGGCACGAGAAGGAGTGCGTCTGCGCCGAGGTCATGAGCGCATTGGAGGCCCGCCTTGGCGGCCTCGACTGCCTCTGCGCCGTCGGCATCAGAGGCGCTCGAGAGAGGCTTGCCCCAGCCCCCATAGATGATCGAGTGGATGGGGATGCCAGCCTTTTCTGAGGCGGCACACATGGCATTGATCTGCTCGGGATCGTTCGTCGGCCCGACCTCCATACCCTGGAAACCGCAATCGGCCGCCATCTTGAACTTGTCGTCCATGCTCAGATCCCCGGGAAGCATGGGGAGGAGTAGCGCCTTCTTCGGTTTGTTGTCCATTTCTTGGCTCCTGGATTCTGATTCGGTTATGCGGGCAAGGCTCATCCCAAGCGCTGTGCCTGCTGCCCGGCCCAAAAACTGTCTGCGGTTCATGGGATATTCCCCCTCAACCCAACCCTCTCCCCCTCAGGTGGGGAGAGGGGGTCACTACACCTTCGGTAGTTTCCAAGGCTTGCGGTAGTGTGCCTTTGCGAGATGGTTGGCCTCTTTGTCGCCGACGATCTCGCCCTTGTCCGCATCCCATGTTACCTTCCGGCCGACCTTATAGGAGACGTGCGCCAAGTCAATGGAGACCGCGATCGGCAGGTGATAGTCGAAGTTGCAGAGCGGCTGCTCCCGGGTCTTTATGGCATCCAGAAACTCGCGGTCATGCCCCGGTGACGATGGAATACTCGGCTCGGGAAGTGGAACCTCATTAAGGGCATCGGCCTCCCCGACGATCTTGTGCCAGCCGTAATTGCCCATGAGCGTGCCCTTGTTGCCGTGGAACATGACGCCGAGCGCTCGGCCTCCGCGGGCCCCCGCCGGCCCATCACTCAACCCGAAATCGAAGCTGTTTGCGGTCGTGTTCATCCAGCTCATCTTGAAGCCCGGAAACTCCCACAACGCCTCGAAGGTGTCCGGGATGTCGCTGATGTCATCGGCCACGAACCTGCCGCCATTCGCGACTGCGGTCAGCGGCTGGCCGGGATCCATTGCCCAGAAGGCGAGATCGGCGATATGAGGGCCGAGTTCACTCAGCCAGCTTCCGACGTAGTCGGTGAAATACCTGTGGGTCTTGAACCTCGCCTCGTTGAACGGAACAAGCGGCGCAGGGCCGCACCATGCATCCCAGTCAAGGCCTTCCGGCGGATTCGAGTCGGCAGGCTTGCCGATACCGCCGGGATATTCGTTCAGGGTGCAGATCACTCGGACCGCCGAGATCTTCCCCAGCATCCCCGACCGAACGATCTCCACGCAGCGGCGGAAGTTGTCCAGCGAATGGATCTGCGTGCCCACCTGTGTGACTCGCTTGTTGTCACGAGCCGCCTTCGCCATTGCGATTGCCTCTCTTGGGCAACGGGAAATCGGCTTCTCGCAGTAGACGTCCTTGCCGGCCTGACATGCGAGGATTGACATGATCGGGTGCCAGTGAGGCGGAGTCGTGACCACGACCGCATCGAGGTCTTTCTGCTCGAGCAGCTTGCGGAAGTCCTTATATCCCTTTGCCTGCGGGCCGGCCTTCGCCAAGCCTGCCTTCAGATGGGGCTCATACACGTCGCAGATCGCCCCCACCTCGACATCCGGGTAGTTCATGAAGCCGCCCATGACCCCCATGCCCCGGCCTCCCAGGCCGATGCATCCGATGACTATCTTGTCGTTTGCAGAAACCACCTTGTTAGCCTCCTGTGCCCCGGCAGCGCCGGCCAAGCCGATTCCGGCCGCAACGGCCGCTGCCGAGGTTGTCTTAAGAAAATCGCGCCTGGTTAACCTAGACATCGAAAACCCCTAGTGGTGTTTCACCGCTCGCCCGCGTTAATCCTTTCCCGGTCGGACTGGTCGGACGCGCTGGCTGAACTATCTCGCAGCATCTTTGATCACCGGCTCCATCTCCGGACTGATGTAGTGGCAGCAGAAATAGACGATGCCGGCGGCATTTCGGGCCTTGCACAGCTCAATCTGGCTCTTGACGTCGGCAACCTCCTTGGGGATCGCTCCCTGGGCGGAGTCCCGGTAGATCGAGAGGCCGGGGATGACCTTCTCTCGCCACGAGGGGAGCGTCTGCCATTCATCGAAGGCTTTGGTGAGTTGGTCATTATTCACGTAAGCCATCGGGATCACGTAGTCCACATAGCCTTCCTTCACCCATCGCTGCCAATCCTGAAGCGCTCCGTCGGCGCTGTCCTTCTTGTAGAACACCGCGGCGGTGACCTCCAGGGTGGGCCTCACGCGCTTGGCAGACCGATAGACATCCTTCACGAGGCTGGTGATGCAGTCCATGCGCCACTGAGTCCAGGCGGCCTGAGCCTTTTCCATGCGCTGAATCTCCGACTTGTTCCCCAGCGGCATCGAGGGATCGCTGACAAGGGGGATTATGGTGCGCCTGGCGGAAAAGAAGCCATCCCGCCGGTCAGCCCCAAGGGTCGCCATGAGATCCGGTTGATCGCCAACCGGCCCGTCAATCCAGATGACGTTCAGCCCGTCCTCGACCAGCTTCCGAAGTGCAGATGCATCGGCATCCGACCAGAGGTAGACATTGGGGATGACGAGGACATCATTTGGCGAAACCTCGCTCAGTTCAGCGTCGGACGCCGAATATCCGGCACGCTTCACCCACCTGCCGGCAGTTGCCCGATAGCCGCCTCCGTACTTCTTCTCGCTATCCTTGGAAACAAGCACTCGAATGGGACGGGAGTCTGCGCCAAAATCCTTGAGCTTTGAGCTGAGGAAGGAATCCAGGATCGCCAACCTGGTCGCATCCGCATGCCAATTGAAGAGGAGCACCCGGCCCTTGCCGAGCGTGTTCTCCATTATCGCCGGCATGTCGGTGTCAAACTCGGCGAGCACGCGGGCGGTCGTGGCACGGTGAATCGGGTTCGCACTCAACGACTGTGTGATCGGGAACTTGTCCGTCTGAAAGATATCGAATCCGGTCGCCTTCTTGAACGCCTCGACGGACTCCGGAGCATAGCTCAGGTAGTTGCCGGGGAAGCGGATGTAGTCAAAGTGAACTCCATCGAGGGCGGGGTAGTTCTTGACCGCTGAGAGCATGAGGTCCTTCTGGAAGCGGCGGACACTCGGATTGGTCAGATCGAACCATGCAACCTTATTGCCCTGCTGATCTTCGGACTGCCAATCGGGATGGGCCGACAGGATCTGCCCGCCCGCCGCCTCGCCGTTCACAAACCAGGCGTGGACCTTCATGCCGCGCTTGTGTCCGGCCTCAATGCAGTAGCCCATAGGGTCAAAGCCTTCAGGGACACCCTTCGCAAACGGAGAGTAATCGGTTTTGAACCATGCCTGCCCGCGGTAGAACACCAGCAGATAGACATTGTCAATCCCGCATCTCTGGGCCTGATCGAGGGTCTTGTCGGCGAGTTCCTGATTGGCCACCCGTTCAGGATGGACCCACAAGCCGTTGATGGCACCGGCGGGCTGTGCGCGAGTTAGTGCCTGCGCCGCGAGCAGTAGCATGATGTGAGAACGCATAACGCATTGATCTCCTATGGATAATCAATCTCTGACTTCGACCGAAGGGAGGCGGTGGCCTGCCTTGATTATACACGCCACAGTTATCCAACAGCGAATATCTCGATCAAGTATGTCCCGCCAGGACACCACCAGGATTCCGCCTTGGGTCTTACTCGGTGCATCAGGCCTTTGGCTTCACACCACGAGCGCAAGGTAGACTCGTCCTCCTCCTCCCAACAATAGGGCTGCAAGACAAATACATAGGGCCGACCGTCCTTGAGCCATAGGGACGGATGATCATAGGCCGGATGGTTCTTCAACTTGCGTTGCAGTTCGTCACAGCCAGGGCAACCCCCATGATAGGCCGGGGAGTTTGGTAGGTAGGTATGGGTACATAGGCATTTCTTACGCAACAGCCGTCTTGGACATTGCCATCCTTGTGACTGGGTCAACCCTCCATACTCCCGTGACCATACTTCAACTCTCTGCGCCAGCTCCCGCTCTTGCTTCACGCGGGCTCGCATTCTTTCAATCGCGGTTTGCTCCATCGCTGTTGTCCCCTTTCCATCGCGGCATGGTTGATAGCCCTATAATGCATCGCTCCCTCATTCCGTTTGGGGAGTGCGAGCACGAGTCATTTCACCGCCTGGAGGCATTCGATGTACTGCTCGGCGACTTCGAGGTCCTTGATGGCGTCGGTCGCGGGGGACCAGGACTGCTTGCCGTCGCGGACGCATTCGACGAAGTGCCTGGCCTGGGCGAGCATGCTCCAGACCGGAGGCATGACCGGGCGCTGCCACTGAGAGCCGTTCTTGTCATCGCCGCCCCAATAAACCCGCAGATCGCCGCCGTTTTGCTGAGCCATGGGCGCAGGGACGGATAGGTCAACCTTGCCGTTGTCGAAGGAGACCATGTAATACTCTTCCCAGCTATTCTTCAGTCCCCTGCCCTTCATTTCGAGGACGACCGTGACGCCGCTCTGGGAACGGGCGATCAGGACAGCCTCGCCCTTGTCGGCATACACGACTTCATAGTCCTCGCCGAGCAGGTAGCGAATAAGGTTCACTTGGTGGATAAAGTAGTTGACGAAGGCATTGTACTTCTTGCCGGCAGCCTCGTCCATCCACTCGGGAGGAGCTTCGGGGGCGCACCCTTCATAAGGAGGCGCGGGATCGCCGCCGCCCTGAAGCCACTGGATACCGAAGGTCCAGTCGCCAGGAGGCATGCTGGCACGGAGATAGTTCATGTTGCCCGCGACCCCCGACTTCTTCCATTCGCTGATCTGCTTGACCGCCGCCACCGATGCCGGCAGCGAGCGCTTCATGTAGCCAATCATGTAGATGAGGCCCTTCTCCTTCGCAAGGGCGGCCATCTTTCGGGCGTTGTCCGTTCGGAGGCAGATGGGCTTCTCAGTCATGAGATGCTTGCCGGCGTTGAGGATGTCCGTCACGACCGGCGGATGAAGCGAATACCCCATGATCGCCACAACGGCGTCAATGTCCTTGCCGTCCGCAAGCATGGCCCGATGATCGGGGTAGACTCGCGGAATATTGAACCGCTTCGAGACTACCTCGGCGGTCTTCTCGCGACCCTCGGCGAGGGCGACGATCTCGCAATCCGCGATGGTCGCGAAGTTCTGGATATGTGCGGTCTGCCCCATGCCGCCGCTGCCGACGAACGCTAGTCTTACCTTATCAGGCATTTCTCCGTGTCCTCCGTGTCTCCGTGTTTACTCTTTCACAATTAAGGGTCGCAGGTGGTTATATCCAAGCTTCAGCCCCTCGGCTCGACGAGGGCCCGAGAAGACGGGATCCTCGTGTTCGATGGCCGCGCCTCCGTCGAATCCGGCCTCCTTCAGCGTTGAGATGAACTCCGCCCAGTTGATGACGCCGTAGCCCGGGATCCGGTAGCGCCACCAGCCCCCGCTGAAGAACCCGCCCTCGGCAAGGACGTCTTCCCTGATCTCGGTGTCCTTCAGGTGGACGTGATGGATTCGAGGGCCGAATCGCTTCACGGCGTCTATGTAATCGCAGGACTGCCAAACCAGGTGGGAGGGGTCGAACTCCAGACCGAGGACGGGAGAGTCCACCGCATTAAACATCATCTCCCAGGCCTTCGGGTGGAAGCCGAACGTCTTGCTCTTCACGGGCGGGAAGCGAGTGAGGCCGGGCCAGTTCTCGAAGGCGATGTTGACGCCATTGGCCTCGGCGATCTTCGCGACCTCCTTGAAAGTCTCCGCCCACTGGGTGATGTTGTCCTCGAGGCCCTTGTCCGGATCGCCGCCGGTGAGAGTGGCGATGCAGCCGACCCCCATGACAGCGCACTTCTCGGCGACGGCCTTGTATGCCGGGATGCGCTCGGAGGCAGGCTTGCTACTCGCGTCATAGTGAGCCAGCGCCGTGATGGTGATGCCGTACTTCGCCGCCAGCTCCTTGGCCTTGGATGGGTCGTCCACTGACTTAGCATGGACCTCGAGGCCGTCGAAGCCGATGGAGGACGCCAGCTTCAATTCGTCTTCGCTGAATTGCGTCAGATAGCCTAGTTTCATCTGATAACCTTTCGTAATCCGTAATGCGTAACCGGAGGGAACGGTCTTACTTATTCCCCAGGGCCAGGCCGAAGCCGACCAGGTAGTCATAGCTCGATTGGACGGCCTCGAACATGTCGCCATCGTAGTTGTCCAGCTCGACGATCACCCACTCGAGGACATTCGGGTCGGCCGCGCCGATGATCGCCGGCACGTCGAGAACTCCCGAGCCAACGGCGAGATGCGGCTTGTTCTCTTCGAGCGTGCCATCCTTGATATGAAGGACCGGCAGCCTGGACTTATACTGGGAGACGACCTTCACCGGGTCCCCCTTGCCGTATGCGCACCAATAGACGTCCAGCTCGCTGAAGACATCAGGCGCTTCGGCCATGAGAACGTCATAGACCAGTTTGCCGTCCACCGTGTGGAACTCCCACCAGTGATTGTGGAAGCCATAGGTCATGCCGAAAGGCTTCACAAGCTGGGCCGCCGTTCGGAACTTCGCCGCCGCATCCTTCACGCAGTTCACGCACTTGAATTGGTCAGGCCCGAATCCGCTGATGACCTTCTTGTTGCCAAGGATCAGCTCGGTATCCGCCAACTGCCCGATGTTCTCGGCGGTCGGAAGTCCGGTATGGCTGCTGCTGACTTTGAGCCCGAGATCATCCACCAGCTTCCGAATCTCCTTGGGATCATGGCCTTGGAGACCGGCAAACTCGACGCCGACGTAGCCTATGTCCGCAACTGCTTTCAGAACCCCCGGGAAGTCATCCTTCGCCGCCTCCCGAAGAGTGTACAACTGAAGTGAAATCGGTTTTGCCACTGCTCGCTCCTCCTAAGAACCGTACATGGAATTGCCTGATTCCATGTACGGTTCTTAGAATGTGATTGACTATCCTTCCCCTGTTTTCTCAGTAAAATCTCCCGTGGGTCTCGACCAAGTCGCGCATGATCTCGATGCGGTCTTCGAGTGCCCCCGGAGGGACCTGGTCACCGGCGTTGGCGATCAACCTCGGGCTGAGCTTGCGGAGATCCAGCCAGCGGATGACTGCGGCCTTGAAGTCGTCGGTGCTGACGTTCGGAAGCCAGAGGTCAGGCGAGACTCCGCCCGAGAGGATGAAGTCGGAGCCGGCCTCGGCACGGCACTCCTCGGGGGTCAGATCGCCCATGGGGATAGGGGTCACGGCGTCGGCACAGTCAGCGCCGGTGTCACGGATCATCCTGAGAGCGCCTTTCAGCTTGCCGTCAATGTGGACGGCGACATACTTGCCGGCCGCATGCAGCCTCCTGATAGCCTCCACATAATAAGGCCGCGACCACTCATCGAAGAAGCTTGCCGGCTGCACATCGGCTGAAATATTGTCGCCCATGATGATGATCTCAGCGGGGCTGGAGGCCAGGAGATCAACTAGACGGAGATTGCTTTCGTTGATCTGATCCACCACCTCATGCATGGTCTCGGGCCAGTCGTAGATCGCATACATCGTCCCTTCGACGCCCATCCAGTAGTGGAGCAACTGACCCATCGCGCTGTAACCCGCAGGCATGTAGACCACCCCATGATCGCCGACGTAATC
>Ga0307379_10009476_pt1 | contig 12987 bp, 10 predicted proteins | sample UN2MG_FD_202237 | JGI IMG/M metagenome (GOLD analysis project Ga0307379, IMG submission 202237) | Soil microbial communities from Risofladan, Vaasa, Finland - UN-2 | ecosystem: Environmental > Terrestrial > Soil > Coastal area > Acid sulfate soil | place: Finland: Risofladan, Vaasa | collected... | reverse complement strand
AGGACGATTGACCTGGACCTTTTGCTGTTCGGCGAAGAAATTCTGGAAAGCCCCGATTTAACCATCCCGCATCCGCAGATGCACCTGCGCTCGTTCGTGCTCAAAGGCCTCTGTCAGATAAACGGCGAGAAGATTCACCCGGTGATGAAAGTCTCGCTCGACGAATTGAACGCACGATTGAACGGCTGCGATTTCGCTCTCGATCCCGAAAAGCCGCAGCTTGTCAGCATCGCCGGCAATATAGGCGTCGGAAAAACCACCTTGGCAAAAAAACTGGCGAATCGGCTTGGCTGTGAGGTACTGTTCGAACCTTACGATGAGAATCCTTTTCTGCCGGATGTCTATGCCGGCAAAAAAGAGCTTGCGCTGGATTCGGAGCTGTACTTCCTGACCAGCAGGGCAAAACAACTGGATGCCGCCGGGCTGGAACCAGGACGGATGTGTATTTACGATTGCGTTTTTGACAAAGAACTGATTTACGCCGGACGCCTGCTCAATGCACAACAGCTTGCTTTGCATGAAGAAATCTACCCTCGGTTTGCCGCGCAAGTTGCCGCTCCGGTGCTGGTCATCTATATGCGCGATTCGGAGCAAAATTGCCTTCAGCGAATCCACCGCCGGAACCGTCCCTATGAGCAGCAGATTGAATTGCAGTTTCTCCAAAAGCTCGATTCCGATTACGAGCAATTGTTTGAGCAGTGGAAATCCTGCCCTGTAATACGCGTATCAACATCGCAAAGCACGGACGTAAACCGCCTCGCGGATCAAATAAAATATTACACCACCGGCCATTTCGTCATTGCGGGCGGTATGAAGCAATCTACAATGTAAAAGATGAGATTGCCCGGGTCTGCTTCGCGGTCCGTACAATGGCAAATCGGACAGGGATTATAAAAATGGAAGTCGCAGAAACAATTGAAGATGTTAGAAACCTTGTAAGTAGCGCTCGAGGCGAAGGCAGTAAAATCGGCCTTGTGCCAACTATGGGCGCGCTCCACGTGGGGCACATTTCGCTGATCGAGGCGGCGGTCAAAGACTGCGATTTTGTCGTCGTCAGCATTTTTGTTAATCCCACGCAGTTCGGGCCGGGCGAGGATTTCAAGAAATATCCCCGCCCTCTGGAAGCCGACCTGGAGATTTGCCGAGAGGCTGGCGTTGACATGGTTTTTGCCCCGGAGCCTCAGCATATTTATCCGGTCGAGAATGTCACATGGGTAACCGTCGAGAAACTGACCGAGCCGTTGTGCGGCCGGTCCCGGCCCGGACACTTTCGCGGAGTCACGACTGTGTGCGCCAAGCTGTTCAATATTGTCGCTCCCGACGCCGCCTATTTCGGCCAGAAGGACGCCCAGCAGGCAATTGTAATAAAGCGAATGGTCGCCGACTTGAATATGCCGCTGGAGATTGTCGTCTGCCCCACTGTGCGCGAGCCGAATGGCCTGGCGGTCAGCAGCAGGAATCAATACCTGACCGCCCAGCAAAAAAAAGATGCGGCCAATATCTATAAATCACTTCAAACCTGCCGCCGGTTAATCGACGCCGGCACGACAGAAACGAACCAAATCATCGCCGAAATGCAAAAAATATTGCGGCAGATTCCATCGGGACAAATCGAATATATCAGCATTGTCGATGCCGAAACGCTTGAAAGTACCGAGAAAATCGCCGGCAGGATACTGGCAGCCGTAGCAGTCAAAATCGGCCCGGCCCGGCTGATTGATAATATTCTGGTGGACGCGGGCAGACAATAATGTATAATTGACGCTTAGCTAAAACTTACTCACCAGAATTCAGCTACGGGAAAAGTAACAAAGGTAATAAATTATGATGTACAGAATACTTATTGAGCAGGATGAAGACGGAGTTTTTGTTGCTGAATGCCCTTCCTTGCCCGGCTGCATTTCTCAGGGCAAAAGCCGGAAAGAAGCCCTTGAGAATATTCAGGATGCGATCAAAGGATACCTGGAAAGCCTGAAGAAACACAAAGAACCTATTCCACCATCAATTGAAGAAGAGATTGTGGAGGTGAAAATTTGAGCAAACTACCGGTGCTCTCTGGAAAGCAAGTCTGCAAAATATTAGGAGAAATGGGTTATCATAAAGACCATCAGACAGGGAGCCATATTATCCTGAGGCAAGAAAATTCCCCGCACCGCAGATTGACCGTGCCGGATCATAAAGAGCTTGCAAAAGGAACTTTAAGGGCTATTGTACGTCAGGCAGGTCTAACAGTGGACGAATTCAAAGAACTGTTATAAAAATATCGTAATTGGTGATTTAACATTCAGTTTATTATGTGCCGATTATCGGCTGCTAAATTTGGGAACGTATATCAATTATGTTTGTAAAGATACTAAAAAGCAAGTTGCATCGTGCACGGGTAACCGAGACAAAGCTGCACTACCCCGGCAGCATAGCGATTGATTCGGCGCTGATGGAAGCGGCGGGGATTTTGCCTTACGAGTCTGTTCTTATCGCCGATCTGAACAATGGCAACAGGCTGGAGACCTACGTCGTCCCAGCCGAGGCCGGTTCCGGCCAAATCGTAATTCTTGGCGCAGCAGCCCAGTTGATTCATGAAAAAGATATCGTTATCATTCTTGGTTTCGGTCTTCTTACGCCCGAAGAAGCAAAAGAATTTAAGCCGAAAGTCGTTGTTCTCGACGAGAATAACAACATCACAAAACAGCTTTCCTAAGAACCGCACGTGAAAGTTGTTTGACGGCCGCTGAAATGAAATCCGACAATCGACATTCGAAAATCGAAAATAATTAATGCATCCTGAACTTTTCGAGATACCTTTTATCCACTTGACCGTAAGAAGCTTCGGCCTCATGATGGTTATCGGTTTTCTCCTGGGATTTTACCTGTTAGGTCGGATGGGCCGCAGAATCTCATCCAATCCCCAATTGATTACAAATCTTGCCTTGTATTGCCTGATCGCCGGAGTAGTGGGGGCACGTGTATTTTACGTCGTCCACCATTTTGACCAGTTGCAGAGGCCATTGATCTCAATGTTTGCCGTCTGGCAGGGGGGCTTGGAGTTTTATGGCGGCGTGATTTTCGCCATCCCTGTCATTATTTTTTATTCGCGGCGTTACAAGCTTCCAATCCGGCCGTGTCTCGATATCGTGGCAATTGCTTTGATGCTGGGACTATCATCAGGCAGGATGGGCTGCTTTTTGAACGGTTGCTGCTTCGGCAAGCCGACGGAATTGCCCTGGGCCGTCCGTTTCCCGTATAACTCGTTTGCCTACTTTAGCCAGATTAACGCGAATCCGGAAAGGAACCGACCCGATCCCAGGTTGAAATTACCGAATGACGAATATTCAATCTACGTCGATACAACCGGAAAGTGGTACCCGAAAGCCTTCGAGGAATTAACCGAACAGCAGAAATTCGAAGTCACCGAAGGCAAATATCAATGCCTTAGTATTCATCCAACCCAATTGTATTCATCTGCAAATGCCGCTTTTTTGTGCCTGCTGCTTTACCTTTTCTGGCGAATATCTCAAAGAGCCGCCGGCTCGGGGAATACACGGATGCTTCTAATCCGGCCCGGCCAGACATTTGCCCTGACATTCATGCTTTACGGCGTTACCCGGTTCCTGATAGAATACCTGCGTGACGACAATCCGTTTGAGTACGCCTGGTGGGCTATCTATAAGGGCGGGACGGTTTCTCAGAACCTGAGCATTTACCTGGTCGTCCTCGGCGTGGTTTTGATGGTTATATTTGAGAGAATGAAATCTTATGCTCTCGAGTTGGATACCGTCACTTGTAAAAAAAAGAAAATTAAAGCCCCGGTTTAACCAGGTAAGATAGTTTTTTTTGTTAGAATTATTGGAGGTAGCCGAAAATGGATACAGACCAACTTCAAACAAGTATACTTACCCGGGGGAGGGAGTTTTTTGCCGCACTTGGTAATGAAACTCCTTCGATATTCAAGAAAAACTACTGGACAGGCAAGGTGATGGACTGGAGCATGAGCCACGAGGATTTCAAAGTCCAGCTTTTCCGCTTTATAGATGTTCTGCCTTATTTATCTACCGAGGAGATGCTCAACGAACACATCCAGGAGTATTTCGCACGGGACGAAAACGTACCTGCCGTACTTAGATTCGGAGCAAGGGTGCCGGCATTGGCGGTCGTTTGGGTATGAAGGTGGTGAGCAAGACCATCCGAAAGAATCTCGAGAATATGGCCCTTCAGTTCATAATTGGCAACACGATACCCGAGACAATCAGGAACCTCGGCAAACTCCGGCATAAGAATTTCGCTTTCACTTTGGATATTCTCGGCGAGGCTACTGTCAGTGAGAAAGAGGCTGACTTGTATGCCAAAAACTACATGCATCTACTTGAAGGACTCCAGCAGGCACAGTCGAATTGGGCGGTTCTCGGCCGAGCCGATTCCACCCTGGACTGGGGCCATTCTCCTAAGGTTAATATTTCAATTAAACCATCGGCCCTGTACTCACAAATCAATCCTGCCGATTTCAAAGGTTCAGTGGGACACATTTTGGATCGACTCAAACCTGTTTACAGGAAAATCGTTGAGCTGAATGGCTTTATGTGCATCGACACGGAAATGCGGAAGTATAAGGAAATCACTTTTGAACTGTACCGTTGTCTGCGAAGCGATTCCGAATTCAAAGACTATCCGCATTTAGGTCTGGCAATGCAGGTCTATCTGAAAAATAGTGACCGGGATATTGATCTTATGCTCGAGTGGGCCCGTATACAACATTTGCCTATTTCCATTCGTCTGGTTAAAGGCGCCTACTGGGATTATGAAATAGTCGTTGCCCGACAGAGCGGCTGGTCGATCCCCGTATATACTAATAAAGCCGAAACTGATGCTGCATTTGAACGTTCCGCCGAGAAGATCCTTCGCAATCACGATATCTGCCACCTTGCTTGTGCCTCACATAATGTACGCTCTGTCTGCTCGGTGATGGAGTTGGCACGTTCCTTGGAAGTGCCTGACGACCGCTACGAATTCCAGGTTCTCTACGGAATGGCTGAGCCGTTCCGCAATGCCCTTATGAAAATGACCGGCCGTGTTCGGTTGTATTGCCCGCAGGGCGAGCTGCTGCCCGGCATGGCTTATTTGATACGAAGACTCCTGGAAAACACTTCCAATGAGTCGTTTCTGCGCCAGACTTTTGTCGAAGGTTGTGAGCTTGAAGAACTCCTTAAAGCACCTAATGTTTCCATCGGTGAAGCGGCTGGAAAGACCACAGAAGAACACCCGGGCAGGTCCGATACACAGTCTGAGTTTGGATCATTCAGCAATGAACCATTTGCAGACTTCTCTCTCCCGGAAGTTAGGGACGCCTTCACTGATGCTATTAGTGAAATCAAAAAGAAACTGGGAAGAACCTATCCCCTTTTTATCGCCGGTAAGGAGATAACTACCAACACTACAGTGGATTCTGTAAATCCTGCCCGTCCGGACGAGATCATAGGCCGGGTTAGCCAGGCCGGTAAAAAGGAGATAGCCGACGCCGTAACTGCTGCAAAAGATGCCTTTCAAACATGGAGAGATACTCCCCCTCGCAAACGAGCTACCTACCTGCTCGATGCGGCGGAAATAGCACGTAAGCGAATTTATGAACTGGTTGCCTGGCAGGTAATAGAAGCAGGTAAACAGTGGAAACAGGCCTATAATGATGTGGCCGAGGCGATTGACTTCCTGGAGTATTATGCCCGCGAGATGGTTTACCTGGCCAGCCCCCGATATATGGGTCACGCCCCGGGCGAGATCAATGAGTACTTCTATCAACCCAAAGGTGTTGCAGTAGTAATCGCGCCGTGGAATTTCCCCCTGGCTATCAGTTGTGGTATGTGCGCAGCCGCTATAGTTACAGGTAACTGTGTTCTATATAAACCTTCCAATCAAACACCGGTCATCGGACACACACTATTGCGAATCCTGCAAGAAGCCGATTTGCCGCCCGGCGTTTTCAATTTCACTCCCGGGTCGGGGGCGGTCATAGGCGACTTTCTCATAGACCATCCACAGGTCAGCCTCATCGCTTTTACAGGTTCCATGGAAGTGGGTCTAAGGATTATTCAAAGAGCAGGTCATACACCTGAGAATCAACCCTCGGTAAAGAAAGTCATTGCAGAAATGGGTGGAAAGAATGCTATTATAATTGATGATGATGCCGACCTTGATGAGGCGATCCCAAACGTGATTGATTCGGCCTTCGCATATCAAGGCCAGAAGTGCTCGGCCTGTTCTCGTGTTATTGTGCTCGATACGATCTACGACCGTTTTATCGAACGTTTAATGGGTGCCGTTCGTTCGGTTAAGATTGGACCGGCCGAGGATCCTGCCAATTTCATGGGCCCGGTAATCGACCGTTCTGCTCAGAAAAACATCCTCCAATACATAGAACTTGCCGGGCGGGAGGGCTCCATTCTGTATTGTAGCGATGTACCTGATGAGGGCTGCTATGTCCCCATAACCATTGTTAATGGTATCACGCCCGAAGATCGTCTGGCCCGGGAAGAGATTTTCGGGCCGGTATTGGCGGTAATGCGGGCCAAAGATTTCGACCAGGCACTTAAGTGGGCAAATTGCACCCGGTTCGCGTTAACCGGGTCGGTCTTCAGACGCAGCCCTGAACACCTCCAAAGATGCCGTAAGGAATTCCGGGTGGGCAATCTCTACTTCAACCGCGGCTGTACAGGTGCCCTTGTGGAAAGACAGCCCTTCGGTGGATTCAAAATGTCGGGAGTCGGCTCTAAAGCAGGCGGCCCTGACTACCTGCTCCAGTTTATGGAGCCCCGTACCGTAACTGAAAACACTATGCGCCGCGGCTTCGTTCCCATCCGCAGCGAAGACAAGTGGGTCGAGTAAATACTGCTTTATGAATGCATATGGGAAATCCCTGAAAATACAAAACGATTAAAACTATACGCATACAATAAATGTATCCCGAGCTATTCGAAATTCCGTTCGTTCACCTGACGATAAAAAGCTACGGCCTGATGATGGTCATCGGTTTTCTTGCTTGCGTTTCGCTGATAAAGCATCTCAGCCGGGACTTCACGCCCAATCCGCAGTATATTACCAATGCTGCGCTTTATTCTTTAATAGGCGGAGTCGTTGGGGCACGATTATTTTTCGTCATACACTATTTCGACAAGTTCCGGTCGAGTCCCATCGAGGTTTTTGCAATCTGGCAGGGCGGCCTGGAGCTTGCGGGCGGCGTGATTGCAGCTATTATCGTCATCCTGTTCTACCTGCGGTATCATAAGTTGCCCATTCGCCGTTATCTTGATGTACTCGCCATAGGCCTGATGCTGATACTTGTTTTTGGCCGGATCGGCTGTTTTCTAAACGGCTGTTGCTACGGCAAGCCCACGGAACTGCCCTGGGGCGTCCGTTTCCCCTATAACTCGTTCGCTTACAACAGCCAGATAAACGCTGATCCGGAAAGAAACCGGCAGGACCCGCAGTTGATGTTGCCTAAAGAAGAATACCTGGACTATCTTGCCATAAATGGAAAATGGTACCCGAAACACTACGACGATCTAACCGTAAAGCAAAAAATCGAGGTCACCGAAGGCAAATACAGGTGTTTGCCGGTCCACCCGACCCAGTTGTATTCTTCAGGAATTGCCGCTTTTTGGTGCCTCATGCTGTACTTTTTCTGGCGCAGGGCTAAAAAAGCGGATCTTTCCGGCAACTCCGGCAAGTTTTTCACCAGGCCCGGCTACACGTTTGCTTTGATGTTCATTGTCTATGGAATCACCCGCTTTCTCATGGAATATCTGCGTGATGATAATCCATTTGAATTTGACGGCCTGACAATATCGCAAAATATCGGCCTCGCAATGGTCGTGCTCGGCGTGATTTTAATAGCGATATTTAAGGCGATGAAAGTCAAGGCTATCGAGTTTTGAGTCTTTTTTTTCTGAACATTTACCCAAATTGACGATATTATAAAGGCAGGAGCAGTCGGCGCTCAATATTTAGGCTTTATCTTGCCCGACGGCACAATTTGATATATTATTACTCTTTTTTAACAGATAAATACACAAGAATATCATTATGGGACTATACGACAGAGATTACACACAGGCGGATTTTAAGTCGCAACAAGGACACTTCCGGAGCGCACCCCAGATGCGGATGAGTTGGCCAAAAATCACGCCGGTTGTCAAATGGCTGCTGATTATCAATATAGGTATCTTTTTGGCTGGGATAATGATAAAACCTCTCGGTGATTTCATCTACAGTAGTTTTCAGCTTGATCCGCGATGGCCGCGGGCTCTGCAACTCTGGAGATTGATAAGCTACCAGTTCCTGCACTCTCCGTATTTAATCAGGCACATCTTTTTTAATATGTTTGGCTTGTTCTTCCTGGGCCCAACGCTGGAGCGTCACTGGGGCGGCAAGAGGTTCTTGTCGTTCTATCTCGGCTGTGGTGTTGCCGGGGCCTTATTCTATTTCTTCCTCGTCGCGGTTAAATTCCTGCCTGCTGTCCCGATGATCGGCGCTTCTGGCGCAATCCTCGGCATGTTAGCTGCCTGTGCGATCCTTTTCCCGCACTTTATCGTGTTTATTGTCGTATTTCCTGTCCCGATAAGGGTAGCGGCAGTCGGTTTCACAGCCCTGTACTTCCTGCTGGTAGTAACCAAAGCAGAGAACGCCGGCGGAAACGCAGCGCATCTGGCTGGCATGGCGGCAGGGGCCGCTTACGTTTTTTCGCAATCCTGGCGTGACAAGTTCAAGTTCAAACTCCAGTCCGGCCGCTGGGAAAAGCAAATGTCCTCACAACGCAACCTGCAGGTCGAGCTGGATCGCATCCTCGAAAAAGTCCACAACTCCGGCATCCAGAGCCTGAACTCTAAAGAAAAAAAGATACTGAGAGAAGCCACCAAAGCCGAGCAGACGCGAAACAAATTCTAAATCCAAAGCTTATTTAGCACCGGACGCTTCGTCCTGGATATAACGCCCTAATCTTAAGTGGGGCGAAATATTAGGGCAGCTACTCTACATACAGTCACAGAAAAAAGTGACTTTGTGGCCTTTTTGGGGCTAATCGAATATTCGATTTTAGGGCAAATTTTCGGGCTTCGAGTCGGCGGAGGTAGAGGACGGAATTTGCAATATCGGCCAAAAGTTCTCCTGGATCGTCTCGTCAAGCATCGCTGCGATGTAGAGGGTGATATACTTGCCAAGAAGGTTGGCAACACCTCCTAAAAAAATCGTCCCAAGCGCGCCTCCCGCAGATACGCTAATCGATACGAAAGAAGCCAGAATTGCCTGCTCGATGAGCGTTGTTTGCCCGGCACTACTCTTGAAAACGTCCGTATCTGTTTTTTCTTCGCCGGGCTTCGCGTAGAATACACCCCGGACGCTGCTTGCTATCGCTTCTTTGATTGGCTCCCAGGGAAGGTCGGGAGCTAAATTCACAATAGGCGTGCTGTAGAAGGCAAGACCCGCACTCTTTACAAACGGCTTGTTCTCTATGGGAACATTAGCAAAAATCTCTTCGGAAAAGACCTGGACATCTTTCACGAATTCGTCGAGATTATCCTTGAGATATTCCCATATAAGAGTATTCTCGATGTGTTCACTAAATTCTTCGTCGGACATTTACGTAGCCCCCCGGCAATTAAGACACCATGTTGCGAAACCCACCCATTTCGAACAGAGCACCGCGGTTTCTTCAGTACTCCGAACTTGTAGACTTTCTTAAAAAACAATGATATTCAATCTCAGAAATATAACAGTTTCCTCACAGCATGCAAATAATTTTTTCTGCCAGTGACAGCGCTATGTCACTCTGAGTGAAAATATTTCACTTTCTTAACGATTTTTAGCCGAAATCCTGCCTTAATTGAAATACAATACCGCGAATTTTCCGTAATATTTTCGTGCCGCTTCGTCATAAGCTTTCGCCGCCTCGATTTAATCGTCGAAGGAACCGGGATATTTACCGATGCCTGCATCGCTGCAAACGATATTGGCGAAACAGCAGAGTCGATAGAATTGTGGTTCTTGCCCATGAGGCCTATTTCAACTCCTCAGTATTTATCTTTCATAGTCCGGCGGAAATAAAGTAAAATGAGGTGTCAGGCAATTACTGTTTTACTCAACAAGAACATTGCAATTTAGCGGGATGTGAGGAAAGATAACCTATGGTAGTGTGCTGACATAACGTTTATGAAAATATATGAAAGATTTCAGTTTAAGTTTTTTCTGCGTTTCGCACAATCGATCTAAACTATTGACGTTGTTAACTTAATAGGAGTTCAAAAGATGTCGAAAACCACCAGACGCAAATTTCTAAAAGACTCATTAGCTGCGGGAACTGCATTTGCTATATGCGGCGGCAAATCCAGTGCCCGGGTTTCAGGTGCCAATAACCGCCTGCGTATTGCTGTGGCAGGCGTAAACGGTCGAGGCGGCAGTCACATCAAGGGCTGGCTGGGCCAGGACAATGTGGAAATCGCCTACCTTATTGATCCTGACGAGCGGGTACTGGCACAGAAGCTGAAGTATATTAAAGATAAAACCGATGGCAAGTCAGCCTGCCGGGGTGTGGCGGATGTCCGGGAAGCACTCGACGATAAGAATCTCGATGCAATTTCCGTTGCCACGCCGAATCACTGGCATTCGCTCATAACCATCTGGGCGGCCCAGGCCGGTAAACATGTTTACGTGGAAAAACCCATGAGCCATGATGTCGTGGAGGGACGCGTCGCCGTGGAAGCTCAAAAAAAATACGGCGTGGTCATTCAGCACGGAACGCAAAGTCGCAGCGATGCGGGTAATACCGGCCTGCACGACCTCATACGGTCCGGCAAGTTCGGCAAGATGAAGATCTCGTACGGGTACTGCTGCAAACCGCGGGGCAGCATCGGTTTCAAAAGTCCTTCCGCACCCCCACCTAATCTGGATTGGAATCTCTGGCGCGGACCTGCGATCATTGATCAATACCACGCCAACTACGTTCATTACAACTGGCACTGGTTCTGGGAAACAGGCAACGGCGACATGAACAATCAGGGCACCCACCAGCTCGATATGGCATACTGGGCACTGGATAAGGATTTAACACATCCTATCCGTGCCATGGCTCTTGGGGGACGCTTTCAATGGAATGATCAGGGCGAGACTCCAAACACCATGTTCGGTATTGCAGAATACCCGAACGGCCAATACGTTTTCTTCAATGTTCGCAATGTCAACTACGAAGGCTATCAACGACAGGTCGAAAATGAGTACTATTTCGAGGATGGCGGCAAGATCATTGGGAAACAATACTACGCCAAGGGCAGCGACAAGGGAGAGAAATTTGACATTCCGCGCGGTCACGTCACCCCGGGAGGGAACTGGGGCAGTTTCATCGCCGCCTGTCGGGCCGGCGATCCGAAGATGGCCAACGGCAATGTCCAAGATGCACACCGTGGATGCGTTCTTGGCCACCTTATGAACAACTCCTATCGTCTGGGCAAGAGCGTGCCTTTCAATGCCAAGGCGGGTCGTTTCGGTGACAACCGGGATGCTTTCGAGCATTTCATGAAGCTTCACGACATCATGAGCAAGGGAGTCGGCCTTCCTGAAGATGGAACTAACTACATCGTGGGGCCATGGCTGACCTTCGATCCTAAAACCGAACGCCACACAGGCCAGTACGCCGCCGAGGCCAACGAGCTATTGAAGAATGCCAATCGCCCCGGATTTCAAGTGCCTGATGCCAGAAAGGTGTAGGTCTATTCAACTTATTGCCTGCTGATCGTTGAAAAGCCTTATAGAAAAATGGCCGCCATAAAGGTTGTGGCCCTCTTTCTATTTTTGTCCGCGGTGCACTTGCTAAACGGAATATCATACCAATTGTAAATAATAAATGCGCTTGTTTGAGTCATTTCGAGCGAAGCAGAGCGGAGTCGAGAAATCTGTTTTTTAGTAGATTTCTCCACTTCGGGCCACTTCGTGGCCCTTCGGTCGAAATGACAAAAGCGCAAATTTTAATTACAATTGGTATCAAGTCCGTTTTGAAATTACTCGCAGATAAGAAAGGATACAAGGAGTGTTCCTGCAAACCCGGCAATTCCTATATGAGATGAGATATTGGTATTTACAGGGCTTGAAGTGTACATGGATATTTCTGTGAAGTGTATATGGAAAATCCCGGTTGATAGCATTTGTTCAGGACGTATCTTCTATGCCGAGTAAGAAGGTTCTGATGCGTATGTCAACGGCCGACATGTGGGGTTCCGGCCTTATGGGTATGTGGCATTTGCATATGATGTAACCGAGTATCTGAAGTTCGGGCGGGAGAATGTCATCGCCGTTCGTGTAGACAATTCCAACTGTCCCAGTTCGCGATGGTATTCGGGTTGCGGGATCTATCGTCACGTCTGGTTAACCATTACCGATACCATGCACATCGATCATTGGGGGATATATGTGACAGCGCAGGCCGAAGGCATTGAAGGCGATACGGTTGCCGTCCAATCCGAGTGAATTCCATCGCCGGCGTAATCTCTGTAAAAGAATAACCACTCCACCCCGATCAATGCATAAACATGACTTCTTTTCACTATACTCCTTATCTTGCATCTATATGGCGATATGCCCAGCCAGAGGCCATATAATTGATGTCCAATGTCTGATCCTCAGTGGGATATTCAATGCCGTAAGTTGTGACACCCTGAGTAATCAACTTGTCTACACGCTCTATGGTGAAGCGATCACGCCATTTGCGAACTACCGAATGACCGTCACAAAATCCCAGAACACTGCTGTCGCCATGATTGACTGCCATCGGTCCCCACCAGCCCCATTGTGTGTTCCCTGTATACTCGGGGGCCCCCATGACAAAGTGATGACTCGAATTCCAATTTCGCGTTTCCGCGCTCTCGACGAATACATAACGGGTCGCCGGACGCGTAATCTCATCGAAAGCCCTGATCTGCTCAGTACTGTTGGTACCTGGTTTTCCGTACAAACACATAG
>Ga0307379_10009475_pt1 | contig 12991 bp, 12 predicted proteins | sample UN2MG_FD_202237 | JGI IMG/M metagenome (GOLD analysis project Ga0307379, IMG submission 202237) | Soil microbial communities from Risofladan, Vaasa, Finland - UN-2 | ecosystem: Environmental > Terrestrial > Soil > Coastal area > Acid sulfate soil | place: Finland: Risofladan, Vaasa | collected... | reverse complement strand
CGATGAGCGAGGCCTCCGTATGCGGTCGCTTGGCTCATCGCCGTCGTCCGTGGGCGCCCACCGATGAGCGAGGCCTCCGTATGCGGTCGCTTGGCTCATCGCTGGGTCGGGGATCAGCCGTCGAGGCCGAGTTCCTTGCCTCGCGCCATCGTGTCGGTGTCGAAGGAGATTCGGTTGCCGGCCTGGTTGATGATGGGAGCGCTCTGTCGAACGATCTCGAGTGAGGAGATCGCCACGTTGCACTCCGACCGAACTGTCTGCGGCGAACGAGGCGACGCCGTCCATACTGGTCGGCGTCATGCCTGCCACCGACGGATCCCCAGCCGCCTCCAACTTCGTGCGCGACCTCGTGCGCTCCGACAACGAGCAGGGCACCTTCGGCGGCCGGGTGCAGACGCGATTTCCGCCGGAACCCAATGGCTACCTGCACATCGGCCACGCGAAGGCGATCACGGTGAACTTCGGCATCGCCGCCGAGTTCGGCGCTGTCTGCAATCTTCGTTTCGACGACACCAACCCCGACACCGAGGACACCAGTTACGTCGACGGCATCATCGCCGACGTCGCCTGGCTCGGTTTCCCGATCGAGGGTGAGCCGCTCTACGCGAGCGACTATTTCGAGCAGCTCTATGCGTGGGCCGAACTGCTCATCGAGAAGGGGCTCGCGTACGTCGATGACCAGGACGGCGACACGATCTCGGCGCAGCGCGGCGGCTACGGCAAACCCGGTGTCGAGAGTCCGTTCCGTGATCGCTCCGCCGACGAGAACCTCGACCTGTTCCGCAGGATGCGGGCGGGCGAGTTCGGCGAAGGCTCGCATGTCCTGCGAGCCAAGATCGACATGCAGCACGAGAACATGCAGTTGCGTGACCCGGTGATGTACCGGATCCGCGGCGTGCACCACCATCGCACCGGAGCGTTGTGGAGCATCTATCCGACCTACGACTGGGCGCACGGTCAGAGCGACGCCATCGAGGGTGTCACCCACTCGCTGTGCACGCTCGAGTTCGACAGTCACCGGCCGCTCTACGACTGGTATCTCGAACAGCTGCCGCTGCCATTCGAGTCGCCTCGCCAGACCGAGTTCGCGCGCTTGGAGCTGACCCATACCGTGACGTCCAAGCGCAAGCTCGCCAAGCTGGTCGCCGACGGCATCGTCGACGGTTGGGACGACCCGAGGATGCCGACGCTGCGCGGTCTGCGTCGCCGCGGCTACCCGGCCTCGGCGATCCGCGAATTCTGCGACTTCATCGGTGTGTCGCGCACCAACAGCCGCCACCAGATCGAGCTGCTCGAGTCGTTCGTGCGCACCGAATTGAACCGCGTGGCTCTGCGACGCATGGCGGTGCTGCGGCCAGTGCGAGTTGTGATCACCAACTGGCCGGTCGACGACGATGGTGAGCCCGTGGTCGAATTCGTCGAGCTCAACAACAACCCGGAGAATCCGGACGACGGCACGCGGATGGTGCCGTTCACCGGGGTGCTCTACATCGAGCAGGACGACTTCATGGCGGAGCCGCCACCGAAGTACTTCCGACTCTCGCCGGGCAAGGAGGTCCGCCTGCGAGGGGCCTACTTCGTCACGGCGACCGGATTCGAGACCGACGCCGACGGCAACGTTGTCGAGGTTCAGGTCACCTACGACCCCGAGACTCAGGGTGGCAACGCACCGGATGGCCGCAAGGTCAAGTCGACGATGCACTGGGTTTCGGCTGCCCACGCCGTCGATGCAACGGTGGCGCTCTACGACCGGCTCTTCACCCCCGACGTGCCGGGGGAGGCAACCGGCGATCCGCTCGACGACCTCAACACCGATTCGAGGGAGCTGCTCGACGGCGCCAAGCTCGAACCGGCGCTGGCCCACGTCGAACCGGGCCAGGTCGTCCAGTTCGAACGCCTCGGCTACTTCGCCGCTGACCCCGACGAAGCCACGCTGTTCCACCGCACGGTCGGCCTTCGCGACGAATGGGCGAACATTCAGAAGCGCAGCTGAGCGCCGGGCTTGTTGCGGGTCTCAGATTGGAGCGGACGGCTCGGCGCTCACCTGACGTGGTGTGTCATTCGGCGGCTCGCGGTGTTCGTTGGGGCCGCCACCAACGACGAGAAGCTCGCACGCGGGTGGCGCCGACGCGACGAGGCAACTCGAGACCGAATGACGAGAACTTCGAGGCGGCGATGTGTGCGGCTCGATCGTCGAGATCGTCGTGCGCATTCGAGTGCGGCGATGCCGCTGCGATCCAGAGCCGTCGATCGATCTCGGTGCGGCGTCGGAGTGCATCGAGCGTCGGCGCTTCCAACGCTGCGTCCCAGACCTCCCGTTCGGGCGGTTCCGAGCTGGTTTCGTTCATCACGCCGACGACCAGCGTCAGTTGCGCCCACGCGCCGAGACGGCTCCAACAGGCAGCATCGTTTTCGACGACATCGACGAAGCCGAGTTGTTCGAGCGCTTCGAGCGCCTCCTCGGCCACCTGATCGACGGCCGCTGCAGGGATGAATCCGTCAACGGGTACGAGGGGATGCGGGCCGAGAACGAGCCGGGCGACCACATTGTCGATCTGTGGGGCGATTGCGGCGTCGTGCAGGAACTCGGCCCACGTGCGAGAAGCTGCGCGTCGGCTTGCGTCGTAGCTTCCCCAGCTCGCATGCTCAGCCTCCGTCCAGCTCCGCCAGAACGTGTAGAGAGAGAGCAGACGGGCACGCGGTTCCCGCAGGAGAACGGCGATGTCGTCAGCATCTCGGCCGACCCGGAGACTGCCCGCGTTGAAGTGGCCGATGACCACGGGATACTCGCCGAGTTCCTCTCTCGGTCCCTGGAGCACCATCGAGCGCTGAGCGTCAGCGAACGACTCGAAGTCGTCGAACGATCCGAAGAGCGAGCGATCCATCACCGTTGGGCAGATCGCCATGGTCCGCCCGCGCTCGCTCATCGACGATTCGGCCGCGCGGGTGAGAGCGTTCGTGATGCTCATGCCAGCGGCCTTCGGCACGTGCAAGTAGCCAATCCTGTCCCGCACGAGGGCGAGCGTACTCAGCGGTCCACGCGCACGGGGGAAGCCCCACACGTGATGGAGACGGTGGAAGTGCTCGAGGACACGTCTGATGCCACGTCGGGGGTCAACCCCCAGGTGTGACGCTCAGTCGACGTACCAGTAGCAGCCGTACTGCTCGGGGTCGCCCCACGTGACCGAGTCTCGGGGCTCCAAGCTCTGGCGATCGGAGAACCTCATCTGATCGAGACCGACTGTCACGAGCTCGTCACCGATGGCGATCGAACGCTGGAGCGGGTTCCAGCACCCCGAACGGCTGGGGCTCGAATGGCTGATCGTACCCCGAGCCCTCAGCTCGCGTCCGTCGAGTTCGGCGACCACGGCGCCACCGCCGGCGCCGACCAGGCTCTTCGCCAGACAGTCCTCGGCAGGGCCGCAGTCGCTCCAGCCGGGTGACACCGGCAGCACGATCGAGCCGTCCTCGGGCCAGAACAGGAATGCCTTGTGATCCCACTCGACCTCGCTGCTCCCGCCGATCGGCAGCGTGCTGATGCGTTGCGGGTCGGTTGGATCGCTGACATCGAAGAGGCTGAGCTGCGTGCCGGTCGTACGGCCCTGGTCGGTGGCGTCCTGGCCGACTCCGAGCAGGAGGCCGTCGCCGACCGGATGCAGATAGGCCGAGTAACCGGGAATCTTCAGTTCGCCGGCCTCGACCGGGTTCGCGGGGTCGGTCAGGTCGATCACGTACAGCGGGTCGATCTGGCGGAAGGTGACCACGTACGCCAGGTTGTCGATGAACCGCACGGCGTAGATCTGCTCGTCCTTGCCGAGACCGCCGACCGAGGAGATCTCGCGGAGTTCGTCACCTTCGGGGCGCAGCACGAACACGGTCGACTCGCTCTGGTCGCCGAAGTCGCCCCAGTCGTCGGTGGTGGTCGCCACCCGCAGGTCGCCCTGGTACTCACTCATTGCGAACTGATTCAGCAGCCGTCCCTCGACCTGTCCGGATGCGACGTAGGTGGCCCCGGTCCCTGCGTCGAGGCTGAACTGGTGGATCAACGTGGGCGGGGGTCCCGGGTCTTGCTCTGGAGCGGTGCCGGGAGCACCCTCCTCGACGGCGAGCGGCACCGGGCCACCCCACCGCCAATCCCAGTTCTGCGTGGCGACATACAAGTTGTCGGTCGAGGCGTACACGGTGTCGCCCGTCGACACGATGCCGGCCGACCCGACAGGGGTGCCGTCACCGCTCGCGTCGATCGATCCGATCCACGTGAGGCCCAACCCCGCGAAGCCCGGCGGCGCAGCGACTGTCTCGCACGGCAGCACCTGCGACATCGGCCCGAAGGAACCATCTGCGTCCTCGTCGAACCAGCGCGGCAACCAGTCCTCGACGGTCGACTCCTCGATGATCTCCTTGTTCCGCTCCAGTGCCGAGTCCTCGTCGAGGCCGAACTGGTTCGGCTGCACGAAGGGCAGGCGTTGATCGAACGAGGTGGTGATCACGAGCCGGGCAACGCCATCGACCGAACGGGTTGCGACCATTCCGCCCTCGAGGTGCGAGCGCCGCAGCAACGCCGGGCTGGTTGGATCGGCCACGTCGAACAACGACACGATCGTGTCCGGTGCGCCGCCCCAACTCGACGAGACGACGACCAGGCGTTCACCGTCGAGGAGCAGCTGGTGTGCGCCCTGAGGGAGTTCGGGTTCGGCGACGACGTCGGCGTCGGCGACCGACACGATGCGCAGGCCGTCGGTGCCGGCGACGTACACGTACTCGCCGTTGGTCTCGACGATGTCGCCCTCGTCGACGCCGACCTCCTGGGTGTTCGTACCGGAGAAGTCCCGGCCTTCGACCTCGCCGGGGGTCGCAGCGACGTCGGGTGCGGCTTCGTCGGTCGCGTCGTCGGTCGCCGCCATGTCGCCTTCGGTCATGATGCGGCCGTCGCCGTAGTAGATGCCGCCGCCGCCGAGGCCCCACGCTGTCACGCGCTCGCTCGCCTCGGTCTGCATGTAGCTCAGCAACGCGTCGCAGTCGCCGAAGAACTCGAGGTTCGCCGAGGCGAATCCCTGCGGACCTGACCGGTTGGTCGGCGCGATGGTGCCCGGAGGCTCGGTCGAGGTGACGTCGCCCGGGGCGGTCGTGCCTGCCGGGTCATCCGATGTCGACGACACCGACGAGTCGTCGGTGGTGCACGACGCAGCGACCAGGAGGGCGCTGGTTGCGAGTGCCAGTGGGATGAGTCGTTCACGCATCATGTGTGTTGGACGTCACACGAGGCGTTTCGGTTCCCGACGATCCGTCAACGTGTGCTCAAGCTTCATCGACGATCACGAGCTGGTGCGGGGTCGAAGAAGGTCGAAGTTCATCTGCCGAGGCCGCAGGCTCGAACTGCGACGTGGCAGCGTTCGCTGCGCCATCAGTGCGCCTCGAGCGGCAGCAGCACCTCCGCCGCTTCGGCGAGGTGCTCGACCCAGGCGTCCGCGCCGTCCGGCTCGGCAAGCGGGAGCACGACGAACTTCGACGTTCCGACGTCGACGAATCGACGGATCAGATCGGTGAGGTCATCCCACGAGCCCGGCACCAGCTCGGACGGGTCAGTGAGGTCGGGACGACGTTTCGCGAGCACCGTGAGCAACCGCTCGGGAATCGGCCCGAATGCGTAGGGCACCAGGACGCCGAAGTGATCGTGCTCGATCTGGCGGCCGTGCTCGGCGCACACGTCTTCGATCACGGCGCGTCCAGCAGCAGCGTCGGCTGGGGTGACGAACGACGGCAGCCAACCGTCGGCCATCCGACCGATGCGGCGGAGCTCCGACGGTGCGATTCCGCCGAGCCAGACCTCCATCTTGGTCGCTGCCGGGAGGACTCGGACCTCGTCGTAGTCGTAGCGAGCGCCGTGGTGGGTGAACGGCTCGCCGGTCCAGCACTGGCGCATCACGGTCAACATCTCGTCGAATCGCTTGGCGCGCTCGGTGCGTTCGACGCCGAAGGCCTGTTGCTCGACCGGGTCGACGGCGCCGAGACCGAAGGCAGGAAGGAGTCGCCCGCCGGACATGTTCGCCAACGTTGCGAGTTCCTTCGCGAGCACGACCGGGTTGCGACCGGGGAGCACCATGACCGACATCCCGAACTTCAAACGTTGGGTACGGCCTGCGCCGTAGGCCATCGCGACCAGTGGATCCGGTGCGGGACCGCTGATGCGCTCGGACAACCACAGTGAGTCGAACCCCAGCGTCTCGAGCGCATCGACCACCGTGCCGTACGACGGGCCGTGCAACGTGGTCGACGTTCCGAGCCCGAACCCGATTCGAACCTTGGCAGGCTGCATCCGACGATCGTGGCACAGTCGGTTGACGGCGCCTCAGCCGAGACGGGGTCAGCTGTGGCGCAGCGAACCGGAGCGCAGCAGCGCGGTGCGAGGAGCGGACAGCCTGACCGGCGCCGCGTCACGGTGCGCGCGGCCCGTCTGAATCCAGCTGACTGCGAACGCAACCACGATGACGGGCAGGACGATCGCCGCCTGAGGGACCCCGCCGGCCACCGATGCGACGATGGCGACGAATCCGGCGATGATCGAGACCACGACGGCGAGCTTGATGATGTCGTTCCAGAGGCGACGATTGGTTTCCACGAGCCCATTCCTACAACGCACGGTTCCTGCTGTCTCGCGGGTCGACACCTCGATGCGGAGTTGTCACGCAACCGACGTGTTCGACACCGAATCGCGCGATCGCAGATGACGACGAGATGACGAGATGGTGACCGTCGAGCGACGGAACCTAGGGTCGGCAACCATGCCGAACCGCGCCCAGCTTCCCGCTTCACCGCTCGATCGTTTCCGCCTCGACGACCAGGTCGTCGTCGTCACCGGGGCGTCGTCGGGACTCGGCGCGCACTTCGGAAGGGTGCTCCACTCGGTCGGCGCCCGTGTCGTGCTGACCGCACGGCGATCGGACCGCCTCCAGGAACTCGCTGCCGACTTACCCGGCGCAACCGTGCTCGTTGCCGACATGGCAGACGATGCGGACCGGGAACGCCTCGTCGGTGACGTGCTCGATCGGTTCGGTCGAGTCGATGTGTTGGTCAACAACGCCGGCGTCGGGGGAAGCGTGGCCGTCGAGGACGAAGAACTCGACCGATTTCGAGGCTCGATGGAGGTCAACGTGACGGCGCTCTGGCACCTCTCGAAGCTGTGTGCGCCGTCGATGACCGCCAGCGGCTCCGGATCGATCGTCAACGTCGCATCGATGCTCGGACATGTCGGCTCGACGCCGGTCAAACAGGCGCACTACTGCGCGAGCAAGGGTGCTGTCGTCAACCTCACCCGCGAGTTGGCCCTGCAATGGGCACGCAAGGGCATCCGTGTGAATGCGTTGTGCCCGGGGTGGTTCCCCTCGGAGATGACCGACGGCATGGACACCGACGAGGCGAGCCGGCGGTTCGTCGCTGCGAATTCGCCGATCCCACGGCTGGGACGACTCGACGAACTCGACGGGGCGCTCCTGCTACTGGCCTCTCCGGCTGGGGGATTCCTCACCGGGCAGAGCATCATCGTGGACGGCGGGTGGACTGCGCGCTGACGCACCCGGCGTCGACCGACCGGAACACCGAAACTGGAGGACCCACCATGAAAGACCTGATCAAGGAGTTCAAGGACTTCGTCAATCGAGGAAACCTCGTCGAGTTGGCGGTCGCATTCGTGCTCGCTACGGCGTTCGCCCCGGTGGTGCTCAGCATCGTCGACGACATCTTCATGCCCATCATCGCCGCGATCATCGGGCAACCCGACTTCAGCAGCCTCAGCATCGACATCGGTGACGCTGAGATCAACTACGGGACACCACTCACGCTGATCATCAATTTCGTGATCATCGCATTGGTCTGCTTCCTTGTCGTCAAGGCCTACAACGCGAGTCGCAGCCCCGCCGACGTCGAAGCGGACAACGGCCCGTCCGAGGTCGAATTGCTCACCGAAATCCGCGATGAATTGCGGTCGCGCTGACAGCTCCCGATGTCGCGATGCCCGAGGCGGTCGCGAACCCGCTTCAATGGTGAAGGTGCCCCGTCGACGATCTCTCGCTGCCCTGCTGGCAGTCGCGGCCGTCGCTGCAGGGTGCGGCGTTACCGACGGCGGAGCCGACGAGACGATTCCGCCGGTGACGCCCGTTCCGACGGTCGCCGGGGTGGGCGTGGTCCCTGCCGTCCCGTCGGCCGTGCGTGAACCGGTCATCGTCGTACGTCCACCGGTCGACGAAGACGGCACCGAGGCCGAGCTGATCGGTGACCGCGTCGAGGGCAACCGAGTCCTGATGATTGGCGACTCGATTCTCGCCTCGACAGCATCCCGGTACGGAAACCACATGTGCGAGGCCGTCGTGCCGCTCGGATGGCAGGTCGCCGTCGAAGCCGAACCGAGCCGCTTCGTCGAGTTCGGCAACCGCGTACTCGACAAGCTGCTCGTCGACGACGCCGATCCGGACGACGACTGGAACACGGCCGTGGTCTTTCTCGGCAGCAACTACCGCGGCGATGCTGAGGCGTTCGAGGCCGAACTCGTCGAGATCCTCGACCGCCTGGCGCCACGGCCAGTCGTACTGCTGACCGTCACCGAGTACCGGCCGAACTACGTGGAAGTGAACGAGGTCGTGAATCGTCTGGGTGCGGAACACGAGAACATCACAGTGCTCGACTGGAGATCGATCTCGGACACCCCCGGCGTGTTGAGCAGCGACGGACTGCACCCCACCGACACCGGGCGCCGAGTCCTCGCCGAGTCCGTTGCGGCCGCTCTCGGCCCGGCTGTCGGCGAGGGTGACTGTCTGCGCTCGACATTCCGCGACGATTCGCGTGTCGGCGGCGACAGCGCAACCGTGCTCGGTCGGCCATCGCGCCGGTCGAGTTCCTCCGGTTCGAGTGCAACCGCCACGACTCGACCGCCCACGTCGAACACCACGACGTCGATTGCGACCGGGAGTGGCGGCGACGAGACTCCGGAGACCACCACACCTTCGGCCGGCGTGACGACCTCGGCCCCCGTGACCACCGGGGCGCCTGTGACGACTGCCCCGACCACGGCGCCTCCGACGACCACAACCCCGCCAGAGCGGTTGGCCGAACCCACGCCCTGATCTGCCCCTAGCCTGGACGGGTGCTCCAGGCTCAAGCGATCTCGGTGGAAGTGGGGGGTCGACTGCTGGTCGACGCCGCCAGCTTCACCGTCATGGCCCGAGACAAGGTGGGCATCGTCGGGCGCAACGGCGCCGGCAAGACCAGCCTGTTCAAGGTGTTGGGCGGCGCGAACGAACCGAAGTCCGGCAAGGTCGTGCGCAAGGGCGGCTTCGGCTACCTCCCCCAGGATCCGAAGATCGACTCGGCACTCGACGGGCGGAGCTGCGTCACCCACGTGCTGTCCGGCCGCGGCATCGACGACGAGGTCACTCGCATCGAGAAGCTGCGCATCGCCATGGAGGAGAACCCCGACGAGCGCAACGTCAATCGCTACAGCGAAGCCGAGGAGACGTTCCGCACGAGCGGTGGGTACGCGTCCGAGAGCGAAGCTCGAGCGATGGCGGCGGGCCTCGGAATTCCCGACGCGCGGCTCGATCAGCCCATCAGCACGCTGTCGGGTGGCGAGCGCCGGCGGGTCGAGCTGGCGCGTATCCTGTTCGCCGGTTCCGACGTCTTGTGCCTCGACGAGCCGACCAACCACCTCGACGTCGACGCCAAGGCCTGGCTGCTCGGATTCCTTCGGCAGTACAAGGGTGCGCTGCTGGTGATCAGCCACGACCTCGAACTGCTCGACGAGTCGATCACGCGCGTTCTGCATCTCGACCGCGCGACCGAGCACGACGTCGGTGAGATCGTCGAGTACCGCGGCACCTACAGCCAGTACCAACGCGCTCGCGCCGACGACGAGGCCAGGCTCGCGAAGAAGGCGGTGCTGCAAGCCAAGGAGATCGACCGTTTGCAGACCGTCGTCGATCGGTTCGGCGCCAAGGCGACCAAGGCGGCGATGGCCCACAGCGTCGAGAAGCGCATCGCTCGTCTCGAAACGCAACGGGTCCGCGGGCCGCAGTCGGGCAAGACGATGACCGTCCGGTTCCCCGATCCGCCCAAGTGCGGCGAGACGGTCATCCGGGCGTCGGGCATGTGCAAGGCCTACGGCGGCCCGACGATCTTCGAGGACATCGACTTCGACCTCGGGCGCGGTGAACGTCTGCTCGTGCTCGGCCTGAACGGTGCCGGCAAGACCAGCCTGCTGCGCATCCTTGCGGGAGAGACCGAGGCCGATCTCGGCGACTTCGAGTTCGGCTACCAGGTACACGCGGGGTACTACGCACAGGAACACGACAACCTGCGAACGACCGAGTCGTTGCTCACCAACATCCGCGACGCTGTGCCGGAGGGCATCAACATGGGCGAGACGCAGCTGCGGGGTCTCCTCGGAATGTTCGGTCTGTCGGGCGACAAGGTGTTCCAGGAGTCGGGCACGTTGTCGGGCGGCGAGAAGACCAAGCTCGCATTGGCGATGCTGATGGTCGGGCGCAACAACCTTCTGTTGCTCGATGAACCGACCAACAACCTGGACCCGCCGTCACGGCAGGCGGTTGCCGACGCTCTCGTCGATTGGCCCGGGGCGATCATTCTCGTGAGCCATGACGAAGAATTCGTCCGCGAACTCGCCCCGACGAAGGTACTGCTGATGCCCGACGGCGACGTCGACTACTTCTCCGAGGACTGGCTCGACCTCGTCAGCATGAGTTGACCGCAACGGTCACTCGCCATAGGGGGTGACACCGGCTCCGTACTTGTCGCGGAACAGCGCGAGCACTTCGCCGGGTTCGGCGTGGCGGCCGGTCGCGTGCTTGGAGTAGAGGATGTCGCCGTCGACCTCCACGTCGAACACGCCCTTCGCGCCGGTGTCGAGCGTGAGGGTGTCGATGACGTGTTGGTACGTCGACAGCAGGTCACTCACCGCGCTCACGGCGCGGGCCGAATAGTCTCAAGGAACGCAGTAGGTGATGCGGATCACGTGGTCGCTCATGGCTCGACCGTACCCCGACGATTCGGTGCCGTGGCGCGTGCACCGTCAGTGGCGTCGAGCAGCGATGAGCCAAACCGCCGTATCCGGTCGCTTCGCTCATCGACGGGGCGGCACCTGGGCCTGCGATGAGCGAAATCGCCGTATGCGGTCGCTTCGCTCATCGCTGCGTGCTGTGCGGTGGCGGTTGGCTGCGAGGTCGTGCCGCCCGGATCGGTACGGTCGCCGTATGCGTATCGGAATGTTCGGTGGATCCATCAACGAGGGCACGATCGACGACGTGGTCGCCGAAGCCCGACAAGCCGAGGCCGATGGCTTCGCGTCGTACTGGGCGCCGAACATCTTCGGCCACGACGCGCTCACGGCACTCGCGATCGTCGGGCGCGAGGTGCCCCGCATCGAGCTCGGCACGTCGGTCGTGCCGACCTACCCGCGCCATCCGAGTGCGATCGCACAGCAGTGCCTCACGGTCAACGCCGCTTGCGAGGGACGTCTCACGCTGGGGATCGGGCTCAGCCACAAGATCGTGATCGAGAACATGCTCGGCATGAGCTACGACAAGCCGGTTCGCCACATCCGTGACTACCTGAGCATCCTCGGGCCGCTGTCGCGCAACGAGCCCGTCAGCTACCGCGGCGAGGACTACAGCACGAACCTGGCGCTCACTGCGAAGGGCGCCCCGCCGTTCGGCATCGTGGTCGCCGCGCTCGGTCCGCAGATGCTCAAGGCAACCGCCGAGCTGGCCGACGGCACGCTCACGTGGTGCACCGGCCCGAACACATTGGCGGACTACACCATTCCGACGATCAACGCCGCTGCCGAAGCGGCCGGCCGCCCGACACCGAGGGTGATCGCGGCGCTTCCCGTCTGTGTCACCGCCGATACCGAGGCAGCGAAGGGCCGTGCCGCCAAGGTCTTCGAGATCTACGGTTCGCTGCCGAGCTACCGGGCGATGCTCGACCGCGAGGGTGCCGGCGGCGCCGAGGACATCGCCATCACCGGCTCGCACGAGGAAGTCGTCGAACGCATCGGAGCGCTTGCCGACATCGGCGTCACCGACTTCGCGGCGGTCGAGTTCCCCGGCAATCCCGATGAGGCTGCCGCAACGCGAGCTGCCGTGAAGGCCGCAATGCGATGACGTCGGTACGCGTCGCGACCGACGATCGTGGCGTCGCCACGCTCACGGTCGACCATCCGCCGATCAACCTGGTGACGATGGACGTGTTCTTCGAGCTCGGCGCGGCCATCGAAGCCCTGGCGACCGACGGGTCGGTCCGGGCGGTCGTGATCCGCTCGGCGAACCCGGAATGGTTCCTCGCACACTTCGACGTCGAGGCGATCCAGCAGTTCCCTCGTGAACAGCCGGAGCCCTCGGCCATCGGCCCCTACGACGTGATGTGCGAGACCCTGCGGACGATGCCCAAAGCGACGATCGCCGTGATCGCCGGTCGGGTCGGCGGCGGCGGGAGCGAGCTGGCGCTGGCATGCGACATGCGGTTCGCGACACCCGATGCGATCTTCAGCCAGCCCGAAGTCGCACTCGGCATCATCCCGGGCGCGGGCGGGACGGTGCGGCTTCCCCGGCTCGTCGGACGGAGCCGTGCGCTCGAGGTCGTGCTCGGCTGCGACGACATCGATGCCCACACCGCCGAGCGCTGGGGGTGGGTCAACCGGGTGCTCGCGGCCGACGAGATCGACGCGTTCGTCGACCGGCTCGCCGGACGGATCGCGTCGTTTCCAGCGCATGCGGTCGCGGCAGCAAAGGAGATCGTCGTGCGCTCGGAGACCGGGGTCGTCGAGGACCTGCTCGCCGAGACCGTCGAGTTCAACGCCACACTCGCCCACGACGAGACCCACGACCGGATGCAGCGCTTCCTCGACGCCGGAGGCCAGACCCCCGAAGGTGAACGCCGCCTCGGGCAACTCGCCGGCGAGCTCTGAACGGAGCTCAGCGAATCGAGA
>Ga0307379_10009474_pt1 | contig 12992 bp, 12 predicted proteins | sample UN2MG_FD_202237 | JGI IMG/M metagenome (GOLD analysis project Ga0307379, IMG submission 202237) | Soil microbial communities from Risofladan, Vaasa, Finland - UN-2 | ecosystem: Environmental > Terrestrial > Soil > Coastal area > Acid sulfate soil | place: Finland: Risofladan, Vaasa | collected... | reverse complement strand
TACGTCGCTGTCGGGGACGCCACCGCCGACGAGTTCCCGGTGCGCAGCGACGATCTCGTGCTCTCGCTGCTCGGCCGAGCGCTCGATCGCCTTCCGCACGACGAGGCCGAACGGATCGCCGAAGAGATCGGCACCGAATACGGCCGGGCGATGGCCGAGGGTCTCACCGGCGATGCGCTCACGGCAGGTCGCCGATCGCTGCGATCGGCGATGCAGTCCGTCGCCGACGCGCTCACTGCGCACGGGTTCGCGGCACACGCCGAGGGTCGCAACGGCCAGCTCCGCATCATCAACGACCACTGCCCGTTCGGAGACATCGCCACCGACCATCCGGTGATCTGCGCCGTCGACCGCGGCATGGTCAAGGGCATGCTCGCCGCGCTGGTCAACGATGACGGCGCCACCGACGTCGACGTGGTGAGCGAGTCGAGCGTGGCCCGCGGCGACACGGTCTGCGCCACGACGGTCTGACGATTCCATCACGGGGCTGACCCCCGGATGTCGTTACGGCGCGGTGATCGACTTGATTTCGTCGGCGATCGTGTCGGTGAATTCGTTCGACGGGATTGCGGTCTGCATCGCCATCATCTTCATCATGTCGCCCTGCACCTTGATCTTGCCGGCCATGAAGGCCTGCATGGCAATGGCTTGGTCCTGATCGACGAACATCGCTTTGGCGGTGTCGTAGTCGGTGGTGACTGTGGCGTCGGCATCATCGAGTTCGCCGAGTTCCATCACGAGATGTCCCGACGACGTGTCGAGGTAGCTCTTGACCTCGCCGTCGCCGAACGGCACGTCGACGATCACCTGGTTGATCTTGATCACGGTGGTGACCGGCGGAACCTGGTCGGCGTACTTCTCGCGGATCTCGTGAGCCGCGGCCATCCACTCTTCTGACAGGAACAGGTGCGTCATAGTTCGGTGACTGTACCGCGCCGGTCGATGTGCAGACGGCACGTCGTGACCGAGTCGAGGAAGTCGCGGTCGAGGTCGAACCCGAGCCCGGGAGTCGTCGGCACCGTGACGTGGCCGTCGGTGATCGTGATCGGGTCGGTGACGATGTCTCGCGCGTAGAAGCGCGTCGACGCACTGATGTCGCCCGGCAGCGTGAACCCGGGCAATGCGGCGAGCGCCGCATTGGCGGCCCGACCGATCCCGGTCTCCAACATGCCACCGCACCACACCGGGATTCCCTTTGCGAGACACAGGTCGTGAATGCGGACCGCTTCGAGATAGCCGCCAACCCGGCCGGGCTTGATGTTCGCGATCTCGCACGCCCCGAGTTCGATCGCGTCGGCGGTGCCGGACGCGGACACGAGTGACTCGTCGAGGCAGATCGGCGTCTCGACTTCGGCGGCGAGGCGGGCGTGTCCGATGATGTCGTCTTCGGGCAGCGGCTGCTCGATCAGCAGCAGATCGAAGTCGTCGAGCCGTGCGAGGTGGGCACCGTCGGTGCGGCGGTAGGCGGTGTTGGCATCGACCTGGAACGGCGTTCCGGGGCCGATCAGTTCACGAACGGCAGCGACCTGTTCGATGTCTGAGCCCGGCTCGATCTTGAGTTTGATGCGGACGTAGCCATCGTCGACGTAGCCCTGCACTGCGGCGAGCAGCTCGTCGGTCGTGGCGTGGATACCGACGCTCACGCCGCTCGGGATGCGGGAGTTCTCGACGCCGAGAAACGCCCCGAACGACTGACCGGTGGCTCGCAGCTGTGCGTCGAGGACCGCCATCTCCAACGCCGCCTTCGCCATCGGGTGACCGTGCAACTTGGCGAGCGAAGGCGCAACGTCGTCGGCCTCGATGGGGCCCGCGGCCATCAGCCGTGGCAGCAGGTGGTGGACGATCACGTGCTGGGCGCCGTCGACGTACTCCGGCGAGTAGCTCGGCTCGGAGAGCGCGACGCATTCGCCCCAGCCCTCGATCGTGTCGGACGAGCCGCCCGATGCATCGGCGAGACGCACGCGCACCAGCAGGATGTCGCGCTGGGTCTGGCTTCCGAAGCTCGTTCGGAAGGGCGAGACGAGCGGCATTGCTATCCGGCGCAGCTCGACGCTGTCGATCGCCCAGCTCATGAAGTGATCCCGGTCATGGTGCTGATCCGATCACGTAGGAGCCGTCGCGCGTGAATCCCAGCACTGGTCGCCCGGAGTCGAGCGCGGCGGTCAAAGCTCCGCGCGTTTCGCTTCGCCACGCAGCGACCGCTGTCGGATCGGTACGTCGGAGCTCGACGATGTCGGGTGGCGTCGGGACCAGCACGCAGTTGCCGACGTCGCTCCCGGCGCGTGGTTCGATGGGGAGCTCAGCCTTGAGATCCCACGCCATGACGAGCCGATCGGAGTCGTCGCCGACGTTGATCGCGTCCGTCATCTCGCCATAGAACGATGGCACGTACGCATCGACGTCGGCACCGAGAATCGCAATGTTGAACCAGGCGTTGCGACGCACCAGCGGGTCGAACGTCCAGGTGATCCAATCGAGACCGCGCTCTGCGGCCCAGCTGCGCTGATGCAGCTTGATCGCCCGCCCGACCCCGGTGTGACGCATCGAATCGACCACGCCGGTGATGTGGCTGTGCAACGCCCGCTGGCCGTGATGACTCGCCAGAAACCCGACCGATGCGCCGACCAGTCGGTCGTCGTCGTACGCGGCAGCGACGTACCCGCCTGAGTGCGACAGCGCAGTGAGTAGCTCGATGTTGACGAGCGGCACCGCCATCCCCCAGACGTCCTGCATCAGAGCGTCGTGAGCGAGGAACTCGTCGCGCGTCGTGATGGTGCGGATCGTGATCGCCGAGTGGGTCATCGTGCGATCCCGCCAGCGGGAGGATGAGACGCCCCGTGGGTTCCCTTGACGACGTGGTACGCAATGCGCACGGCGAGGATCTGGCGAATTTCGGGACCGACGTCGCTCGCGAACTCGGTCCGGTAGGTCTCGTCGGTGGTGAGCACCACCGTGAAGTACATGCCGGAGAACGCTCCCAGGAACACCGACACCCGGATCAACGGTTCGGTGAGCACCAGCGTGCGATCGCCGAAGCCCGCTTCAGTGATGACGCGCACCGTGTCGAGTCCGGTCCAGTTGGTCACGGTGTCTGCGGTGACCGCCATGAATCCGAAGAAGATGAAGAAACCTGTCAGCGCAGCGACGACGAGCGTGATCTGCAGCGCCTGCCCGAACAACCCGATCAGCCCGATGTTGAACCGCTGGCGCGGGCGCAATGGGTCGAGTGTGGCACCGGCGGTCGGAAGTTCGACGGTGGCGGCCGGAGTCCCCTCGAGATGATCCGCAACATCGCGCCACGACTCGAATCGGTTCTCGTCGCGGATGAATCCAGGCACCCGACTGACGGCGAACACGGCGCCGAGGGAGAAGAAGGTGAGCACGACCACCGCGTAGGCGGCACCGTCGAGCGTGCCGGCCATCTCCCAGACCTCGGCATTCACGAACAGAAACGTGTTGAACACGAGCAGCAGTGGGAGGGCCCGTGCCACCAACGGCCCGAGTCCGGTGAGCTGGCCGCTCGACCGCCGGGCCCCCCAACGCAACAGGGCCCCGACGCCGTACGACGACCAGAGGTAGATCAGCACCAGCAGCGTGAGCGCCAGCATGACGCTCTCGATCGCATCGCGGACCTGCCCGAACGCCAGCACCGGGATCGCGGGCCCGAACACGAACAGCAGCAGTTCGGGTGCGTCGATGTCCGTCGGTCGGGCGAACGTGGCCTCGCCGCGCAGGCGATTCGACAGCACCCACGCCGCGAGCAGCATGGCGATCACCGCCGCTGCGGTCGCGACGTTCTGGGCGACCGACCAGTCGCGAAGGTTGAGCGCGTTGAGCCCGAGCAGCACGTAGGCGGCCACGAGGAGTGGGAGCGCCCGGGTCCACGTGTCCAGGATCGAGGCGTTGTCATCGGCCTCGACCAGGTGCGGGACACCACGTTGAACGAACCAGCGCTCGATCTCGTTCGCGCGCTCGGTGGGCGTCATCGCCCCGAACGTACCGGGTGGCGGTGAACGGTTCGTCAAAGTCCGTGGAAGTGGTGTGCCGAACCCGATAAGCACAAGGTCCTATGGCTCGCATCCTGGTCACCGAAGAGATCGCCGACGGGGGCCTCGACCGCCTTCGCGCCGCCGGCCACGACGTCGACATACAGCTCGGGCTGTCCGCCGACGAACTGCTCGACGTCGTGCCGGGCGCTCATGCCCTCATCATCCGTTCGGCCACCGACGTCACCGAGGCCGTGCTCGCTGCCGGGAGCGACCTGATGGTCGTCGGCCGAGCGGGAATCGGCCTCGACAACGTCGACGTCGACTCCGCCACGATGCGTGGCGTGATGGTCGTCAACGCTCCGCAGAGCAACATCGTCTCGGCTGCCGAACACACGATGGCGCTGCTGATGGCGTCGGCGCGCAACGTGCCTCAGGCGCACGCCGCACTCGTGCAGGGCCGCTGGGAGCGCAGCCGCTGGGAAGGCGTCGAACTCGCCGACAAGACCCTCGGCATCGTCGGCCTCGGCCGGATCGGCAAGCTCGTGGGCGATCGTGCCAAGGCGTTCGGGATGCGTCTCATCGCCTATGACCCGTTCGTCTCGGAGGACCGCGCCAAGAAGATGGGTGTCGAGCTGATGGCGCTCGATCAGGTCGTCGCCGAGTCCGACTTCCTCACGGTGCACCTTCCCAAGACATCCGAGACCCTCGGTTTGATCAATCGCGACCTGCTGCTCAAGGCCAAGCCGAGCCTTCGCGTCGTCAACGTTGCTCGTGGCGGCATCGTTCATGAAAGCGATCTCGCCGAGTGCCTTCGCGAGGGGATCATCGCCGGTGCCGCGCTGGACGTCTTCTCGACCGAACCGATGACCGAGTCGCCGCTGTTCGAGATCGACTCGGTGATCGTCACCCCGCACCTCGGTGCGAGCACTCGCGAGGCCCAGGACAAGGCAGGCGACACGATTGCATCGATGGTCCAGCTCGCACTTGCCGGCGAGTTCGTCCCGTTCGCGGTCAATGTCAATGCCGCAGAAGCGAGCGAGACGATCCGGCCTTACCTGCCGCTCGCCGAACGGCTCGGCAGCTTGTTCGTGTCGCTCGTCGGTGGGCTGCCGTCCGAGCTGGAGATCTGCTGCGAAGGCGAAATCGCCGGCTACGACACCCGCATCCTCGAGCTCGCTGTGCTCAAGGGCTTCTTCGGGGCGATCTCCGACGAGCCGGTGACGTACGTCAACGCGCCGCAGCTCGCGAAGCAGCACGGTGTCGAGGTCCGCGACGTGTGTTCGGCCACGTCGGCCGACTTCGTCAACTTGCTGTCGCTGCGCGGGGGTGGTCACTCGATCTCCGGCACGCTGGCCGGCCCCAAGGCCGCTCAACGCATCGTCAACATCGACGACACGCCGTTCGATGTCCCGCCCGTCGACAACATGGTCGTCATCCAGAACGACGATCGTCCGGGGGTCATCGGCACCGTCGGGACGCTGCTCGGCAACGCCGGTGTCAACATCTCCGACATGGATGTCAGCCGGGTGACCGGCTCCGATACCGCGGTCATGCTGATCGCCCCGAGCGCCCCGGTCCCCGCCGACGTGCTCGACGAACTACGCGCCGCCCCTGGCATCGTCCACGTGACCAGCCTCTGACATCGCCCGCCGGCGACTTCCCCGCCCGACCCCGCCGATCCCCGAACCATCCCGAACCCCCGAAAAATGTGCATATCGGCCCGCTCAGGGTCGACCGGTGCGCACGTTTCGGCTGGTCGAGATCCTTCCACCGAATTGTGCGCACGGTGGACCGCGAGTGGTGGGCTGGTGCGCAAGTTTCGGCTGGGAGGGCGAGCTCGGTTAGCCGAGGCGGAGGGAGGAGGCGGTCCGTTCGGCTTCGGCGCGAGCGGCGTCGGTGAAGTCCGAGCCGGCGCTGGCGTAGAGAATTGCTCGTGAGGAGTTGACGATCAGACCGCGCCCGTCGGCGGCGGCTCCGTGCTCGACCACCGCGCCGGCATCGCCACCCTGAGCGCCGACGCCGGGCACGAGGATGGGGACGTTCGGTGCGATCGCTCGAACGTCGGCCAGCTCGGTGGGATAGGTGGCGCCAACGACGAGGCCGCAGTCGCCGCGCGTTGACCAGTCGTCGGCCACCAGTCGGGCGACGTGGGCATAGATCGGCGATCCGTCGGCGACCAGCGACTGAATGTCGTCGCCCCCGGAGTTGCTGGTGCGGCACAGCGCGATGATCCCGCCGCCGTGCTCGAAGTACGGCTCGACCGAGTCGGTGCCGAGGTACGGATTCACGGTGACCGCATGAGCGCCGTATCGACCGAACGCCTCGCGGGCGTAGTGTTCGGCGGTCGACCCGATGTCGCCGCGCTTCGCGTCGAGGATGAGCGTGACATCGGGGTACGTCTCACGCACGTACCGACAGATCCGCTCGAGTACCTGCTCCTCGCCCTGGCTGGCGAAGTAGGCGATCTGGGGTTTGAACGCACACACCAGGTCGGCGGTGGCGTCGATGATTGCCTTGCAGAACGTCTCGGTGGCGCCGTGCACGCCGTCGAGCGGCAGGGGCATCCGCGCCGGGTCGGGGTCGAGCCCGACACACAGCAGCGATCCGGATGCGTTCCACGACGCTTCGAGTTGGCGGAGGAACGTCAAGCCGGTGTCACTCCTCGACGGTGATGGCTGCGGTGGGGCACAGGTCGGCGGCCTCGCGCACCTTCTCGGCGACGTCGTCGCCGGGCTCCTCCTGGAGGATGTAGAGGTAGCCGTCGCTACGGACCTCGAACACCTCCGGACACACCTGCATGCAGGCTCCGGTGGATGCGCACACGTCGAAGTCGACGCTCACCTTCATGTGGTTCTCCTGTGGGTTCGGTCGTGATCGATGTCGATCACGTCTTCGACTGACGGTAGCCGTCGGCTTCAGCGGCCGCGGCAGTCGGATAGCAGCGGTCCGGCTTGGTCCGTTCGTAGAAGCGGCCGCCCGGCACGTGAAAGATGCCCGACGACTCCTTTGCCTTGACCGGGTGGCTGTCAGGCGCCGAACCGTCGTTGTTCGCCGGCAGCCACGGGAGTTGGTTCGCGTTCTGTGGTGAGAGCGCTGTCGGCTGTGCGGCGGCGTCGGGCTGCGCGGGCCAATCCGGCCACTGCGGCGTGGCGGTCGCGGTCGGCGCAGAAATCTCGCGGCGCCGCCAGGAGAGCAGCGCTCCGACGGCGACTGCCAGTGCGACGAGGGCGAGGGTTCTACGGAGCGCGATGCCGATCGGTGCCATCGGTGCGACTGTAGTTCGCGTCAGCGTTGGTGGCGTCCGAAGGCGCAGAGCACCGCGCGCAGCGAGGCCGTCGTGATGTTGGGGTCGACGCCGATGCCCCAGCGCACCTTGCCGCCATCGCTGACGGTTTCGACGTAGGCGGCTGCCTGCGCGTTCGAGCCCTTGCCGATGGCATGTTCGGCGTAGTCGAGGACGTCGAAGTGCCCGTCGACTCGATCGCCGAACTCTGCGATCAGCGCGGCCACGAACGCTTCGACGGGACCGTCGCCCTCGCCGTAGATCGAATGCGGATCGCCGTCGATTTCGAGTTGTGCCTGGATCGAGGTGTTGCCGCCGTCGTCGCCGGTGCGGGTGTGCAGTTCATGGCTGCGCAGCCGGAACCCAGGCTCGTCGGGCAGGTACTCGGACTGGAACGCATCCCACATCACGCCGGGACCGATCTCGGTGCCGGAGTCCTCGGTGATGTGTTGAATCGTCTTCGAGAACTCGATCTGGAGGCGCCGCGGCAGGTCGAAGCCGTGCTCGGCCTTCATCACATAGGCGACACCGCCCTTGCCGGACTGGCTGTTGACACGGATGACCGCCTCGTACGACCGCCCGACGTGCGCGGGGTCGATCGGGAGATACGGGACGCCCCATCGGGGGTATTCGCCGTCCTCGCCGCGGTTGGCGTCGAGGGCCTCGAATCCCTTCTTGATCGCGTCCTGGTGGCTGCCGGAGAACGCTGTGTAGACGAGGTCGCCGGCGTAGGGATGGCGCGGATGCACCGGCAGACGGTTGCAGTACTCGGCTGTGCGACGCAGCTTGTCGATGTCGCCGACGTCGAGTTGCGGGTCGACGCCGTTCATGAACAGGTTCATCGCCAGGGTGATGATGTCGACGTTGCCGGTGCGTTCGCCGTTGCCGAACAGCGTGCCCTCCACGCGGTCGGCGCCGGCCATCACGCCGAACTCTGCCGCAGCGACCGCGCACCCGCGGTCGTTGTGGGGGTGCAGCGAAACGATCACCGAGTCGCGCTGCTTGATCGTGCGACCGAACCATTCGATGACGTCGCCGTACACGTTGGGGGAGTAGCACTCGACGGTCGCGGGCAGGTTGAGCACGATGGGGCGGTCCGGCGTCGGCTCGATGACGTCCATCACGGCCTCGCACACCTCGATTGCGAAGTCGGGTTCCGTGAGCGTGAAGCTCTCGGGCGAGTACTCGTATCGGATCTGCGTGTCGCCCGCAGCGTGCTCGAGTTTGCGGCACAGCTTCGCGCCGTTGACGGCAACGTCGACGATGCCCGCCTTGTCGAGACCGAAGACGACCTCGCGTTGCAGCGGGTTGGTCGAGTTGTAGAAGTGCACGATGGCACGAGGGGCCCCCTGCAGGCACTCGTAGGTCCGCTCGATGAGTTCCTGGCGGCACTGCACCAGCACCTGGATCGTGACGTCGTCGGGAATGCGATCCTCTTCGATCAACTGGCGCACGAAGTCGAAGTCGGGCTGGCTGGCCGACGGGAATCCGACTTCGATCTCCTTGAAGCCCATCGCAACGAGTTCTTCGAACATGCGCATCTTGCGAGTGGGGTCCATCGGATCGATGAGCGCCTGGTTGCCGTCACGCAGGTCGACCGAGCACCACAGCGGGGCGGTGTCGATGGTGACGTTCGGCCAGGTGCGGTCGGTGAGCACGATGGGGACGAACGGCGTGTACTTCTCGAAGGGCATCGGTGTCGGGGTGACGTTCTGGGGAGGCATCGGAGTTCTCCTTGGTGTTCGTTGGTCTGTTCGTTGATGTTCGTCGGGCCCGGACGGGCCGGGTGCTCGTCGGCATCGGGGTCCGGACGGGCATTGGGTGGAAAAAGCAAGAACCCCCCGACCGGAAGGCGGGGGGTGCGGGCGAACGCGAGTATGTGGCGCTCGCCCTACGTAAGCAGAAGGAGGCCGTGGCGCAACATCGACGACAACGTTAGCACGACTCGCGGCATCTCGCGCTCGTCGCGCGCCCGCCCGGTACGCTGGGCTGCAACATGACTGAATCAACAGCGCGACGAGGAGCGCCTCGTCGCCGGCGTTCTCGCCCGCAGACGTCGGACCAGCCGTACGACGGTGGCCACGTCAACACCTCGAATCTCACATCCATCAACGCCCTCCCTCCGGTGGAAGCACCGACGGGCTTCTTCGACCTCGGAGTCCCGGAGCGCATCGACGACGGGCTCGCGGCATGCGGCTTCGCGCAGCCGTTCGCCATCCAGACCGAGGCCATCCCGGTAGCGGTCACCGGCAAGGACGTCTGCGGCCGCGCCAAGACCGGCTCGGGCAAGACGCTCGCGTTCGGTGTGCCGATGCTCGCCCGCATCACCGACAAGGCCGAGCCGTCACGACCGCTCGGTCTCGTGTTGGTGCCGACCCGCGAGCTCGCGGTCCAGGTCGCCGAGGTACTCGAACCGGTCGCGCACCACGCCGGCATGCGGGTACTCCCGGTGTACGGCGGCGCCTCGCGTCACCATCAGGTCGACGAGATGGCCAAGGGCGTCGAGATCGTCATCGCCACACCGCTGCGCCTGATCGACCTGATCAAGTCGAACGAGATCTCGCTCGAACACATTCAGATCGTCACGCTCGACGAGGCCGACCGCATGGCTGACGATGGCTTCACCCCGCAGGTCGAGTGGATCCTGCGCCACTGCGGCAGCCGCAACCAGACGATGTTGTTCTCGGCCACGCTCGATGGCGACGTCGGCCACCTCATCAAGCACTACCAGACCGACCCGGTGACCGTGGCGATCGACGAGGCGACCGACACCGTCGGCACGATGCACCACCTGTTTCTCGCCGTGCACCACATGGACAAGGACAAGGTGATCGGTTCGATCGCGAAGTCGATCCCGAAAGTGCTCGTGTTCTGCCAGACCAAGCGCAACTGTGATCGCGTCGCACGCAACCTCGAGGAACTCGGTGTCGACGCCGGTGCGCTGCACGGCGACATGCAACAGAGCGCTCGCGAACGTGCGCTACGCAACTTCGCCGAGGGCAAGCTCGCCGTGCTCGTGGCCACTGACGTCGCCGCCCGCGGCATCGACATCGACGACATCGGCGCCGTCATCCACTACCAGCCCGCCAAGGACGTCAAGGACTACCTGCATCGCTCGGGCCGCACGGCCCGCGCCGGCCGCGACGGCTGGGCGGTCACGCTGGTCGAGTACAACCAACACACTCAGATGCGGATCCTGCAGCGCGGCATGCGACTGCCGACCGAGAAGCCGATCGAGGTGTTCTCGAACGACTCGCGTCTCCTGCACCTCCCCGAGTTCGAGTCGGAGTAGATGTCGTGGCGGGGCAGAACATGCCGGCCGCCGAAGTCGACGTTGACGAGAGGCTCGTTCGCAGCCTGCTGCTCGCCCGACACTCCGATCTTGCAGATCTGCCGCTCACGATGGTGGCGAACGGATGGGACAACGTCACCTTCCGACTCGGATCGGACCTGACCGTCCGATTGCCGCGCCGCCAACTCGCCGCTTTCGTGGGCGGTCGCCGGGCGCGCTGCGGCCGCGCGTCATCGCCAACATCGAACGGCTCGGCGCGTCGATCGATGGCCCGGCCATCACCGCCCGATTCGTTGAACTGACCGGCGTCGACGACGGGTCCGACGACTCGGTGTGGCTGCACGGCGACCTGCACTCGGCTGACAACCCTCGCTTGACCCTGATGGGGACGCAGTTGCTCGAGCGCGTCGCTCCCGGGTGAGCAACGGTCCCCAGGTCGGCCGTTGTGGGTGACTACCGTGGTCGCCGGGCACGATGCACCGCTGGAGTGACGACGCGCCGACCGAGGAGGAGTCCTGATGATCACATCCGAATCCAAGGCGCTGAGCGAGCGCAAGGCGGTCGTGTGGGCCGTCCGAGCGATCAGCTACCTCGTTTACTTCTATCTCATCGTCGTCGAGATCATCCTCGTGATCGGTTTCTTCCTCTTGCTGTTCGGCGCCAACCCGACGGCGGGCTTCACGCAGTGGGCGTATCGAAACCTCGACCGCGTGATGGCTCCGTTCAGAGGCATCTTCTCGCCGATTGAACTTGGCACGACCGGCAACGATGTGGCGGCCACGTTCGACACGTCCGTGCTGTTTGCGATGATCATCTACGGCATCGTGGCGCTGCTGTTCAGCGCCCTGATCGGGTGGTTGTCGACACGTCTCAACCAGATCCACGCTGCCGAGGACGAACTCGAGCGTCAGGCCGAGATCGCACAACAGCAGGCCGACGCCGACGCCCGCATGCAGGCTGCGGCCGCGGCCGCCGGTCAGCCGGCACAGCCGGTTGCTCCGACAACGACCTCTCCGTCGCCCGCAACCCCGCCGCCCGCGCCGATCCCGCCGTCCACACCAACGACCTGACGTAGCATTCGAGGCATGACCGACATCGCCTCGATCATCGCTCAGCACTCCGACGAGGTCTGGGAGGGCATCGTCCCGGTACTCGAGGAGTACATCGCGATCCCCAACGTCTCGATGGTGTTCGATCCCGAGTGGCGGGCGCACGGGCACATGGCTGAAGCGGTCGATCTGATCGCCAGCTGGTGCCGAGCGAGGACGATCCCAGGACTCACCGTCGAGGTCGTCGAACTCGACGGCCGTACGCCGGTGATCCTGATCGAGGCGCCGGCGGTCGGAGCAGGATCGAACTCGGACACGGTGCTGCTCTACGGCCACCTCGACAAGCAACCGGAGATGGAAGGGTGGCGTGAGGGGCTCGGCCCCTGGACGCCGGTGCTCGATGGCGACCGCCTCTACGGGCGCGGCGGCGCTGACGACGGCTACTCGGCCTTCGCCGCGTTGACAGCGATCGAAGCGGTCCACATCGCCGGCGGCTCCCACGCTCGGTGCGTGGTGCTGATCGAGGCGAGTGAAGAGTCCGGTTCGCCCGATCTGCCCGCCTACGTCGAGGCGCTGGCGGATCGGATCGGCACACCCAGCCTCGTGGTCTGTCTCGACTCCGGGTGCATCGACTACGACCGGCTCTGGGTCACCACGTCGCTGCGCGGCCTCGTGTCCGGCACGCTCACGGTCGACATCGTCACCGACGGGTTGCACTCCGGCGACGTCGGCGGCATGGTGCCCGACACGTTCCGCATCGCCAGAGCCCTGCTCGATCGTGTCGAAGACGTCGCCACCGGCGCGCTGCTGGTGCCCGAGTTGAACGCGGCGATCCCGGCAGACCGGGTGGCCGAGGCGGCGGCGACCGCGGCCGAGATCGGACGCATAGGTGACCACTATCCGTTCGTGCCTGGCGCATCGCCCACCACCGATGACCCCGCCGAGCAGCTGTTGGCGCGCACGTGGCGGTCCAGCCTCACCGTGGTTGGCGCGGACGGCCTGCCACCGATCGCCCGCGCCGGCAACGTGCTGCGTCCGCGGACGTCGCTGAAGCTGTCCTTTCGGACACCGCCGACCTGCGATCCGTCACGCGCCGCGGCGGCGGTCAAGAAGGCGCTCGAATCCGATCCTCCGTACGGCGCACGGGTGTCGTTCGCCGACGTCGAGTTCGGGCCGGGATGGAACGCGCCGCCGACAGCACCGTGGCTGGCGGCTGCGCTCGACGACGCGTCGACCGCCGCGTTCGGTCGACCGGCGCGAACGTTCGGGGAGGGAGGGTCGATCCCCTTTATGGGAATGCTCGGCGAGAAGTTCCCCGATGCGCAGTTCGTGATCACCGGCGTGCTCGGACCCGATGCCAACGCGCATGGACCCAACGA
>Ga0307379_10009473_pt1 | contig 12993 bp, 12 predicted proteins | sample UN2MG_FD_202237 | JGI IMG/M metagenome (GOLD analysis project Ga0307379, IMG submission 202237) | Soil microbial communities from Risofladan, Vaasa, Finland - UN-2 | ecosystem: Environmental > Terrestrial > Soil > Coastal area > Acid sulfate soil | place: Finland: Risofladan, Vaasa | collected... | reverse complement strand
CTCATCTCCGACGATTTCATCTTTCTGGTGTTCATCCAACTGATCGCCGGCGTGGTCTGGGGCGCCTACGAGCTGGCCTTCTTCCTGTTGTTCTTCGAGACGATCCCGGAAGAACACCGGACGAGCGTGCTGACGGTCTACAACCTGGCGAACACGGCCGCGTGGGTCGCCGGCTCGACCCTGGGGGGCCTGCTCCTCTACTCGCTTCACACCCATCGGTCCGCCTACTTGCTGTTGTTCGCCCTGTCGTCGGTCGGAAGGGTCGCCGCCCTGGTTCTCTTACGGCGCCAGGGACCGCTGGCGGTAGAAGAGGACTCGATTGGCGTCCGCACGATGGCGGTTCGCCCAATGTCGGCCACGGTCGACGGTCCGATCCTGCCCAGCTTGCCGGATCAAGTATCCTCAACGGAAGCATCGACGGCCGGGGAATCGATCGGCTGAAAACCGGCGTCTGCCCCCGCGCGAAGTTTCCCGTCCGTGCGATGTGTGGTCTAATAGGATGGCGTCGTTCCAGGTGGCCCGGTACGCCGCGGTCGACCTCACGGCAACGCCTACGGGAGGGCTCCCTACTGCCCCTTGAAAGCGAGGTAGCCCCTCGGCTGACTCCCGGACCGCCCAGGGCACCTCCCAGGAAAGCCAAGATGACTCTGCTCGCCGTCGTCGTCCTGTCCGCCACCGTCCTGGCTGCTTCCGGAGAGGCAGGCGAGAACGACGGCTGGACCTCCCTCTTCAACGGCAAGAATCTTGACGGCTGGGTGGTCAAATGGCGCCCAGAGGACAAGGACAAGATCGGCTGCTGGAAGGTGGTGGATGGAACGATTATCCACATCGTCACTGCCCACGCCCCACGGTCGGCGGCAAGGCTATCACGCAGAAGCAAGAAGTGATCGTGGGAATGGGCGACGACGCCGATCTCGGCCATCAATAGAGTCTACCGCCATGCGGCTCTTTCCTGAGACAATTGACCCCGGCGAGACACTCGGCTCCCTCATCATTTCTGCGTCTGGCTGGATGGTGACGACAGGCAGCAAGGAGTAGGCGAGACGATGGCTAAGGACGAATTCGAAGGCACGGTTGAGTTTGCCGTGACCACCGGCACCGTGCCGTGGGGAGACCCCGGCGAATACGTCCACAGCATCGCAGGGAAAGCGTTGGCCTTCGCGGACAGTGATGCTGCGGAAGAGGCAGGTCGAATCACGCTTCGACTCGTGAGCGTGACCGAAGCGGTCAACCGAGATGAAGACTTGCACGTTGTTTGCGATGCGGACTCAGCAATCCTGGAGGCAGCATACTGTGCGTTGTTTGACGAGAAAGGTGACACCAAGGAAGGCCTTGACATCGAGCCCGGCTGGGACAATCTTCTGTACGTCGAATCCGTTGAAGCTGAACCGGAATATCAAGACACCACTCTGGCCGTTCGGTTGATCGAGACCGCCATCGCCATCTTCTGCTCCGATGGCCTGGTCATCGCCGTGGAGGAAGCATTCGACCTGACAATCGAGGAATGGAGGCAACTGGGGTTCAAACGGATCGCCGGATCGGAGTTTATCTTCCGTGATCAGTTGCGGGTCAATCCATACGGTGAAGGATCGGCTGCTTGAGGCAGCAGTGAGGTTCGGAGCAGTCTGGGCTAAGGCAGACCGTTACTTGTCCCCCTGGACGTTTCGTGTTACCCTGAACCGTCCACGATACGAAACAGAACCACCCCCAGGAACACAAAGGAGCACAAGATGCCGAACCTCGCGGCCACGCTAAAAGAGGAAATTCAGCGCTTGGCGAGAAAAGAGATACGAGCCCAGACTGGCACAACCAAGCAGGCGGTGGCACAGTACCGGCGAGAAATCGCCAAGCTGAAGCGGCAGGTAAGTGAACAGGACAAGAAGATCGCCTTCTTGGAGGGTCAGGAACGAAAACGTCTTGAGGAGCCGCAGGCCGCTGAGCAAGCGAACGAGGGTGTCCGGTTCTCGGCACGTTCCGTGAAAGCTCAGCGTGAGCGTCTGGGCCTGTCAGCCAAAGACTACGCCAAACTCGTCGGAGTATCGCCGCTGACGATCTACAACTGGGAGCAGGGGAAGTCCCGGCCACGCAAGGAGCAATTTGCCGCTTTGGTCGCCGTCCGTGGGGTCGGAAAACGTGAGGCATTGACGAAGCTGGAAATGCTCAAGGCGAAGGAGGAGCGGGCGGCAGCCAAGCCCAAGAGGAAGACCCGCAAGAGGTCACAACGCTAATCCGGTGTTTGGGGTGAAGGCTGCGAGGTTCGTGGCCTGTGTACGTTTCACATTCTGTTTTTTGAGGAGTGGCAGATATGCCGCAAGGTAGGATCAAGAAGCTGACAAACAGGGGATTTGGGTTCATCGAGGGAGAGCAAGGGGAGATATTCTTCCACCACTCTGCATTGGAGGGCACGACCTTCGAGGCCCTCAGCGAAGGACAGCAGGTGGAGTATGAAGAGGGAAGTGGCCCCAAAGGGCCTCGTGCGGAAAATGTGAGGCTTGTTCAGCCGACGACTGAGTGATAGCGTAGCATCTGAGTTCAGTTTGCATTGAAGAACCCGGAACGCTGGAACTGCCTTGAGCAGGAAGGAGACAGCGTGAGGCAAACTCGTAGTATAGCACCCCCACGGCGGCTGCCGCAGGAGTGCTCACGATTCACTCCCTGAGAACAATCGTCCCGATTCACGCCGTCGAAAGCGCCCCTTCTTCAGACAGCACTTCTTGAATTGTACGCCAGAGCCGCACGGACAGAGACGGTTCCTGCCGAGCTTCTTTGACAGTTCCTCGTCACGGCGGTACAGAGATCATTCCTGAGGAGGTCTTCGAAATGCTGAGCCGAGTCCACATTGCAGTGTGACCTCCCATGAACAAAGCCTTCGTTCGAGAACCAGACCACCCAGCCGACTATTGCCCCCGTTGCGGCTCGAAGGGGGAGCCGGTCGGAGGCGACACACTCAGGTCATTCTTGACCGACGAGCAGAGGCGAATGATTTCCGAGCCAGCCAACTTCTGCCCTTCTCCTAAATGTGACGTCGTCTATTTCGACAGCTTCGAGCGAAAAGTCCTTGCTGCGGACATCCAACGTCCGGTCTACCCGAAAGACCCCGCCGCCCCGATGTGCGCGTGCTTCGGACTGACCAGAGAGGACATTGAACTGGACGTGCAGGAAGGGGGAAAGAGCCGTGTCAAGGCGATAATAGAAAGGGCCAAGTCTTCGGCTGCCCGATGCCACCAAATGGCAGCCAACGGGAAGCCCTGCATCGCCTACGTGCAGCGGTACTACCTTCAGTGTCTCAATAACAGGAAGTAGGGACCGCGGGCCGGGTCACGTAGCCGAAAGAGACTGCGACTACAGTATGAATGGTTGCATACTTGTTCCGATGCGGCTATCGTACTGCGGTTGGCTCCGAACACAACGGCTGAGGCAATGAGCTCGATCTGAATTTATCCAGCACCACACGAAGGAGACGAGAATGGAAATCAATCGACGCAATCTATTGACGGGTGGGGCCACCATCGCCACGTTGCCCTTGTTGGGCGGCCGCGTGTTTGCCGATGACAAAGCACGCCGTGACATCCCGAAGGACGCTGTTATCTTGACCGCCGGGGTGAAGGCCAAGGAGGGCGAGGAAGATAAGGTCAAGGAAGCGCTTTCCTCGCTGGTCGAGCCGACCCGCAAGGAGGAAGGCTGCATCCACTATATCCTCCACCAAGTGGCCAACGACAAGACCAAGTTCATGTTCTACGAAGTCTGGGCCAGCCGTGAAGCCCTGAAGCAACACGGACAGACGCCGCACATGAAGGCACTGGGGCCGAAACTCAAAGGCCTCACCGAGCCGGATGCCAGCGCCGGCGTCACATTCTACCAACTGGTCGATTAGCCCTACGACCGACGGACAATCTGCGGACGATGGCAGAACCGAAATCTCGCAGTCTGAGAGGAGATGGCCGCTTGACTGTCAATCCGCAGTTGAGGCGGGGATAGGACCGCTCTCGTCGTTTCGCCTTTGGGCGCAACTGACGAAGAAAGATGGGCCGGTCCTGCTAGAAGCAAAACAAACCGGCAATCGTCCAGAGTGCAGGACCGGCCCAACTGATCTGATATCGGTCACAGATGCCGGAACGCCAGCCAAGGTTGCGATTCCTCTGCCGATGACCGTCGTTGATGCGTGCGAGAAGGGATCGGTAGGGCAACAGGAGGCCCCTAACTGCGACTGAAGCCTTCTTCTGAAGTCAGCGCAGCGCCGATCAGACCATGTCCTTCAAGCCCTTCAACGGTATGATCTTAACCACATTGCTGGCGGGCTTGGCCTTGAAGACGGTCTCTTCTTTCGTGAAGGGGTTGATTCCCTTGCGAGCTTCAGTAGCAGGCTTGCGGACAACCTTAATCTTCATCAGACCGGGGATGGCGAACTCACCCGGTCCATCCTCATTGAGATTCTTCTCGATCAGCTTGGTAAGCTCATCCAACAACCCCGTGACCTGCTGCTTCGTCAGATCGGTTGCCTCGGACAGGGAGGCTACAATCTCCGTTTTGTTCATTGGTTTCTTGGGGGTGGCGGCTTCTTGGTTTTCCATTTTGGTTCCTTTCGTAGAGGGCTGGTTCTGCCGCTGGGGACGCCTGTATTGGCCTAGCTCTGGGTGACCAATTGGCGGACAAGAAAAACGTCGTTTGCATCTCAGTTATCCATTCTGTGCCGATCACTTCTCGCCGAGGTCGGGGATCGGGGCCGAAGTCACGTTCAGCGTCAGGCGGCCATCCGAAATCTCCACCTCGTAATCCACGATGATCTTGCGGAGGTCGGGGAAAAGCTTTTCCCGGCGATCAGCAGCCGTGTCCATGATATCGACGGCCACGCCGATGGCCTCGGCGCTTCCGTCTTCCGGGACAAGGTGGTCGATGATCTCCTTCTCAAGGGCGGGCTGCTGGTCGGGTGGCAACAGCGCCTTATTCCAGCCAGCAACGACGAGCATAATCACGGCCTTGGCTCGGTCGGGCGTTTTCCCATGTCGTTTGAGCAACGGTTCAGCCACTTCAAGGATGACCGCTGACATTCTGGCTTCGCCTTCGGGTGTGGGAATCTCACGTTTGGCTCCCAACGCAGCCAGCCGCTCCCTTCGTTTCTGGTCTTTGCTCGACATAGAGCATGCTCCTTTGGGTGTATGGTAGCGCCCATCCGGGCGAGTCTTCAGCCCCCACCGTTGTCCGAAAGCTGCTTCTGCAATCGCCTTCGCAAAGCCGTGTACCTGCGGCTCGTGTCCTGCCGCCGCACGGCCATCCCCAGCGCCTTCTTCGTGCCGACCAGCACCACCAGCCTCTTGCCACGAGTGACGGCAGTGTAGAGCAGGTTCCGCTGAAGCATCATGTAGTGCTGGGTGTGGATGGGAATCACGACGGAGGGGAACTCCGACCCTTGTGACTTGTGGATCGACAGCACGTAGGCCAGCGACAGTTCGTCAAGGTCTCCGAAGTCGTATTCTACCTGTCGCCCCTCGAAGTTGACCACCATCTCCTGCTCGATCCGATTGATGCTCTCCACAACGCCCAGATCGCCATTGTACACGTCCTTGTCGTAGTCGTTTACCGTCTGGATCACCCGATCCCCAATCCGAAACGTCCAGCCGAACCGCTGCACTTCCGGTCCACCCGTGCTGGAATTCATGGCCTCTTGAAGCACTTGGTTGAGGTTTCTGGCTCCCAAGAGCGAACGGTTCATCGGCGTGAGCACCTGAATGTCGATCTTGGGATCGAGGCCGAAGCGGGCCGGAATCCGCTCCTTGACTAGTCGCACGATCAGGTCCTGGATGGCTTCGGGCTCGGCAGCTTCGATGAAGTAGAAGTCGGTTAGCCCCTCGGGCGTGGTCAATTTGGGCATCCGGCCTTGGTTTACGGCATAAGCGGCAGTGACAATCGGGCTTTCAGCGGCTTGACGGAAGATTTCGGTGAGCCGCACAACGGGCATGACCCCAGAAAAGATCAGGTCGGCCAGCACGGTGCCGGGGCCGACCGAGGGAAGCTGATCCACGTCGCCGACGAGAATCACGCACGCCTCGGAGGGCACGGCCCGGAAGAACTGGTGCCCGAGGACGACGTCCACCATCGACACTTCATCAAGCACAAACAGGTCGCCCTTGAGCGGGTTCTGCTGGTTCCGCTTGAACTCACCGGTCGCCGGGTCGAATTCCAGCAGCCGGTGGACGGTCTTGGCGGTTCGGCCGGTTGTCTCGGCCAGCCGTTTCGCCGCCCTTCCGGTCGGGGCGGCCAGCACGCACTTCAGCTTCTTCGCTGAGAAGATTTCGAGGATGCTGCGGACCAAAGTGGTTTTACCAACTCCGGGACCGCCAGTGATGACCAGCATCTTGTGCCGACACGCCTGCCGGATCGCCTCCTGTTGCCCGGCTGCCAACGTGATCCCCAGCCTTCCTTCAACCCAGCCGATGGCCTTCTCCACCTCGATGCGAGGCAACGGGTGCGGCGTGGTCGCGGCAATCCGGTGGACGGATTGGGCGAGTCCGACCTCGGCCCGGTGCAGACCGACAAGGTACAGCCACGGCTCACCGTTCACGTCTTCCCGGACTATGGCCCCGGCCTCGACACCAAACTGCACTGCCTCTTCCACGATCCGCTGGTCAATCTCGACCAGCTTGGTGGTGTGCTCAACGGCACCGGGCTCCGCGTAGCCGCAGTGCCCCTGAGCGGACAGTTCTTGGAGGCTGTATTGGACGGCGGCTCGTGCCCGGAAGGGGCTATTGCGGTCAATGCCCAGCTTGGCGGCCAGTTCGTCGGCGGTCTTGAACCCGATGCCCCGGACGTCGTCAGCGAGTCGGTAGGGGTTCTCTTTGATCTTGGCAATGGATTCCTGCCCGTAGGTCCGGTAGATCCTCGCCGCTCGGCCAGAACTGATGCCGTGCTCGGTCAGGAAGAGCATGATCTTGCGGACTTCTTTCTGTTCCTGCCAGCTTTGGCGAATCCGCTTGAGCCGCTCCTTGCCGATTCCTTTGATGTGTAAGAGCAAGTTGGGATACTTGTCGAAGATTTCGAGGGTGCGGTCCTTGTAGATCTTGACGATCTTCGCCGCCAACTTTGGGCCGATGCTGCGGATCGCACCAGAGGCCAAGTAGCGCTCGATGCCCTCAGCCGAGGCCGGGTGAGTCGTCTTCAGTTCCTCGGCCTTGAACTGCCGGCCGTGCTCCCGATCCACAACCCACCGCCCGGTCGCCTCCAAATGCTCACCTGCCGAAACCGACGTGGTGCTGCCCGCGACCGTTACCAGATCTTGACGCCCCTTTACCTTCACCTTGAGCACAGCGAAGCCATTCTCAGGGTTGTGGTACGTGACACGCTCGATCAGTCCATTGAGGGTTTCAGGCATGGCAGCAGTAGATCAGCGGAGCTGGAAACCGGACCCCTGGTCATTGTACCGGATGCGAAGGAGGGTCCGGTAGGAGGGCCGGTGTCCGGGACATTGGGCGTCGAAGCCTGCCTCTGGATACTCTCCCAGATGCCCCAGAATCGCCCAGGATCGCACGAAATAGAAAACGGGGCTCCGGCGACATCCCGGGGCCTTTGGTCGACACAACGCTGCGCGTTGGGTCGCGGGTGTAGCGGAGGGCAGGCTTTCGCATCCCCCGTGCCACAAGCCGGTGCGGCTCCGGCGTCATCGGGGGCAAGAATCCGAGGAGCCACCGCGGCAAGACTGCCCCCCCTCAGGAGTGTGCCAGGCAGGGTCGTATTCTGACGCGTCCCGTAATACGCATGAGAATCTGAGACTCGTGGCTGTGCTACACACCCAGCGGTATCTACGCGTCGACAGCCATGGCGAAAGCCACCGGGCATGAGGGCCCGGCGGCTTGGGGTACTCCTTGCGCGTTCGACAGGCCGGAACGCCACTGCCCCATGACATTCCGGCGGAAGGTTTGCTTAGGATCGCAGAAACAATAAGTGGGGCACGATTCCATCGTGCCAGGCACGTTGGAAACGTGCCCCACCGCCATATCGCGGCAGTTGTTTCTTGCGCGATCCCAAGCATACCGCGGCCATGCGCTGGGCGGGCCAGTCGGGGGGCGTGGATCTTCGCCCGCGGAGCCGGCAGCAGGGCGGAGAACAACGTGACGGCGTGTTTCATGGTGTTTGGCCCTTGACGTGATCGTGTCACTTCAGTGCCGCTTCGATCGCTGCGGCGATTTGCCGGCCGAGCAGGTCGTAGCCCTGGGCGCTGAAGTGGACGTCATTGGCATTCTGCACTGTGGACAGATGCGGGGTGATGAAGGTGAAGAGGTCATTGATGGCGACGCCGTGCTTCTTCATGACCTCGGCGGCGGCCTGGTTGCGCTCGATGATCGACGCGGCGGTCTGTTTCTTCCCCGGGTCGTCCGGGATGGGGGTGGTGCTGGCCCACACGAGCTTCGCGCCGGTCTTCTTCATGCGCTCGACAAGCTGCTCCACCCGTCGCGTGTAGTCGGCGACGGGGGTGGCACGGTCGTGGATGCCAAAGTTGAAGTGGATCAGGTCCCACTTCCCGTCGCCGAGCCAGACGTCGATCTTCCGCACTCCGGTGGCTGTGGGGCCGCAGTTGGCCGGGGCGCGGTGGACGTTGGCTTTGCCCGCGAGCGCCTTGCGCACGGCCTGGGTATAGCCGCGCGACACCGAATCGCCGATGAGCAGCACGCGCGGCAGGTTGGGATCGTCCCGCACGAAGTCCCAGGCATTGGACCTGCCCGCGACTTTGTCTCGCTTGTGGATGGGCAGGTAGAAGCCGCCCAGGTTTTCCTGCAAGACGCGCTCCCAGACCTGTTGATCCGGCGGCAGCTTGGCGACGAGGGCGGCATACTCCTCATCCAGCTTCTCGTCCGCAGCCGCTTTTTGCGCGGCGGCTTCCTTCGCGTTGGTAGGCTCGCCCTTGGCTGGCTGACCCCTCGTCGGATTCGTCCGATTCACTTGGGCGATGACGAAGTCCACCAGTTCCCGGCATTGGAAGAAGCCTGCCCACATGTTGTGTCCCTGGCCGGGCGGGACGACGAGTTGCATCTTGCCGCCGAGGGCCTCGTAGCGTTTCCGCATTTCCCCGGAATTCGCCTCCAGCGGGACGACTTTGTCGCTGTCACCGTGAATTGCGAAGAGCGGAACGCCGGCTTTGGCGAGGGCGGCAAGCCGGTCAATGGGATTGTGCTCCGCCAGGCGCGTCGCAAGCTCCTCCGCCGCCATGCCGTAGGCACCACTTGCCTTCGCCACGCCGGGATAGCTGGCCACGTTCGAGACAGGGTAAATGCCCGCGAACCCGGCAACTTTGTCCGCATTCTCCACTGCCCACGACAAGGTCATCAGGCCGCCCCGGCTGCGTCCCAGCATCACGGGCTTTGCCGCAAAACCGCGATTCGTGGTCAGTGCCTCGTAGAAGGCCGTGTACAGCGCCCGCCCGTCCGGACTCCCGTAGGATTCCCCGACGTCGATGCCCGCGATGGCAATGCCGGCACGGGTGAAGCGTTCGAACATCCATTTCTCAACGTCACCGGGCAGGTTGGGAAGCGTCGGTGCATACCAGACCCACGGGATCGGCCGACTTGCGGGTTTCGCTTCCGGAAGAATCACGAAAGCCGTTCGGCCGTCCACAAGGAAGACCTCGCCTGAAAGGGGCAGGGATTTCTGTGGTGCGTCGCTTGCGTGCAGCCCAGCCAGCGGAATCAGCAGCAGGCCGGCGATGCATGCTACGAAGGTCTGTCGTGTTGTTCCGTTCATTGGGGGGACTCTCTTTCGCACATAGATGGGCAACCGTGCGTCTCACGGCTGCCGGCCAATACACCAGCCCCCATTTTAGAGGCACCGAACGCGGTGTCACAATACGTTCGCTAGATCGAGCGCGCCGGCCAGCCGCGTGGCTCGAGCTGTCTGATCGGCCCGATTCCGAGGAAACGCGTGGAGTGGATGGGACAACCGGTCGCTCGATAGTTTCCGCCACTCGGGGGCTTTGGGCGTCAATCGGGGTCCCGGCCGCACGCTCCGTAATTCGGTGAATCCTTCCGGCCGCCGGATTTGCTACGCACGGTTGGTGTCGCTAGCATGGTCATTCTCGGATTGGCCGGTCGGATCGGGGCCAAGGCCACTGCGGTCCGACCTTTTTCAGCGACGATGACACATCCAGGAGTGCTTCGATGAAAACAAAGCTGTCGATTCTCGATGCGGTCTTGCTGGCTGTGCTCGCGACTTTGACACTCAGCGTCTCGGGGGCGGAGCCTGCCAGGAAGGTGGAACAGGTCATCAGAATGACGCTCGGGCGCCCCATCGCGCTGGCCGATAGCGGCAAGAATCTGATTCACATTCTCGATTCGAATGGAAGCATCCTCTGGCAATATCCGGCTGACGGGCCTCGCGACGTCTGGGTCCTTCCCAATGGAAACGTCCTGTTCACGCACCGCAGGGGCGTCAAGGAGGTTACGCGAGACAAGCGAGTCGTCTGGCAATACTCATTCCCGGAGACCAGCGAAATTCACGCATGCCAACCGCTGGCGGACGGGTCGGTCATGATCGCGGAATCGGGGCCAATGCGAATCCTTGAAATCGACCGTCACGGCAAAATCCTCAAAGAGGTCAAGCTGCGGTCGGCGGAGACGCACAAGCACCGTCAAATGCGATGCTGCCGCAAACTTCCCGACGGTCATTATCTGGTCGGACAATACTATGATGGCGTGATCCGCGAATACGACGAAGAAGGAGCGGTCGTCGGCGACATCAACCATCCCGACGCCCATGCGGGACTGCGGCTTCCCAACGGCAACACGCTTTGCTCCTTCGGTGACGCGCATCGCCTCGTCGAGTATGACGCCCAGGGAAAGGTCGCGTGGAGCGTAGAGGAAAACGACCTGCCAGGCTGTCCACTTCGATTTGTGGGGCCGGCGTGGCGGCTTGCCAACGGCAATACGATCATCTGCAACTGGGCGGGGCACGGGTACGTGGGAAAACAACCCCAGTTGGTCGAGGTCACCGCCGAGAAGAAAGTGGCCGGCGAGCTATTCGACTACGCTCGCTTCGGGACGATCTCCGGCTTCTTCGTCCTCGATCCGAACAACGAGTGAGCGAACGCGCATTGTTCGGCAAACGGCCGGCGTAAGCCGGCTGGTCACCACGGCTAACGTCCCCCGTTCGCCGTTCGGTTGCGTCGCCCGCGTTGGGCAGTCGGCCGTCACGAACCATGCTTAAAGCATCGGGACTGAGCGTCACTGCCGGCCAACACATCGCGCCGACCGAGTGATCCGTTTGCTTGATCCATGGCGAATGCCGTCCGTCGGGCAATCGTGGCGGTCCCATTTAAGTCACGTCCGGGACGCCGAGGATCTTCTGGTAGCAATACCATTCGCTCGTGTGTTCGATCTGCGCGCGCAACTGGCTCAGCACGTCCCCGCCGGACCGGATGCGTGAGTAGTCCACGTTCTGGATCGGACAGGACCCGACACAGGTGTGCTCCGCGTAGTAGCGGCATCGTTTGCAGTCGTCGTGTTTGAAGGAGAGGTCCCGAAAAATCACCCAGGCGCTTTCGTCGTGCCATACGTCCAAGAACCGCGTCGGCTCGTCGGCCGCAAACTGGCCGGCCACGAACGGGCGCCGGATTTCCTGCGGCGCGTGCAAGTCCGACGCCGGCGAATACGAGCAGCCGTAGAGGACAAACTGCCGGCGGGCCGCGTCGTAGTCGAGGTTGGTGCCTTCACGGCCTGCGGCGCACGAGGACCGTTTGCGAAAGACGGGGTCCTTCTGGATATGGCCGGCAAAGTCGGTTTCCAGCGTCGTCGTGAACCGGATGCCGAACTCCTGCCGGGCCGCAACGAGGTCCTGGATCACCTGCCGGAACTCCGCCGCCGTCACCATGTCGCGTAACACGGCACGATCACGCACCTGCGGGCGCAGGGGGATGATCGTAATGCTCTCGGCATCCACCTGGCGGCAGATGCGCGCCAGTTCGCGCATCTGGTCCTTGTTCTGCCGGGTCAGGACCGTCGTCAGCCGCACGCGCAGGGATGGGTTGCGCGCTTTCAGATGGCGCAGGTTGGCAATGATGCGGTCAAACGTGCCGGGCCGATACCGGTTGTGAACCTCTCGTCCGCCGTCCACCGAGCAGATCAGCCATAGGTGCTTCTGTTCGCCGAGCCGCTCGAGCACACGGCGGTCCAGCAATCCGTTGGTGGCGACCGAGACAAACACCCCGGCTTGCTGAAACGCCTCGACGATGCGGAAGAAATCCGGGTGCGTCGTCGGTTCGCCGCCGGTGAGCCGGGCCTCCACCAGGCCGTGCGCGCCCAGGAACGCCGCCATGTCCAGAACAAACGGCGTCGGCACGTGTGGCCGGCCGTGTCCGGCGTCGAGAAAGCAATAGGCACACTCCAGGTTGCATCGGCGCGTGATCTGAAAATAGACCCGCCGCGGAAACCGCGTGTGGCTCTCGGACGTTGGCCCGGTGAAGATCGTCGCGTCGTTGCCTTTCACCCGCTGCGGCTCGGTGTCGCGCTCGGCAAAGCCGTCAGGCAGGAAGCCACGGAATTCCGCCTCCGTGATGTCGGTCAGCCGGCCGGTCCGGCTCTCGACTTTCGTGAACTGGCCGAACTCAGGATGTTCTCGGTAAACGCGGATCATGGCCTATCCAACTGCCTCATCTGAAACTCGCTGGTCTGCCGGTGGCCGCGTAACGGCTGGCATGAACCGCAATGCGGACACGGCAGCGCGCCGGCAATCGGCAGCGCGGAGTAATCGCCGCTCAGTTCCGCCCGGCGCAGCGCGGTCAGCGCGGCTCCGTGCCAGATCTCCGCGATGGACTGCACGCGGACGTCCCCGATCACCAGGGACTGATCCAGCTTCTCTTTGAACAACTCGTTGAAGCAGACAACGACTTTGCCCTCGACGCTGACGTTGAAGCGCGCCCAATGTACCAGGCACGGCTCGTGAGCCGGTGCGGGCTGCCTCGCGCAGGCCAACTCGGGCAGCAGAGCGTTGTAGGTGTGGTAGGACCGGACAAAT
>Ga0307379_10009471_pt1 | contig 12994 bp, 10 predicted proteins | sample UN2MG_FD_202237 | JGI IMG/M metagenome (GOLD analysis project Ga0307379, IMG submission 202237) | Soil microbial communities from Risofladan, Vaasa, Finland - UN-2 | ecosystem: Environmental > Terrestrial > Soil > Coastal area > Acid sulfate soil | place: Finland: Risofladan, Vaasa | collected... | reverse complement strand
GACCTTCGCTACGGCACCAACCCCAACCAGACCGCGGCGTTCTTCAAGCCTGCCGACGCACCCTGGCTGGTCATCGGCAACTACCAGATGCTCAAGAGCGGCAAAAGCGGCCTCTCCGAAACCAACCTCGAAGACATCCACCACGGCCTCGGCATCGTAAAATATTTCGACCGCCCCGCCTGCGCCGTCATGAAGCACCTTAACCCCAGCGGCGCCGCCGTACAGGCCGCCAGCGAATCCCTCGAGCAGGTTTACATCAACGCACGCGACGGAGACCCCATCGCCGCATTCGGCAGCGTCGTTGCATTCAATAAACCCGTCGATCTCGACACCGCCGATGAAATAATGTCCACTATCGTCGAAGGCGTGGTAGCACCCGGATACGAGCCCGGCGTGCTCGAACGATTCAACGACACCAGCAAGTACGGCAAGAACAAAGACATCCGCATCACCAAAATCGACAACCTCGACAAGGTGCCCAAATTCACCGGCGACCCGGGCGGCGAATTCAGCGAAGTGAAGGTGTTGCTCGACGGCTCGATCGTGCTGGCCGACCCCTACCTCTCATCGGTGCGATCAGTCAGCGACTTCAAACCCGCCTACGCCGACCACGCGAAGAAGGGCAAGATCACCATCAAACGCGCACCCACCCCCCAGGAAGCCGCCGATATGCTGTTCACCTGGTATGTGAATTTCAACGTGCGCTCCAACGGCGTGATCATCGGCAAGAACGGCGTGGTAATGGCCGCGGGCACCGGCCAGCAAGACCGCGTGAGCGCCGTGCGGCAGGCGATTGGGAAAGTGCGCGAAAAATACGCCGGGCAGGAAACACTCAAAGGCGCCGTGCTCGCATCCGATGCCTTCTTCCCCGCGGTCGACTCCATCGAAGAGTGCGTGAAAGCCGGCATCGCCGCTATCGTGCAGCCGGGCGGCAGCGTGATGGACTACGAATGCATCGAGCTGTGCAACCAGCACGGCATCGCAATGGTCTTCACCGGCGAGCGATGCTTCTCGCACCATTGATGTAGCACGGCCGCCCCGGCCGTGGCTGTATTCACCTCGCGGCCCACGCGAGGGCGCCGGCGGCGGCGCAGGCGATGGACGTGGAGACGAGATTGCCTAGCCGGATGGCGATGCCCGCGCGGCGGCGCAAGACAGCCGCTATCAGCGAAAAACAGAAACTTGCGCCAGCCACCGCCGCAATTACCGTCCACACGTGGGCAAACAGTATGCCGCCCGCCGCCCAGCCCGCCAATGCCACCAGCGAACCGGCGGCCGTAGCCGATATTGCGCCGTTCAACGACAGCCCAACGCCGCCCGCGCTGCTCGCCGCGCCGCGCGCTGCGTGCGACAACCCCACGAATACCGCATTGCCCAAAGCGGCGCCAAACCCTGCTATCAGCGCCGCGTGGCAAGGCTCGGGGTCCGGCAGCCAATCCCAGAATACAGCCATCACCAGCGGCGCCAGGCACCCTGCCCCCACGTTTGCCGCCGAGAAGCAGCTCCGTGGCGGCTCTGCCGCGCTCCCTGCCAAGCCCACCAGCACGCCGCCCGCCGAAAAAACCGCGAACGGCACGTAGGCTTCCATTCCTGCGAAATGCATGACCGCAACGCCAACCGGCACGCACGCGGCAACGCCCGACACGCCCCCCCAACGGAGGTTCTTCGCCAAGACGAGCAGCAGCAGATTCACCTGGAGCGCGAGGATGAGTGGGAGCATAAAATGGGATGCGGCCGGCCGTCAGGTTCGCGGCGGGCCCGCTTGCAGCTTCCTTGCCTGCTGAAGTGCCTGGTGCAGATCGGAAATCATATCTCTGGCGGCGGCCTCGATGGCGTCGCGCCATCGCTCCTCGCCGAATTGCTCCTTGTATGGAGAGCGCGTCCACGCGTAGATCACGCCACGCGACGAATTGACCACGGCACCCAGGCCGTCCTCCCTGAAACACGGCATCACGTCGGCCGCGCCGGCGCCCTGAGCGCCGTAGCCGGGCACTAGAAACGGCACCCCCGGCATCAGCGCGCGCAGCCGCACCGCCTGCTGCGGGTGTGTGGCGCCCACCACGGCGCCCACCGAGCTATAGCCCCGCTTGCCTGTTACCGCGCCGCCCCACTCGTTCACCTTTGCGGCCACCTTCACAAACAGCTCGTCGCCGTCGGCGAGCTTGAGGTCCTGGAAATCGGCGGATGATTTGTTGGAGGTTTTCACGAGCACAAAAACGCCGCGGCCGGTTTCGTTCGCCGCCTCGATAAAAGGCCTCACGCCATCGCTGCCGAGGTAGGGATTCACGGTGACGGCATCGACGGTGAAATGCCCGTCTCCGTGAGCCTCGCGCAGGTGGCCGGCGGCGTAAGCCTCGGCCGTGGAGCTGATATCGCCGCGTTTCACGTCGCCGATCACGATGAGGCCGTGCTGCCGGGCGCGGCGGACGGCATCGGCATAGGCGAGCATGCCGGAGGTGCCGAGCTGCTCGAAAAACGCCGCCTGCGGCTTCACAACGCCCACCAGCGGCGCCACGATCTCGATCACCTCCTGGCAAAACGCAGCCACGCACGCCGCCTGCGCGCCGGTGGCCGCGCTGTCGACCGCTCGCTTGCGAATCTCGCCGGGGATGAGGCGAAACTGCGGGTCCAGCCCCACGCATGCGGGCGTGCCCTTGCGCTCAACGGCTTCGATCAGCCGGTCGGCGAAGTTCTCCATTTCGGTCATCCTTGCTTTTGGCGGCTGCTGCTATTTCACGCGCTCGATCAGCAGTTGCTTGATTACCACCGGCTCCAGCGGCTTGTCGCCGCGGCCGGCAGGCACCTTGCTGATGGCGTCGGCCACGTCTTGCCCCTCGATCACCTTGCCGAAGATCGTGTGCTTGTCGTTGAGGTGCGGGGTGGGCGCCACGGTGATGAAAAACTGGCTGCCGTTCGTGCCGGGGCCGGCGTTTGCCATTGCGAGGTAGCCGGGGCCGTCAAACCGCAGCGATTTGTCGAACTCGTCTTTGAAGCGATACCCGGGGCCGCCGGTGCCCGTGCCCAGTGGATCGCCGCCCTGGATCATGAAGTTCGGGATCACGCGGTGGAAGGTGAGCCCATCGTAGAACTTGCTCTTCATTGCCTGGCCGGTTTTCGGATTTATGTATTCCTTCTCGCCGGTTGCAAGGCCCACAAAATTCCCGACGGTCTCGGGGGCTTTGTCTTCGTAAAGCTCCACCACAATATCGCCTTCGGTCGTCTCGAAAATAGCATACAGTCCGGGCGGCAGGTCTCTCTTGTTCATTTCCTCGTCTTTTCCATCGGGTTCTTCCCGCGCTTCCGATTCCTCTGGTTCGTCGGCTTCTTCCTGGCCGAGCTTTTCGGTTGTTGTTTCAGATCCCTTTTCTTCATCAGCTTGCTTTTCGGGTGCGGCTTGCTCCGGTGCCTTCTTCAATTCCTGCACCACCGACTCATCCTCGCGCACTTCCTTGTACTGCCTTGGCGGGGTCTTCGCCGAGTTTTCTTCCTTCGCACATCCCACCGCCAGCATCAACACCGCAAAACATACGGCGAGCATCATTCTGCCAAGCATGAATACACTCCTCATAACACTGTTGCCATGGAAAATTCCGCCGCTAAACTTCACGCGCCAAGCCGCCGAATCTCGACGAGATTGGTAGCGCCTCTAACGGGCATCGCGCCCGATACGATCACAACAACATCGCCCTTCTGCACCATCCCCTTCTGCAGCAGAAGCTCCTCGCCCTGGGCAAGCATGCGGTCGGTCTGCTCGCACAGCGCCATCTGCACGGGATGCACGCCCCACACGAGCGCCAGCCGATTATAAGTTTCGGCCGTTGGCGTAAGCGCATAAATGATTGCAGCCGGCCGGCGCTTGGCCACTTTCATCGCGGTGGCGCCCGATATGGTGAAAACCGCAATCTCCGAGGCACACAGCCGCTGCGCGGCGCTCACCGCCGCATCGGCCACCGCGGCCCCGATGTCAGACTCCCCCGGCCGCCGCAGCCCGGGCACTACCAGATCATAGTTCAACTGCCAGCCGCCCTGGTTGTCGCGCCGGCACTCGTCGTAAGACGCCTGCTCCACCGCGAGGGCGATCTTCGCCATCATCTTCACCGCATCCACCGGGTACTTGCCAATGGAGGTCTCGGCCGACAGCATCACCGCGTCGGTCCCGTCGAAAATTGCGTTCGCCACGTCCGACGCCTCCGCACGCGTGGGCTGCGGGCTGCCAACCATCGATTCGAGCATCTGCGTGGCGGTGATCACCGGCTTGCCGGCAAAATTGCAGCGCTCGATCAGCTTCTTCTGCTCCACCGGCACCTGTTCGGCCGGCATCTCCACGCCAAGGTCGCCCCGCGCAACCATTATCGCGTCGGTTTCATCGACTATCGCCTCGATGTGCTCGAGCGCCTCCGGCTTCTCTATCTTCGCAATGATCGGCACGTCGGCGCCGCGGTCGTGGATGCGCCGGCGCAGGGCCGAAACATCTTGCGGCCTGCGCACAAACGACAGCGCGATGAAATCCACCTTCAGCGAAAGGGCGAAGTCCAGGTCGTCCACGTCCTTCTCGGTGAGCGACGGCGCACTCACGTCAGTACCCGGAAGGTTGATTCCCTGGTGCTCGGCCAGCAGCCCGCCAACGATCACCCTGCACCTCACCTCGGTGCCGGTGCTGCTGATCACTTCCAGCGCCTTGGTGCCGTCGGCCAATAGTATTCGCTGGCCCGCGCGGACATCGGCCGGGAGGTTTGCGTAGGTGGTGCCGAGACGCTCGGCGGTGCCATCGGTGTGGTCGGTGGTGATCGTGCATTCCGCGCCCGGCACCAGCATCACCGGCTTGCCGTCCTTCAGTTTTCCTGTGCGGATCTTGGGGCCCTGCAGGTCGGCCAGCACGGCAACCGGCCGGCCCAGCGATGGCGCGATATCGCGCACCGCGGCTGCAATCTCGGCAAACTTCTCGCGGTTCGCGTGCGAGAAATTCAGCCGCACAATGTCAACACCCGCACGCAGTATCTCCTCCAGCCGCGGGCGCTCCCACGTGGCGGGGCCGATTGTAGCGACAATCTTGGTCCTTCGCTGCTGCATTTTTCTTTTTCCCCGTGTTGATTTTGCAGCCACACAATATAGCTATCGACATCAATGAGGTCAAGGGTAAATTCAATAAGATAAGGATTTGCACCAACATGACCACCGGCAATGCACCCATCATCCAAGCAGGTCCACCCCGCCCATTCCGCTCGCTCAGTTCGCTCCGGCCGCTCTTTTTGCCCCAGCAATCCCGCCTGCCTGCCATAAGTCCCGTAATCTCAACAGTTTACAACTTTCATCGCGCCGAGTTTTGCGGGGTGAAAACGCTTGAAGAATCGGTGCAAATCTGGTATAATTGAACTTGTATCTTGAGCGCTCGCTTGCCTTGTTCATGCCGGGAGGAAAAGCCTGTTTATGCAAGACTTTGTTCAAAAAGTCCGAGATGTCCTCATCGAAGAGGACATGAAGGACTCATACATCAATTTCGCAATGAGCGTCATCATCAATCGGGCGCTGCCCGACGTTCGCGACGGCCTCAAACCCTCGCAGCGGCGCATCCTCGTGGCGATGAATGACCTCAACCTCGGCCCCACCGCCAAGTACCGAAAAAGCGCCAAAATCGCCGGCGACACCGCCGGCAACTACCATCCGCACCCCGAGAGCATCTACATGACCATGGTGCGCATGGCACAGCCGTTCAACACGCGCTATGTGCTGATCGACGGCCAGGGAAACTTCGGCTCCATCGACGGCGACCCGCCCGCCGCCGTTCGCTACACCGAAGCCCGCCTCTCGCACGCCGGCGCCGAAATGCTCGCCGATATCCACATGGATACCGTGCCCTTCATCAAGAACTACGACCAAAGCCGCGACGAGCCGACCGTGCTGCCCTCGAAATTCCCGAACCTCCTCGTCAACGGATCCGTTGGCATCGCCGTGGGCATGGCCACAAACATCCCTCCGCACAACCTCGGCGAAGTCGTCGACGGCCTCGTTGCGCTCATCGATGATCCGCACATCAAGATCGGCGACCTCATGCGATTCATCCAAGGCCCCGATTTCCCGACCGGCGGAACCATCGTCGGACGCAGCGGCATTCGCAACGCCTTCCTTACCGGCCACGGAAACGTAGTCATCCGCGCCAAATCACACATCGAAGAAGGCAAGAACGACCGCAAGAGCATCGTTGTCACCGAAATCCCCTACCAGGTAAACCGCACCACCATCAAGGAACGGATTGCCGAGGCGGTGAACGGCGACAGGATATCCGGGATTTCCGACTTCCGCGACGAGAGCGACCGCCACGGCCAAAAGCTCGTAATCGAGCTCAAACGCGGCGAAGACCCCCAGGTGGTGCTCAACCAGCTTTACAAGCACACGCCCCTGCAGGATTCGTTCAACATCAACACGATCGCCCTCGTGCACGGCCGCCCCAAAACGCTGAACCTCAAGGAACTGCTGGTCTGCTTCCGCGACCATCGCATCGAGGTCGTCCGCCGCCGCACGCAATACCTCTTGCGCAAGGCCGAAGAACGCGCGCACATCATCGAAGGCCTGATGATCGCACTGCGCCACATCGACGAGATCATCGAGCTGATAAAGAAATCGCCCTCCACCGATGCCGCCCGCGAGGCCCTCATCCAGAATTACCAGTTCAGCATCCGGCAGACAAACGCCATCCTCCAGATGCAGTTGCAGCGCCTCACCAACCTCGAGCAGCAGAAGATTTTCGACGAACACCGCAAGCTCATCGAGCAGATCAGCGAGTACCGCTCGATCCTGGCAAGCCCCGCGCGCGTGCTGGAGATAATCCGTGAAGAGATGCTCGAACTGAAACGCAAATACGCCGACGAACGCCGCACCATCATCTCAACCGACGTGCTCGAAGATTTCGACCCAACCGACCTCATCGCCGACGAGCCGATGGTCGTTACCTTCAGCAGCCAAGGCTACATCAAGCGCCTCGGCCTCGACAGCTACAAAACACAGGGCCGCGGCGGCAGGGGCGTGAGCGGGGCCGGCACCAAAGACGGCGATTTCATCCAGCGCGTTTTCGTCGCCTCCACTCACCAATACATCCTGTTCTTCACCGACAGTGGCCGCGTGCACTGGCTGCGCGTTTACGACATACCCGAGCAGAGCAGGCAATCGCGCGGCCGAGCCATCGTCAACCTCCTCGAATTGCGCGACGGCGAACGGGTTTCATCCGTGATTCCAGTCGATACCTTCGACGACCGCGACATCATATTTGCCACCGCCAAAGGCGTGGTGAAACGCGGCAAGCTCGCCCATTTCAGCCGCCCGATGCGCGGCGGCATCAACGCCATCGGCCTGAAGGAAGCAGACCGCCTCATCTCCGTTGCCCTCGCACAAAGCGACCAGGACATCCTCATCGGCAGCAGAAACGGCCGAGCCGTCCGCTTCGGAGGCGGCTGCGTCCGCTGCATGGGAAGGGCCGCCAAAGGCGTGCGCGGCATCAGGCTGCGCGGCCAGGACGAAGCCGTCGCTATGGTCATCATCGGCCAACGCTCGTCGCTGCTCTCGATCTGCGAAAACGGCTACGGCAAACGCACCGCCTTCGGCGAATACCCCGTGAAAGGCCGCGGCGGCTTCGGCGTGATGAACATCAAGACCACCCAACGCAACGGCAAAGTCGTTGGCCTCATCGACGTCGACGACGACGACGAGATCATGGTCATCACCAGCAGCGGCATGATCATCCGAATGAGCTGCAAAAGGATCAGGCCCATCGGCCGCAATACCGCCGGTGTGAGGCTCGTATCCGTGAAGGAAGGCGACAAGGTCGTTTCCATCGCCAGAGTCGAAAAGGACGAAGACGACCAGCCCAAGGACGACGCCGAAGCTCCGCAAGACGGGATCGACGACACGCAACTCGAGCCGCAAGACGAGCTTCCCGAAGAAGCCGATGACGACGCCGAACCGGACGAGCTTGACGCGGAAGACGCAGACGACGATGATCTCGATCTGGACGAAGACACTGAATCAGAAGCCTGACGCGGGAAACATCCGATAAGAAAGCGGCCGCTGTAGCACGGCACGCTCTTTGCGCGCCCTCGGCCGCTGTGTGTAGCATGGTCGCCCTCGGCGGTGAACATTACATAAGCAGAACTCGCCATGCAGGACGCGGAAGCGAACTTCACGTTTGACGAGGAGCCGGTTTCCGCCGTGCGGCGGCTGGCTTTGCCGTTCGGCACCGTTGCCCTCGGCATGTTCCTCGTCTACTCCTCTTGCTACGTCGTGAGCGAGCAGTGCGTAGGCGTTGTGCTGCGGTTCGACCGCCACGTCCGCACTGCCCGCCCGGGCATCTCGCTGAAACTGCCTTGGCCCATCGAGCGCGTCCGCATCGAAAACGTCACCGAAGTCCGCACTGCGCTGCTCGGTGCAAATCAGCCGCTAAGCATCCTATCGGCCGATGGCCACCCCCTCAATTGCTCGGCCCGCGTCCGGTATAAAGTCGTGCCCGCCGAAATCCATCAGTATCTCTTCACCACCAAATCCGTCGAAACCGTCGTGAGCGACCTCGCCATCAGCGCGATACGCACCGCGTCGGCCGGCCACAACGCCGACGATCTTTTCGGCCAGATGGCCGCACTGCGCACGCGCGCCGAGCTCCACCTCAAGCAGCACGTGGCCCAATACTCCATGGGCGTACAGATAGTCGGTTTCGACATCGAGAAGCTCTCATTCCCGCCCGAAGTGGTGGCGGCGATCGACTCCGTGGCGCACGCCGGCAAAGACGCATTCCAGGCGGTGGCGCTCGCCGAAAACTACCGCCGACAGAAAGCAGAGGATTCCGCACGCCTGGCCGATGAAATTGTCCGCCGCCAAAAGTCCGATAGCCAGAACCACATCCAGGAAGCCAAGGCCGAAGTAGAGCGATTCGACCGCCTCCTGGACGAATACCGCGCCCAGCCCGACAACGTGAAGCGGTCGCTCTACCTAGATACCCTCAAGAAAATGCTGCCTCACGTTCAGAAAGTGCTGCTCGAAGACGCCCCCGAGCCGAAGGAGAGCGGCCGATGAGATCAGACCGCCCTCTCCTTTTCCTCATCACCGCAATCCTCTGCGTCCTTTTCTTCAAGTTCTGCGCCTGCAACATCGAAGAAACCGAGCACGCCGTCATCTTCAGCTTTGGCCGCCCCCTGAAGGTGATCCTTCACCACAAGGAAAAGGCCAGCAACTTCGACCAATCGGTCGCCAGCGGGCTGACGATCATCACCGGCGCCGGTTTCCTCTTCAAAGCACCATGGCATTCGGTGCACCGCGTCGAGTCGCGCATCCTGTGCACCGATCCTCCCCCATTCAGAGTACTGATGGGCGGCGAGATGCGCGATCTGGACTACTTCTGCCTCTGGCGGATCACCGCGCCGCAGATTTTCCTGGGCCGCATCTCCAGCGAGGCAAACGGCAACCTCCTGATCGAGGAGGTCGTTGGCTCGAAGCTCCTCACCGAGCTGCAATCGAAATCTTTCACCACCGAATCAGACGCCATCGCACGGGCACGCGCCGCCGCACAAATCGAGCTGCACGCCGAGGGCATCGAGCTGGTCGGCCTGCACGTGAAGGAATTCTGCGCCGCGTCGGACAGCCGCCGGCAGGCCGTCGCGCGGCTCGTCCAGAAATATCAGGCAGATGCCGACGCGGTGCTGCACGACGCCGAGCAGCAGGCGCAGCTCGTATGCGCCCAGGCCGACGCAACCGCCGAGGCCGTGCTGGCGGCGGCACGCCGTGAAGCCGAAGACATCAGGGCCGACGCCGACGCACGGGCTCTGCAAATACGAAGCGACGGCTTCGAATACACCGCCGCCGACCGCGTTCCCCCGCAGAAGCTGGGCGCGAAGGTGCGCGGCTCCAAAGCCGATCAGGATTTCTTCAGCTTTTTGCAGTCCCTTGCTGCACTCGAAAAAATCCCCCTCGACAAGTCCCAGATAATCCTGAAGAAGAATCTGCTGGAAACCGTAATCGAAAACCTGCCCGAGCCCCAGCCGCTTCAATGAAAGATACGCCGCAAATGGACCTCGCACGAAAGCTCGATGACGTTCGCCAAAGGATAGCCGCCGCCTGCCGGCGCGCACACCGCAGCCCCGCCGGCGTCACACTGGTTGTGGTTACGAAGACTGTTGGGGCCGAGGTAATTGACGAGCTTGTTTCGCTGGGCGTGAAGGATTTCGGCGAGAACCGCGTGCAGCACGCAGCTCAGCAGTTCGCCGCGATTCCACGTGAAGGTTTCCGCCTGCATCTGATCGGCCACCTGCAAACCAACAAGGCAAGGCAAGCGATAACGCTGTTCGACATGATCCAATCAATCGACTCGATGCGCGTGGCGGAAGCCGTGAGCCGCGAGGCCGCGGCCGCCGGCAAACGCATGCCCGTGCTGCTGGAGGTAAACGTGAGCGGCGAGGAATCGAAGCACGGGTTCGACGCGGAGTCAGCGCGGCGGGCGGCCCCGCGTATCGCCGCCTTGCCCGGCCTCGTGCCCGAGGGGCTGATGACTATGGCCCCGCTTGGCGCGGCGCAGCCCGAGCTTCGGCAGGTCTTCGGCGGTCTGCGCGAGCTCGCACGCCGGATCGCGGCCGAATCAGGCGTTGCGATGCCGCACCTCTCGATGGGCATGAGCCAGGACTTCGAAACAGCCATCGAGGAAGGCGCCACAATCGTACGCGTCGGCACCGCCATCACAGGCTGACACACTACGGCGCCCCGATCTCGATGAAACCCGTGCCGCCGGTCACCAGCGACCACGTCAACGTGCCGCTGCCGTCCGTCACGTGCGACACCGTTATCGTGCCGGTATTCGGCGGCGTAGTGCCTTCATTCACAGCCTGGATCGCCAGCACGTTCAGCCCGCCGGCAAGTGAAACCGAAACCGTCATATCCGAACCCGTCAGCTCGTAATTGTCCAGCAGCTTCACACCATTCACAAACAGATGAATGCGGTCGCCGTCGGGCGTGCCGAGGTTGCTGCGCACCGAAAGCGTGATATCTCTCTGGCTGACGCTGAGCTGCGGCTCATAATGGCTCGAGCCGCTGCCCACGGCCAGTGCAATGCCGCCCCCGATGATCGCCAGCCCCGCTATGCAGCAACCCAGGCGAAGGGAGCTCCAATCGTCATCATCCTGCGTTTTCCCGCCTCCGCTCAACGCGTCCTGCACCGCCTTTGGCAGCGGAAACTCGAAACGCACCACCTGAGTTTCATTCGGCCCCACCTTCACCGTCTTCTCCTTGGCCTTGCCCGTTGCAGGCACGGCCCGCACCTTTCGCTTTCCGGGCGACACCGGCACCATGACCGCCCCCTCGCCCACGAAAACGCCGTCAATGAAAATCCTGCAGGGCTCGCCGCCGGTAAGCACCGTAATCTGTGCACTTGGCGGCTGGGCCGCATCCTCCGCCCCGCCCGCCGCGGCTGTGGTGTAAACCAGCAAAAGAAACGCCGCCGCAATACGAACAATCCTGCTTCGCATGTGGAATCTCCATTGCCGCTTTCGGCTTTCCAAGCCTTTTGGCCTGTTAGCATCCTCAGGTAAACACAGACCCCTTTTCCGCCCCGTCAGTTCCCGCACGCGCATCCTGCGTTCAGTGCGCCGCCGCGCGGAACCGCTAACCCGAGCCGATTTAATCCCATTACTATTGATGATGGGGCACGTCAGCGGTGCGTTCACGCAAGCTTTGCACCTCTGGCGGCACCTTTCTCCGGCTCGGAGACATTTGACTGCAAGATGATGAAATCCTGGAAATCGGCCGTCGACAAGACGGGCAATTTCGCGCGGCGTATGGCGGCGCTGCTGCGCAAGTCTCAGGCTGCGCTGGCGGCACGGCGCCACCTCGTGAAAACGGTGATCTCGCTTCGCGTGCCGAGTTTGCCTGTTTCGGGGCGAACGGCGGTGGTTATCGCGCCGCACCCCGACGACGAAACCTTCGGCGCGGGCGGGATGATCGCGCTCAAGAGGCACCTGATGGCGAGGGTCGATGTCATTTTCCTCACCTCGGGCGAGGCGGCCCACAATGGCTGCTGCGAGATAGCGCCCGAAGAGGTGGCCCGCGTGCGCCGCGACGAAGCCGTGAACGCCGCCGAACGACTGGGACTCGATGCCGCCAACCTTCACTGGCTGGGGCTGAACGACGGCGCCATACCGTCGTCCGGCGATGCCGGCTTTCGCGATGCCGTGGCCGGGCTGAACCGCTTGCTGCTGCAGTTGATGCCCGAAGAGATATTCTGCCCGCATCCGTTCGATCCCTGGCCGGACCACTGCTCGGCCGGCGAGCTGGCCCAGGCAGCCTACGACAGATACGTGCCGCGCTGCGACATCATCTTCTATCTCGTTTGGCCGTGGTACAGCATTCCAGTGGCGATGTTGCAGCGTCTCGATTGGAGCACCGCCTGGCGGCTGGACATCAGCTCGGTTTTGCGGAAGAAGCAGCAAGCCATCGAAAGCTACCTGAGCAACACCGTGCCCTACTGCGGCCATCCATACTGCGGCCGGCTTCCCAAGGGCTTCATAGGGTCGTTTTCGTGGCCCAACGAGCTGTTCTTCAGCGAGCGCGTGGTGCGGGCAGTGCGGCCGATCACCACGGTGCACGAGCGCCCCAGCGTCTTTCATAGCCCTGTGGCTGCCGGCGAGGAATGACAAGGCATCGCCCGCCTCACGGGAGGTTGTATATCTCGATCTCCGACAGATAGAGGTTGTTGGCCAAGTCGCCCACCGCCATGTAACGGAGCTTCGTCGTGCTCACCCTGTCAAACCGGTGAGCATGCTTGGCGCCGGTGGTCCAGCAGTCGCGATGGATTTCCTTCCAATCGTTGTCAACCCACACCTCGATCCTGATTTCCTCGGGTACCGCGTGCGCGTGGTTGGGCGATTCCCAGGCAACGAGCGTGTTGAATTCTACAGGCTGTTTCCATGTGAACTCCCACGCGGGCGGGCTGGGCACAAAGGCCACGTACTCGAGCGAGGTGCGGTCG